>JAAUXT010075864.1_pt1 | contig 25058 bp, 31 predicted proteins | sample 7278171 | NCBI WGS metagenome assembly JAAUXT01 (sample SAMN14350112, study PRJNA611818) | marine sediment metagenome | isolation source: surface marine sediment (1.8m) | place: French Polynesia: Moorea | collected 2018-08
GGAGCTATTTTTCAGCCACAAAATCAGTACAAAGCAATTTTTTTACATTTTTAAAAAATCAATTTACACATGCAAATTTTAAGGTTTTCTGAATCAAAACTAAAAAAATTCTTCTGTAAAATTACTTTCTCTTAATATTTTTTCCTCAAAAAGCTTCCTTTGTGTACTCTTCAGGCAAACTTTTTGTTAATTCCTTTATTTTGACTCAACTTTGATACTTTTTTGGCTCATCCCACTCTTTTTTGACACTTCATTTCCTCATTTTTGCTCTTGATTCTTTACTTTTGATCTTGTCATTGATCATTGATATCAAAAGTTGAATCCTCACATATAAGACCACCCCCCCTTCTTGGTATTAATTTTTGAGCATCAAAAGGGGGTCTTATACGCAGGATTTTACGGTACTACTAATTTCAGTAACTTCACGATAATTTTTTTCCCGACAGCTCTGATGCTCGGCATCATCGCACTGAGCATCGTCGTGCTCGTGTCCATCGTCGTCATGGTCGTCGTCATCGTCATCATGCGGCGGCGCAGCGCGGGCGGCGGCGCCGGGGCGGGGGCGTCTCGGCGCCGCGGGGGAGACGGCCTCGCCAAGGCGGGGTCCCTCGGCAGCGTGCAGTCCGACTCCTCCAACAACTCCTCCACGAGGTCAGCTGACCACGGTCACGTCATTTGCGATTGTACTTGAGCACAAAAATTTCAGGTTCTGCTTTGCTGATGCTGTTCTCGAAAGCTCTCCAGGTCGTTTCGTGTCACGAAGAAGTGAACTTGTTCTTGAGTCGTTCAATTTTGTTTTGTGTTTCTAGTTGTATGATCAATTGAGTAACCGTGTTTCCGCTGTTCACCAGGTATATCGTGGAGCCCAGTGCGCCACGACTTTCGAGGCGTAAAGACAGTGCAAACCACTACGATTACATTGACGATGCCAGACTGCACAACCCTGGATACCAGGTGGGTGTTTTTAACCAGTTATTTCGTGCGCAGGTTTCTGTTCAAACAATGTACCTGAATCTGGTTTCCCCACAGGACGACTTCAAGTATTTTTCGGGTCAACAACCAACACAAGAATCTGCAGAACCATTTCATTTGAGAAACTTGACCTGCACTTTCAGGATTTGCAAGGAGGTCACTACCACTACGACCACGCCTATTCTGACCTCAACTTTGAAGAGCAGCAGAATCGTCGAAACAGATCGTTGCCTCCTTCTCCACCTGCCTATGAAGAAATCAATGTCAAACCTGCAGAGCGCACGGAACAACCCAACAAGAAGCCCGGATCTTCGAGCCCTGGATCTCGTCACGTGACCTTCGGAGGCATCGAGAGTCCGCTGGCCAAAGTCATATCCGATTCTCCTTCCAACTCCAGAAAGGGGGATTCTCCCAGAATCCCACAAAAGCCACTTCCCAAGTTGCCCTCGGCTCCACAAGAGGAATCAAGGCCCATGATAATTCCCCCTCCACCAAAGAGCCGCGGGAAGACGAGCTCGCCGCAGACGGAGGCCTACAACCAGAGCGTGGGCAGCTACACGGAGCCCACTGAGAACCAAGCCGATACTACAGATCCTTACAGCCAGAGCGCACACAGCTATCTGGAGCTTTTGCCAGATGCCAGTCCCAAGGAGATTGCTGCTGCCAAAAATATGAAGGCACCTGGGTCTACGAAACCAGGGTCGAAGATGAAGTCACCGCAAAAGCCGTCAGGCAGCAGCAAACCAGGATCCTCGTCCATGGATACGGGTGGTTCTAACAGCGGTGGAGCCAACGTGAAGCAGAAGGCCAAAGCACTGGATAACAAATTCAAACTCACGAATAACCCAACTTTGGGGAGGCAGAAGGCGACAGATGCGAAGAACGCTTCTGTGATGGCCAAAGACAAGCACAAAGAATGAGCTGTGTGAATGTTTGGAGGTAATGTCGTTTCGATTCAAATATAGAACCTGAGGTGTTTACTCATCGTGATGTTTTTCTGACTGTTTGCGGTTTATGGGAGGCACAAGGACAATGAAATGGTGCCTGAGGAGAACAGTCGGAACATTCAACATCGGAACTGTACAGTCATGGGACTGGTAAATAAGGTGTTGAGGTGCCTTGATGCTTGTGTCTGCAAAACTTCATCTGCGTCGAGTTGCTGAACGTACAAACGCCGTGCGTTCTGAAGACCAAGTTACGAGGCCCGTCAATTATGAACCCGTTTTTCATCCGATAGGACCCCAAAACCTTCATGGATTGCCCTGGAAAGTTTTGTGTACAATCTTAACTTGCATAACTTCATTTTGGAACAGTTTTCAGTCAAATTTAGTTTTCCCTGTAGACTCAATGATTTAATAAAAAACAATATCATTTTGCTTGTGACTATTGATTGTGCACTGAGTTGCACTCAATTTAGCCTTTTGACCATTAACAGTTGATAGCCACACAAGGAAAACTAATCAATTTTGGATGAAAAATTAACCATGAAGGCAAAATTTAAAACATCTGGTAATTTGCTTGAAAGCTGATGGGTAATTGGTCTTGTGCCTGTGCAGTTTTGGTGATCATATGAGCAATCCTGTTGTCATACCGGATGAAAAACAGTTTCATAATTGACGGGCCTCGTACTGCTGTTGTGCACTCACACCCACTCATATACACGCACACCACACACACACACACACACACACACACACACACACACACACACACACACACATGACCGTTGTGTGAGCAACTGAGCGCCAGTTATGCATTGGTCTGTGTTCGAAGCTTGTGCGTGTTTTCCTCAGTTGTGGGCTTTCATTGTGACAAAATTTGCGTTCCCATTGGACCCGTGGAATCGATAGGGGTGCTTGGGCTTTCAAGAAAGACATCCTGAGGTTTGGTCTTGGAGAGATTGACGCCTTGCATCTCGTACGATCGTACTTTGTGTTGTGAGAAATGCTTCAGTGCCAAAATAAAGTTCTGTCCGTACTTTGGCCAACATTTGTCAGGAAGCTTGTTTCTTCTCTTCTGCGGTGAACGGCACGCAACTTCAGCAGTCAGACAAATCCTTTTGAACGACGGACAGACAAGTTCGGCTGAGGAACTGCCAGAAAACGTGCCCATTGTTGAGACAAACGCTAAATTCCGTTGTGCGTGGTAGCAAGGACCTGGGGCCTTATCCTGTCCAGCAAAACACAGCCAGGCCGGGTCAAAATCTGATGTCACATTGGTGTGGCGGATTTTAGATCTTCATCGGTGTCGCGGGGATGCCAGCCTGGAAGCGGAGTGCTCGACATCCACTGCTACAAAGTTATTTTCCTTGACCTCTCACAGCCAATGGCAGAATCGCTGCAGGTGGACAATTGCGCGTTTGACACGCCCACGCTGACGAGCACACTCTTTGCGTTCTTCTGTCGCCTTCACGCATGACTCCGTTCTCGTTGCGTTTCACTTCGAAATCATCGTGGGAAAAATCTGCTCTATCAAATTTTCACGACAACCCTACAATGTACGAGCCAAAAAGTGTCAAGCTCCAATGCATTTTCTGAAGGGAATTTTGTCGTATTTGTAGGAGGTCTCTTGAAATTGTTTGGTGGGAAAGAGAATTTACGACGAAACCTTGCACAACCTACTTGTTGAGCTGAGAGACTGTTGTGAATTGAAGTTTCTCAACAACGAAATGACATGACATCTGAACATGAAGACAAAACTTGTGGAAACAAGTGCAAACGAATCGAAGGAATTGGGAACCACAGACACTCAACTTGCGCACAGGTTTCCTCGACTGGCGGTACCCAAACACAGTCGTCATGGACACGGTGGGCCTGGTTCTCCTGCTGAACGTCGTCACGTCGGCGGTCTGCGTCACGCTCGTCGAGTACATTTTGAGCAATGGTGAGCCCGCCTACTGTTTTTGTTCCGTTGTGACAGGTTGATCCGTCCAAATTTGCCAGTACCAATGAAACCAAGGGGAACCATGTTTCGGAGTCAGATAATCAATTTTGCCTTCGTACCATTTCATCAGAAAAACGAGTGGTGCGAAACCATGTTCTTTGGTCCCACTGCAGGCGACTCGTGTTACCAGGCGCAGGAGGCGGCAGATCAGAGTCGCTGCTTCACGCTGCCGAGTGACCCTGCGGGCATCACGTGGCCAGAAGGCGTCAACGCCTGTGGGTAAGTCCCTGGAAGGGTGTGGTCTGCCCTCTGTGGTCCACACACCACAAACAGTGCAATGTCCGCAGCTTTCAATTGACGATGCAATGAGAGTTTTGTTGAAAAGTTGCGGATATCATGATCAGCGTGCATGGTTCACAGTTGAAACGGCTGTGTTCGCAGGGCGCGGGGCGGGGAGTTTGCGCGGGTGAGCACGCAGCTCGACTTCGACACGGTGACGGCAGCGGTGCGCGCCTCCGGCTCTCCGACGCCCGTCTGGCTGCCGGGCTTCGTCTCCAAATCCAGGAGCTGGAGCTGGGTCAGCGATGACTCAGGTGCCACAGTTACCTCCACGAGATAATGCAAACACAGAACAAATGGTGATAAACTCACAAAGTAATTTCGTTTTCTGTCTCATTTTTGCAGTCCTGGAGGCTGCGGACGCTCGGTGGGGCGCGGGCGAGCCGGCCATGAGCTCCCTGCGGGACTGCGCCGGCGCCTTCACGCTACAGGACTGGGCGTGGCTCACGTGGGGCTGCTCCTTCACCGTCGGTTTCATCTGCCAGGAGGCCGCAGGTTTGTCTCCACATGCAGGCACGAAGTGAGCCAGCCTGAGGAATGCGTTTCAAATTTGCACAACCTGAGGAGCGTGCACGCATGGCCATACGGCCAAAACGATTCTCAACGAAGAATGAAAGAACGACACCAAAACAAACTGAATCAGGTTCAAGTTGTGTTCGACGCACATGTTGCTCTCGTGGCACAAAGTTTCCTCAAATGTTTTTGCAGTTGATATCTGCCCTCAAAACGACAACTTTGACCTGCAGTTTTCCGCCAGTGCCAGGTGCTTCTATCTGTCTGAGGGAAAACTCAGTTTCTACAAGGCAAGAGAAAGATGTGAGGATTTCAACATGACTCTCGCATCGATAGACTCACAGGTGAAGCTGTCAGCGGTCTTTCGCTTGGACCAATCACTCACACTGATTCAGTTGCACAGTTGAATGACGTCTTCAGGAGGAGCACAAGTTTGGCTTCTTTTCAGGAGATTCACGACACCCTGCTCGGTCTTCTGAGTGGAGGTCACACGTTCACGTCTGCTGTGTACTGGATCGGACTGACCAGGGCCAGATGGTACTGGCACCTAGGTATCAGTGTTGTGGATTTTGACAACATCTTAGCCAAAGTGCCAGGCAGCTGGAACTGCGGCCTGTTGAAACAAAACCTGAAATGACCGCCATGCAGTCATCGTGTTGTGCACCTTCTCGCTTGCTTTATGTTGCAGCCACTGACTGCGCACATTCATGAGGATGTCACTTTCTGCTTTTTTCCAGGGGATGAAGTATTTGAGGAGATCATTCGCACGTTTTGGCAGACGACGCAGCCGGACCTGGCGGGAAGCGTCTGCATCGTGCTGCGAGAAGACCCCCTCTCGAACCTGCTGTGGGCTACACAGCACTGCGACCAGAGCCACAGCCACGTCTGTCTCGTCGGTCGGTAGGCCGATTGGGTCACAGTGATCTGAATCTGATCTGTATAAATTGCGGTTTTCAACTGCAATCATGAGGTTCACACAAAACAAGTACCTTTGGACCACCGAGCCCTGGTCGAACACGCTGAAAGGAAGGCAATCGCCAATTGAGGATCGGACCTGTATGCAGCTTTGGTAACAACGACGTTCGTCCACTGTCAGATTCCAAACCTTTGGCGTCAAACGACACTTTTTTGAAAAGGAAAAGTCTTGCCCTCTTTGGCACTTGGTCTCTCTTTTGCTTTTGCAAATGCAACTTCTTTGAAACTTCGTTGGGAGGGAAAACAGCCAACTTGTTAACCTTTCAGATGTCCCACCAGTCAACAGCACCACGACCGTTCCAACAACTGTGATGACAACCACGGAAACTACGACCACGGAAGCTACAACCACACAGCCCACAACCACACAGCCCACAACCACACAACCCACAACCACACAACCCACCACTACGACTGAACAAACCACAATCACAACAACAACTCCGTCGACAACAGTTGCACCAACAACCACAACAACAGTCACAACTACGATGGAGCCCACAACCACAACTACAGTTCCGACTACAACACCAACAACTACAGAAACAACAATGGAAGCAACCACCACCACCACCACCACCACCACCACCACCACAACTACCAGACCTCCAGTGACATTACCTCCACCTGTTTCACCAGGTTCAGTTCATTCTTCGTTTGAAACTCTGTCCCAAAAATAATTGAAGTCAGAGTCTCGGGAACCTGACAACAGCACTTTTCAAAGGGGTCATTTCCAATTCCGTTCTCTTGTAGATTGTCCCGCAGGTTCTGTGATTGACAAACTCTCTTCGAGCGTTGTGTATGTCTGCCTGATTCTGCCTGCTGGACTCTACAATGCGGACCCCGACTCGACGGGCTGCAGTCGCTGCCCCGGGGTTCAGGTCACTGCGAGTAGAGGGGCCACTAATGTCTCTCAGTGTGGTAAGTAGTGCAGGTGCGCAGGTGTATTCGTGTCTTTACCAGAGACTGAAGATTTTTTCATCACACATTGAGTGTTTGCCCATGAAAATCGCAAAAAAAAAAACTCACTCTGGAAAGTGGTTTCACCGCGTCCTCGCTGGACCAAACAAACCTGTATAAATTGGCATGACTGTGACAGCGCTGATCTGAAGAGCCTGGTTCCTTGCCTCAACAGCTGATCGTCGGTCGGCGCGCTCCGGTGGCCTCTTCTTCCGCGCCGTGCTGCGCTTCCCGCGTCTCGTCTTCCAGACCGACCTCAACACGGAGACGTCCGAACGAGTCTGTGTCTACAGCGCCAACATAGACCACATCGTGAGTCTCAGAAACTGCGTGGACCAGGCTCGACTTTTTGGGGCGGACATCACACTGCAAAGGCACATCTCGAAAAATGAAAGATTCTTGCGCTCGAGAGGTCAGAGAACAACCTCGCACACAAGGGCAGCACAATTCTGAGTCTCCCAAGATCTATTCTCAATTTGTCACACTTTTCCCTCAACTTAGAGTGTACAGTGAAAAGGTGTCTTCACGAAGATTGTACTGAGACGAAGAAAGGTAGTCTCCTGCATGCTCATCATCACCAAAATTTCTGTTTGTCATTTCAGCTTTCATCGAGAGTCTTTTTCAATTTCCACGGTTTTCAAGGATCTCACATTGTGACTTTTGGGTAAGTCACATTCTGTTCCTGACACTGACAAACGCAAACATGTGGCAATGTGGGCCCCTGTCAGTTGCTAAAGAGACCTGTGTGGATGTGCCCGAAAGAAAGCCGTTATATTTCCCTTTTTCAAAGCGAATTATACACTTATGGTTCACTGTGTTTCAGCGCCGGAAGCCTCGTCGCTTACCTGGACCTGTACTTTCCCGCCGAGACAGCTGAACTGGTCACGGAGGACGACATTGTCTTTCAAATCAACCAAAACGCAGCGCAGTTCTCAGTCTCCCCTATAGCGGGAAGCCTCTTCACAATAGACACTTCGTTCACCAGAGTTCTCTTCAAAAGAAGAATTGAAGGTTGTGTTCTCTGAACAATTGTGGACAACATGTAATGTGCAGGATTCGGTCACAACTCGCGCGCGGGGCTCCTCTCGCCGGGGCATCACACCCGCTCCCGCGGCCAGCCGCACCACTTCCCGCCTGACCACAGGGCTGCTGAGCTCCCAGCAGACACCTGCTCCTCCCCTCCCCTCCTCCCACCGTCAGCACAGACTCCCACACAAACCGCAACCAGGACTACGGGCACCACACACACGAAGGTTGACCGGAACACGACATCGTGTCTTTTTTTCTTCAGATGAATCGCAGAGCTCGGACCGCACCACCATTGCCATTGGAGTTCTCGTTCCGGCTCTGCTGATCGTGGGAGTCATCGCCGCGATCTACGTGTTGTCACGCAAGCTGTGGTTCAGAGGTGAGCGAAAGTTGAATTCTGCACACAAATACAAAATGTTTCTTGTTGGCAACCATTTAGATGCAAACAGTCGTGTATGAATTGAGATGTTTACTTTGAGACGAAGCCCCGATTCGTAAGGTGGAAAAACGCGATGCTGGAAACCAAGCGTCTGGTCCCTTCTGTCACCTCAACTACTCCACTGCAGGTTCAGAATCCGAGATGAGGAAGCGGCTGGGTCCCCTGATGCAGCAGGAAGTCAGATTCCCACAGGAGGAGGGCTTTGTCCACACGGCCGAGACTTCGGGCTTCCCACAGGAGTTCGTCCAACCGGCCGGGGCGGCGGGGTATCCACTGGAGGGGTTCGTCTATCCGGCCGGTACGGTGGGCTTCCCGCAGGACGAGGACTTCATCTACCCGGCAGGAGCCGTGGGCTTCCCGCAGGAGGAGGGGTTCGTCTACCCGACTGGAGAGGTGGGGTATCCACAGGAGAGGTTTGCCTACCCGGCAGGAGCGGTGGGCTTCCCGCAGGACGAGGACTTCATCTACCCGGCAGGAGCGCCGCCGCGCGACGCCAGCTTCCCGTTCCTGCGGCTCAACACGCACGCGCCGTGGGCTGGCAACGCCCCAGGCTGGACTCCACTGTGGTCCGGCTATCAGATGTTATCAAGTCCCAATTCCCTCTACTAGACGCTCAAATTGTGTGTGACACAGTGTTGCTGTGGCTGAGAGCACCCACCTCAATGCCGTACTTCTCGAAAACGTGTTCCTTGAAGACAAAGCGATGCACTCAACATACATGCTCGGGATCCGGAAAATCACGCTGGCGTGTTTTCTGTGTGTTGTTGCAGAGTGCACGGTGCTTTTTCCCGCGAGTTCACCAATGAACAACTGCTTTCATCAATATTTGAGCATTGTGGTTACCATGCAGTGTCAAGGCCAGAAATAAACTTTCGCTGAAGTTCACAAAAGATTTCTTCGTTCGCAATTTATCTCCAATGTTCCCAGGAATTCACGCATTCCAAAACGAATAACTCCGTTGAATTATTGAAAGAACTTTTTCCAAGGATCGCACAAAGACATCCAATTTTGAGTGCAAAGATTTCGAAGGACACTGTGAAACATCTGATTCTCAAAAATATTCGTTTCGGAATGACGAGGCGAAAATGAGTTCTTTCTTCGGGATTTTATCTTTTGCGGTTTGTCCTGAAAGTCCATGACATGCAAAACGTGACGAGTTTCAAATCAACAGACCGTGGAAAACACAAAACGAAGCAAGTTTTCTGATCGTATCACAACAATGTTTTTGAAGGCCCTGGTCTCTGACAATTTTCGCAGAGTTTTCAATTTGAAGGGTGCTTCCTCCCTTTTCAGATCTCACTACGCACCTTGCAGCATTATCCACATTTGAAAGGGTCACCCAAAGCAAGCCACATTCGCATCCCAAAATGGAAAAGCCTTTATATCGGTTGTTGATTGTGCTGGAGTAGAGTAGGCTGGGGAGGACACAGTGAAAGGTCCTCTGCCATGATCCTGCAGGGAGTTGTAACAAGGAGGGAGGAAAACAAAATGGTGATGGGGAGAGGGGAAAATCAACGGGAATTGACCAATGTTCTTGAACCTGCAGCAGTCGCGTCCTGAGCAAAATTTTCTTCATTCTGGGTTGGAGGAATCCTCGCCCCTTGTGAATTCGGTTCCTCTTCACTTGTTACAACAACTCAAGTGCATCAACGTGAAAACAGACTTTGTGCAACAAAACACGACAAAGTTCCCACGCCAACGGTTCTTATTCCAACGAAACACTTTTCCACCATGATAAACCAGAGGACAAGTTACAGCAGTACAATTACGTGAATAAATGCACTGGAACTTTTGGCCCTAGAGCATTTGAGTTGAGTGAAATTGAATTGCCAGTGAACTTTTGGAGAAGGAGACGAACAGTTACCAAGAGAACAGTACTGTACCTGACGAATATTTGGAAAAGAAAAAGGTTCTGAAAATCATCCATTTTTGAAGCCAATTCGACAAATACGAACTTGTTTATCAAGGATGAAGATGGCTGTGGAAGGAAAAGTCCAACAGAGGACAGAAATGTTTGGAAACGAGTTTGATGTCACCCAAGTTGAGCGCAAAACCTGATTTATCTGTCATGCATCGAGCCAGTGCCAATCAACAAATCGTGCACTCGGCTCAAAAGGGATCTGCGAGTTTTGGGATCCGCAGCAGCGTGTGAAAACGTTCCGTGAACGGTCAATGACAGAGTTAGATAACCATCGAAGGTACGAGACTGTGAACTCACGGGTGACAGATCTATGATGTACGAGTACTTCTGTTGAGCGCCGAGACAGGTGCATATTGCTGAGAATTTCAAACGCAATGAGGCATTTTTCCAAAGAAAAAAAAACCAAATCTGTTTGAGCTTTAAAGAGCGTTTTATGGGTATTCTGCACTCAACGGGAGTTGACTTCATCTGAACGTGCTGGATAAGTGTGTGTTTTTCATAAACTGTTTCGTGGTCAGCTTCATGTCAAGTCAAGTGAAAAAGAAATATCTCGGCAGCGAATAGTTTTGGAATATTTGTTGCCGAACCAACGCAATGATGCCAAAAGCACGAAAGACTTTCATTGGCTTGCAACTCTGAAAGTTTCAGCTTGAACGACAGGAAGAATGCAGAACGTTGCGTTGCTCTTCCTGTTTCATCTCATCACAACTTGCCTCTGCATATCATTGCTGGAATTTAGCTTGGGAAACGGTGAGGCGCCTTCTATTTTATTGCCTATTGTGTGTTGCCATGAAGAACTGTTTCACGTCGAGCGTGAACTTCGGTGCATGAGCGAGGGGAGAAGAATTGTGCTCGGAAACGTGAGCTGCAATCCCAGGCAGTTGTTTCACTTGAAATGGGTTGTCATTGGCAGGAGACACATGTTACCAGTCTGCTGCACGAGATGATGGTCACTGCTACGTGTTCCCAAGAAGCCCTGCTGAGCTCCCCTGGGCTGACACCGAGCAGGCGTGCAGGTGAGCGTTCAGCAACTCTGTCATTCTTCCCCATGTCTACAGGACCAGCAGTATGTCAAACAAGGCATAAATCATGGGGTGATCCTGATCCTCGACAGTTTTGTGATCCATGCTTTTCCCTTGATGTGTGTGACAAAGGTTGCAGAACTTGGGCCTCACCATGACATTTACACGTGCAGAGGAATTGATGTGTTTTCAGAGTTCTGGGTGGCACGTCTGTCGTCATAGAAACCCAGGAACAACAGGATACCCTGTCCATGGCCATGCAGTTGACGGGACTCACCAACGTCTGGCTACCAGGCTTCATCGAGAAGAGCGAAAACTGGACTTGGGTTTTCAATGGAAAAGGTACGGACACTGATTCAATCAGTCGCAGTCGTATATAATCAACAAAAAAGTTGAATTTCCTGTTCCACGTGCAACGCGTACGTGTTTCTGCGACTTGCACTCTGGATGGACTCGGGTCTCAGCTTCACTGAGAAACTGACAAGGTGTTTGGACGCCTGTCTTGGTCTTTTATCCACGGCCTTGCGGTATGGAGATTCTCTGATAGTTTCACGTTTTGCTGTGCGAGGAAAGCAACAACACTTTGCGATCATGCGCGTGTGTCTTTCGCGCTTTACGTTTCTGTTTTTTTTTGCCTGCATGAAGCGCAAAATGACAATGAGGCGCAACGAAGAGCAGACATCCTCGTTCTATGGAACAAAGGGCTATTTCCCTGCAGATGTGGAGTTGTCCACGGCGCGCTGGGGCGAGGACGAGCCTCGGAGCGTGCGGAGTCAGCGGGACTGCGCGGCGGCAGCGCCGTGGGACGCGTGGCGCTGGCACAGCTGGGGCTGCCCGCTCCACACCCAGTTCATTTGCCAAGCGCCACTCCAGTCTGGTTCGTACTCCTGAGTTCCGTCGTTTGCACCTTTCGTTTCCGTCAAACAGCCAGCCACAAAAGGGAATTCGTGCTTGCGATCGATCAAAAGCACCGCCCTGTCTTCTCTGGAGCCGGTCTTCCAGTCTACTCCGATTGACTTTGGTTACCGTACCGTCTCGTGTGTAAGACGCACTCATGAAAAAGACGCACCCCAAGTGTTGAGTGAACAAACTGCCTGTTTTCAACATACTCAAGAAAAAGATGCACTCTAAGTTCAGCTATCATAATTTACACATTTGTAAAGTTCATCAACTTGACTCAAAATCCCTCAAATTTAGAATAATCATCATTATCTCTAAATATTTCTTCCTTGGTTAGTCTTTCATTTGTGTCCAAGTTTGGGGTCTCAGTAAATCTTCTTTCTTTTCTGGTTCATAGCTTCAAAACTTTATTAGAAAGTATGAAAAAAGAAGTCTTTTTTTCACTCAACTGAATTATTATTTCTCCCTTTGCATCTCAACATATTCATGTATTAGGTGCACCCCTTCTATTGATGTCTGATTTTGGGGCCAAAAAGTGCGTCTTAGACACGAGACAGAACGGTACTCAAGTATGGATATTTGTCAGGTTCCGTCTGTCCTCCGAAAGCAACGTTTGGCTTCAGCATCGGAACCAGCAATGGATGCCTCCACCTGTCTCTGGACAAACTAAGTTTTTACAAGGCGAGAGAGAAATGTGGAGACTTCAACATGACCCTCGCTTCCGTCGACACCGAGGTGACTTCATCTCTTCTCTCATCCAAACAAAACTGCTGGATGGAGTGGCCAACATGATTGCCAAAATAAGTTCCGAAACTTTGCATTCAGTGTGGAGAGCCCTCTCAAAAGCACTAGGTTGAAGGAAACAGCGCTGTGCGCGTCTAAATGAGGCATAACAGGAAAATTTGTGCAGATACACGTATCAAAAACATTTCCTTTCCTGTGTGCTGAGTATCCAATTGTTCTCATATTCACAGGAGATCCAAACAGCAACAGCGGAGACGCCTGCTTCTCGGTTCCCTGTTGAAACTTTATACTGGATTGGACTGACCAGGGCCAGGTGGTTCTGGACTCAAGGTAGACTTTGCGTTGCTTCGTTGTTGCACATCGTCATACTGTATTATAGGTTTTGTAGATGCGCAAATGTGCGAACAGTCACATTGTCACTTCCTTGCCCACAGACGCTGCCGCCGCCGCCGCCGCTGCCGCCGAGATCACGCGTTTTCACTGGGCGGGCAGCGCGCCCAGTCTGGGCGGCGCCGCCTGCCTCGTGCTGCGCCGCTTCGACCGCACGACCAACTTCTGGGCGGACGCCGACTGCTCGCAGAGATTCAACTATGTCTGCAGAGTCCGTACGTCACTCTGGTTCCAGTGCTTTTCAAGTAAATTTGTGTCTGAAAAATATATTGTGAAATGAATCATTGTGGGGTTTACCAGTTGCATACATCAAAGACCAAGCATTGACCTGCAGGAATTCCCGTGATTCCAATCAACTCCACGCCTGCGCAGAATTCATCAGACTCTCCACAGGAAAATCTGCCCCCTTCGTCAGCGGAGGCCGGTACAAACTCGTCGCTATCATTGCTCCCCACCAGTGCTGTGGAGATTGAGTCAACCTCCAGTTTGGGCCCAGCCACCTTTGGCCTTGTGACATCGACTGAGTCAACAGTGTCGTTCAGCCGTGTTGAGGATATTTCCTCTGATTCCGAGTCACCAGCACTGAACACTGAGAGCCTGCCATCCAGTTCTGCCCCATTTACCACATTTCAGCCAACCTCAGAACTCAGTAATTATGGAAGTAGCAGTGGTACAGAGTCTTTGCAAGTGGACACCAGTCTGTTTCCTGGATTGGAAAGCAGATCCATCGTGCCATCTTCATTGCGACCTGTTGCTTCCTCAACATTTGTCAAAGAACCAACAGGTACAACCAACACCTCGACGACCTCACAAGATATTGTTGGTATTTCTACTGTTCTCAATGAGCCAACAACTTCCGCGGTGCTGGAACCAAGCACAACAGACGTGCAAACACCAGGAACCACCCCACAGATGCAGTCACCAGTCACCCAATCGCAACAACTATCCCCGGCAGCACCACCACTGGAGTCCGTCTCAAGCACGGAACCGCTGGCTTCTGCCTCAGAACCATCTGGATTTGTCACAACCACACCGACAACAGAGTCTGGCCTCACACCACATTCATTAGACTCTATCTCTGCCACACAACCACTGGAGTTTAGCTCCACAATGTTTCCAACAGAGGCCGAAGTGACCACACAGTCACTGGAGTCAACCTCAACCACTCATACAACTCAGCCTTTGGAATCCATCTCCGTAACACAGGCATCTGAGTTGGTATCCACTGCAGAACAACCAGAGGAGTCTATTTCCACCACTCAACCTGTGGGATCTATCTTCACAACACAACCAACAGAATCCATGTCGTCCACACAAACACTGGAGTCAACCTCAATCCCGCTGATGTCAGAGTCAACCTCCAGCACACAGCCGTTGGGATTTGTCTCTGCAACACAACCACCACAGTTTGTATCCAACACACAACCATTGGAATCAAACTCCACTGCAAAATCACTGGAGTCTTCTTCAATCACAGACTCACAAGAATCCATCTTGATTGTTCCAACAAAGGACTCCATCTCTGCCACACAACCACTTAAATCCAACTCCACCACAAAACCGATAGAGTCTATTTCCACCACCCATCTTCTAGAGCCCTTCTCCACCCCACAATCTACAGAGAGCATGTCAAACACACAATCACTGGAGTTGATCACCACACAGCCAGTGGCGTCCAGCTTCACAACGCAACCTCAAGACTCTGTACCCACCACAGAACCATCGCACTCAAAGCAAATGACGCCATCAGTGGAATCCAGTTCCAGCACACGATCGTTGGAGCTCACCTCTGCCACTCAGCCTCTAGACTCTGGCTCAAGCGCAGGACCTCAGATGCCAACTTCCACCACGTTGTTGCTGGACCTGACCGAGACTACCCAACTTCCAGCGTCAACAACGACCCTATTGGTGCAGAGCAACAGCGTACAACCAAGCACGTATCTGCGTGAATCAACAGCCACCACCAGGCAATCAGGATCAACGTCCACTGCAGAGATTCAGACATCCAGCACCGCTTCAAAATCCAAACTCGAGATCGAACAAACACCAGACTCGGTAGTCAGTCCCAGTGCCAGTGTGTCATTCGCCCCAGAGTCCCGTTCTCCTGATCAGTCATCCAGCCCAACGTTCAGCGGCGTTGAAGTGACTGCAAATTTCAAAACATCTGTGCTGCCAGAGACGACAAGCACGCCCGTGCCAGACACACAAACAGAAAATATTTCTCCTCCCCATTCCCTGGGGATCCGCCCCACACGACTCACCACAACATCTGGCGTGGACGTCAGCACCAGAAGCCGTGACGATGTGACCACCAGGCCGTTCAACCCGTTCGCAACTGGAGGAGGCAGCGGAGGGCGATCCACCGTCGACCGACTGTCGACTCCTCTCATATGTGAGTGCATGTGTGGCAAAGCAAACGTGTTTGCTCCGTTTTTACGTGGAAAGACATGTTATGTTGATGCTTGCTGTACACATGTGTGATGGATTTGAGAATTCTCGAGAAACGGTGTGACGAGTATTCAGAAAGGCGTTTTACACGTTGCAGCATTTGCAGTCGCTGTGTCTGTGATCACGGTGGTTGTGATCCTCGGGGGCTTCCTGGGAGCCTGCATCATCAAGAGGAGACGACAAAGGTACTGCCCTGGGAAGGCGACCACGGACTGAACTGTGGAATTTGTGATAAAACCTCCAGTTCTTTTGCGTTGTTTCTGCATGTGGAAAGTTTCGTTCCAGACTGCAAAATCCTAACATGTGTGCTTGAACAAATGCTAACGCGATCGTATTTGTGCCTTCAGCTTCCTATTTCATTTGCACTGACATTTGGTTTGCATGAACATTGTATAGGCGTGGCTTTCAAGTGAGAAGATAGTCCTGTGAGCTCATGAAGTTGATGTTTGTTGCAGAGATTTAAACGTTTTACTTTGGGGTCCCAGTGAAGACTATTGGACGATTGGGGAGGTTTGTTTTTTGTTTTTAACACCTGCATGCATGTTGATGACCTGCTGGTTTGCTTTGCTTGTGCAATTGAACGTTCAAGAAAAAAAAGTCTCACGAGGAACGGGAACCCAGGCGTGACTCTTTCATCGACCCTCCGAAGTTCAGACCGAAGCTGATCAAAGCGTAATGTGCACCAATCTTTTGCTTTGCTTTCTTTGTTTCTGCGTGGTCGGGTTGACTGAAACAACTTGTTTGCCTCGTTTACTCACAATATCTTTCGAGAGCTCTACACACCATACCATTGACAAATTCAAGCCAAGTCTTTCATTTTGCAACCAATCAGGAACGAAAATCATTTTCTCTTCTTCGTCTTCCCCCACATCTACTGCTCTGTCTTGCAGAATACTTCGGATCAGAAGAGAGAACGTGCAAGCAGGAACGACCACAAAAACGTTGAGCTTGACGAGGTCTCTGAGTCTGAGACCTGACGAGTACTCTCGTGTTAGGTCCGCCAAACTCAGGTAGGGTCTGTGAAACAACTGCCCAGAAGAACCAGGTGCCAAAAGAACCTTTACTCAATGCGAGTTTCTTGCTCTTCTCTCATGGTTTGTTCCACTACCACAGAACTCTTGAGGAGGAAGACTCTGACGTGGATTCGCTGAGCAGTGCTGGCAGCAGTGTGCGCTCCCCGCGTCCGTCGACTCTGCCTCCGGCCGTGACCCTCGGACGCGGCTTCATGCCGGGCGGCGGCTGGGGTCGCGCCGCCGGAGTCGCGCCGTCCGACATCTTCCCCGAGCAAACGATGCATTTTAATTCGTGGTACATCAGCAGTGGGGACCAGCCCAACAAATAGCTTCAGAAGGTGTTCGCCCATGCATTGTGACAAAATTTGTATTCTGATAACCTGAACATGAGTGCAGGAATGTGGGTTATTTTAATCACGTCCATCTTGCAACGTGAGACACTGAAGCTGAAATGAATTGATTTACCAGAAATGCATTTATTAAGACCAATGAATTGCAAAAAAGTCATTCTTTCTTTTCAACATACGAGCGCACTCATTGTTCCAGAAGTGCGCCACGTTCAAGCGCAATTGATCGCAGGAAAAACCAGACATGAATCGTCTCGTTCCACTTCGGCAAACGAACCTTGTGTCAGGGTGGACGAAAAAACACAGATATTCAGTTCCCAGTGGCTGAGACGCATCACGACTACTAAATCTCCATCTACTGGTCATGAAATCTGACATTGGCATCAGCAGACAGCACTCGTACTGCAGAAACTTTGGCACTTGCGTCAAAGTGGTGCTGAACAGTATATTCTCCCAGCGCACGAGCGCTCAAGAGGTGCCGACAACGCAAATGACTCAAAATTTGATTTGATCTTCAAATATTGCAATGAGAAACATGGTTGCAAATCCGAACAAGATGCCTAAGTTGGAGAACAGTGCGAGCTTGAAAGACGGATTCTGTTTGAACGATTCCATAATCTCCGGAACCTGCAAGAAAAGAACCGACTTTCAGGGACGTGCACACAAGATCCTTGCCGATTCAATGGACACGCTTGGGGCCTGCCTTCTGACCGTTGAAAATTGATATTCGCCCCTCATATTTGGCACCTTACGGCTCAGGCACCCTGACATTAATTCTGTATGTCGGCCTTCTTCAAAACTTCGAAGGCGATGCCGATGTCACACAACACAACCGCACCCTGCAAGCATGCGCTGGAGGACTTCTGCACTTGCAATTCACGTATCCTCTCTGTATGACGGGTGCCTCGTGCAACTCAAAAATTCGTGGTCTAAAAATGGTTTTCCGCAAAAGTATTTCCTTACGATGTTCGCGAGTCCGACGTAGAGGAACATGCCCATGGCGGTGGCGAGGATCCAGGTCTGCGCGTCGAGCGCTGTCGCGATCGGAATCCCCATGTAGAGGCCGAGAAATGCGACGCACGCCGACGAGAAGTTGACGAGCGCCACTCTTTTCGTGGACCAGCCCGACGCCAGTAGCGCCGCGATGTCACCTGCGCAGCGACAAAATGTTTTCGAATCAGCACCGTGATGCACGACAGCTTGTTGTGTCAGGAGATAAGTACCGCAACCCTTGACCTCAACAAGCAAAGACATTTTATTCCCACGTACACAGACCGAGACCGAGACCGAGACCGAGACCGAGACTCAGACTCAGACTCAGACACAGACACAGAGTCAGAGCCAGAGTCACAGCAGACCCAGACCCAGAGCTATAGCAGAGCCAGATACAGACCCAGAGTCAAGAGTCATAGCAGAACCAGAACCAGACTTGGATCCAGACCCAGAGCTTTAGCAGAGCCAGACCCAGGTCCAAAGCCATAACAGAGCCAGACCCTGACCAAGAGTCACAGGCAAACACAGATCCACAACAGAACCAGACTGACCCAGACCCAGATCTAGACCCAGAGCCAGACCTAGACCTGGAACCAGACCCCAGACCCAGATGCGTGAGCACGCTCACACACAGGCAGACACACAGGCAGACAGACAGGCAGACAGACAGACAGACAGACAGACAGACAGACAGACAGACAGACAGACACACACACACACACACACACACGCACACACACACACACACCATCTGATTCACAGGAATTTTGCCCAACATGTTGATGCGATATAGAGATACACACCGAACTCATGCGGCAACTCGTGACAAAACACGGCGATGGACGTCGCCAGCCCCGTCTGCCAGTCAACGGCAAACGACGCTCCGATCGTGAGTCCGTCCGCGAAGTTGTGCACCGAGTCCCCGACCATCACCATCCACGCTACCGCCCGATCCTCTGTACAACACCGAAGATCTGTGTTTCGGCGTGTTGACAGCAATCTCAAAGGAACTTCTCCGAAAACCAACGCATGACAGAATATGTCTCCAACAGGATACAGCCGCAGTGAGCCAGAAATATTCTTTGTTGAAAGACAAATGAAACACGGGACGGCTTGAAGGCATTCTTGTCTTTCCCAAAAAGAATGCCAAAAGTATAGTGTTGCGATAATTTCAGCATTTCCCCGAAACGGTCAGTCAACGTTCTTTAATGTTGCAGATGTGTGATCAGGCTTGCAGCTTTTCGGAGTGCAAAAAATGGATCTATCTATTGTGGCAAGCCAGAGTGACTTTGTCTGCAGGCTCTGCCTTGAGCACCACAACACACGCAGGGCGGACCCAACAACGCACGCTCATTGTTTTTGAGACAACAGGTGCGTAGGTGGAACCACAAAATGCATGTCATGAATATGTCTTGTTTGATGTCAGCACATGCAAGCCTGAGAAACACGTGCAATACGCTTTGTAGCTGGAGGATCTTTATGATTTCTTGCATTTGCTTTCTCTCACAACAGACCAAGACAACAGGTGCAGACAAGTCAGCACTTGGCCGTCAAACGAGATAGATCCACATTGCAACGTCAGTTATTTGGCTGTTTCTATGGTCCATATACAGGAAAAGGCGCAATACACAATGGTTTTGTGCACGCATCTGCCCTTGATGTCCATGTCGTCGTGAAAGCAGACGGAGCAAAAAAGGGTGAAGGTCACGCCCAGAATCTCAATGCTATTTTTCTCACAATGACGAATTGCCATCAAGGGACCCAACGGCCTCTTCGATCCCTGGTTCTTCTTCAAAAATGTTTCAGAACCATGCAGAAGAGAGAACTCACTGATAGTTGCTGTGTTGGAGTGTACACTGACGTTCAGTTGCTGCTCGTGGAACTTGGCGTGGTCGACCCTCCCTGCAGTTGCGTGATTCGAGTTCACATCCTGTGCGCCCTTTGCACCTCCGTTCTCTTCGGATTTGACCACGTTTCCGTTCTCTTGATTGGAGTTCACGTCTTGGACATCTCCGTTTGAAACCCGGAATGCCTGGTTGTCTATTCCCCTCTCGATGTGTGTGATCTGTACTGGGGCTGAATGGCTGTGACTGTGACCCTGGAGCAGCAAACAAAAAAATGCATCATTGTGTTTTGTCTGAAAGCCTTTCACTGAAACTTCTGTCTCAATCTGTGTGACTACAGGCTTCGGTGGCAGTCGCACAGGTCACTTCTCTCCTTGACTGGCCAAGACTGTCGCGACGTACGTACATGATCTGACTTGAGGTTTGCCGCCTCGAGGCCCATCTGCATGATGAAGAATCCCCACATCGCCACCAGACACACCGTCATCTTCCACACGTAATCTGAACCAAAAAAATTTGTTTCTTTGGAAGACCTTGAGATCAGCAAAATTTTCAAGGCCGGTTGTTACACCATATCGATTCTCCCAGCTTTACCTTCGATATGGAAGTCGCTCCCGTGGCTGTGACCTTCGTGGCTGTGGCCGTCGTCGCTGTGATCATGCAGACCCATGGCCTGTGTTTGTTTTTGGATGAAAGAAAAGGAATGGAAACATCAAGTGTAAGCGAGATCTGACAAATTTTATGAACTGCGAGACATCTGGACATTGCAGGACGAGGTCATGTCAGTGGGGTGAGCATGAACCGGGAGAAACGAAGAGCTCGTCGGATGTGTCGCTGACCTGTGGGCCGAGGTGGAGGATGGCGTCCCCAACCAGAGCGCCGACGGACAGTCCCAGCATGGTGCAGATGATGTAGTTGTAGGCGGGAGTGTTGCGCCACCGCACGACGAGCAGCCCGAAGAGCGACGAGATGCTGATGACGAGCACCGCCAGCGTGCCGAGCCCGTACACTGCGGGGGAAACAAGACGCGTACTGCGTGGGCATTCACATCCTGAGAACAACTTTCCTCTGTGCTTTGCACACTTTTTGCATTTAGTGTCAAACCAAAATGTTTTTGGTGTGTTTGCTTTGTCGCACAGGCTGAAGTTTGCAATTCCAAGAAAGAGATTTTTGTCTGAGATCTTGTGAAAAACTCTCAACCAAAACTGGGAGAGTCGTCTTGTGTGCCCTGCGCTCAAGCTTGAAACTATCGCGTGTTCTACAAGATTGTGAACCCCACGGAAAGAATAATTCGTTTTCGTTTTTCAATTTGCACCAGAAACTTACTCTCGAGACTGCTTGGCTTCGAGACGACGCTGTTCCCTTCGTTCAAGGTGCATCCCTGAAGGTGCTGAAAGGGAAAACAAGAAATATAAGACCAACGATCAATGATCCCGTCGCTCCTGTTCACAACACGCATTGTTCCAACAAACAGGCCACGGCCAGGCCTGCAAGAGTGAAAAAGAAAAGCAACTGTTGGTTTTGTCACCCAAGGGGTGTGTGTAAACCAACTGTTAGTTGTTAGTGTTAGTGTTACTGTTAGTGTTTCTGGAGGGGACAGACCAACGAAAAGTCTTCTGGGCAGCAACATTTGCCACAGCAAAAAAGACAACCAACCATTGGTTTTGTCACCAGGTTGGGGGAGGGGGTAAAACCGGTGCCAGAACCTGACGTGTGGCCACAACCAACGTTACCGGAGGACAGTGCCAATGGTCGGACCCACAAAAAACATTTTGCCGCACAAATTAGTTTTGCACGGTCAACCTCCGAAGCTGCTGCTGGTTCAAAATTTTTCAGAAAACGCAGCTGGTCCCTTATACACACCTGCTGCAGAAGCGCAGGACACAGAGCGTTGAACTGTTCCGCTTCGAGTCCATCCTCGGCGGTCGTAGACAGATTGAAGATGTCCAGCAACTCAGCCACAGAATAGCACTGAAAACAGCAACCTCGTGTCAATGTGTGCAGGTTCATCTGCGACTTGGGGAGACACGGGACTCAGGGCAGAACTCTGCATCTCACCAATCTGAACCAAGAGCACACGCCTCACCGCTCCACACCTGGCAAAAAGTCACGTTTACACTTACAAATTTGAAGAAATCACCGTTTCAGCCCCGATCGCCAGAGGATTCGATCGGCCCTCGTCTTTCCGCGGAAGGCAAGTGCGTTCAAAACGGGAAAACTGTAATTTCGGGACTTTCATCCAAGAAGCAGAGAAGGAAATCAAAGCAGGTGCAGAGCAAATACTCTTCGCTCACTTTGACAGAATTGTGTTCACGGCTTTGCACGAGTCGAACAATTCACAACACGGCATGGGTGCGTCGACCGAACTCGCACTTGTGCCAGTGCTCGACCGTCCGGACCAACGCACTGCACGAACAATCAGCAGACGTGCGTACATGCACAAAATGTAAATGCAAGTTCATCTGCATACGTGTTTGTATATTCTCCAAGACCTTTTGTCCGTGCCTTCAAGCAGTGCTACTTCTTGGCGTGGATGGAAAGAACACAACCGAGGAGAACTCTTTTTGGCCATTGGAAGTATCCACTGCATAACCAGGCGTTCTGTTGATCAATTCACAAGGAGTATCCGTGAAACCAAAAGTCTGCACGAGAACAGTCCGCATTTTCTTGTCGCAAACAAATAAGCGTTCAAAGTTAAAGTTTCCAACGACACTTTGAGGTGATCACAGTGATCAGATCCTCAGTAGTTTTTTCCTTGATTCTTTTCTCACAACACCAATGAAGTCTTGCAAGCATATTCTCTGCTGAAATCAAAAGCGGACAAAAATAAAAAATTTACTTACCTTATGACAAATATCCATTCTGATGTGAATGTCACCAGGAGACAAATTTAAACTTTTGTGAAACTTTTTATGTTTCCACTCGTCGAGAAATCACTGATGTGTGTGATTTATCACATTGTAAAAATCACGGTGTGATGGGCAGATCCTGCCTGGCTCTTGTTTTTTGCCTTTGACGTTGTGTTCTGAATTCTGTCTGAACGCAATTTGAAGCACAAGAACTGTAATGGACAACGGTTCCTCAACTGCACGTCAAGCGTTCAAGATCTCGAGGTCTGTTTCGTGCGAGCTTCGCACGTTTCAGGCGTCACTCAAGGCGAGGCAGCAGATTGTTGACACCACCTGGTCCAAAATAAACTCTTTGCTTGATATTGTTACTCCTCATAATTTGCCATCAATGACAATGTCCACCCGGGAATGCGCACACAGGTCCATTGTTGAGAACAGCAGGAAAACAACGGTGATGTGACATATGAAATATGCATACCCATCTACAACATTTCTTCGAACTCCCGAGTGTCCACAAATGTTCATGGCCTGCGTACCTGCACAGCAATTAGTCCGAAGACAACTTTCGATGTGGATTCTTTCCACTCACATCGAGGCAGTCCCACTGTGTCTGAGCACCAACTGCACGAGTCGTCGAAAATGCCAACTTACAAAGCCATGTTGGCTGATGAATGCAAAATCGTTAGACACTCTCCGCAACAAAAGCACTGGTCCACTTCCTCCGAATTAATGGGATGTTTGCCCAGATTGTTTCACGACTTCCGCGGAATGCGGTGTGAGATGCTGACAAAGAAGACAAAAACTGCATGCACGCAGTTATTGTTCCTTCATTCTCGGATGCAGGTTTTCCCCTTGGCGTTTTTGCAAGTTGTGTGTTTCCTCGGGATGAGAATGCTGAACAATCAAAAACCACTTCAGTCACAAACCAAACCTTTCAAACAAAAAAGACAAAAGTTTGTGAGAGTTTTTTGGGGGGAGAAAACAACTGAAACCACTTCTTAGAACCAGTATGTGCAAACCACGTGCCATCAACATAAACCAGGCAACATCAATTCGTGTGAATTGTTGTTGGTTGACTTTGGTTTGTTGCTTTCTTGTTTTGACCACAGGCAAAATTTGAAAACAAGCATGTACAGTCTCAGGTGAAACAACTGTCTTCACCTTACTGTGCGTTAACCTTTGTCTTGGAGCAGCTGCGTGCGCACCAGAAATAAAAAGGTGCAGAGGCGCTTTGAAATACTGAAGGCTGTGCGCCTGTGCAGGGGCAGGGGCAGGGGAGGGCAGGGGAGGGCAAGGGCAGGGGCAGGGGCAGGGGCAGGCAAGCACACCACAGCAGAGCAACACACTGTACCTGTGGTGAGAGAAAAAAACAAGAAGTTTTCATGTGTGCACCCATCCACTCTTTTTGATGACTTCTTTCCAAATATCCTCACCCCACTTCCAACAGGTCATCACGCCCGAACAGGCCAAGCCCTCACCCCTGCATGGTGAGCAAACCCTTCCAAGTCAACTGAATCCCCTGCAGCTATAGCAAACCTCACCAAGCCCCTTAATTGGTAAGTTAATTGATCTTCTTGGTCGGTCAACCCCTTTGACCAACCAAACGCCTTCCAATCAGGGGTCCCGTGCCATAGCAGTTGACAACGTTGCACTCGGCAAGAGGAGAAATGTATACAAACATCCCACATTCACGCAAGCACCAATTGACGCGCTACTTGTGCTATGTTTGCTGACAACGCCACTTCGAACAAAAACTTTTGAAAAAACCATCACTTTTGTCCTTGCACACAAATCAACGTATGCCCCCTGGACAGGATGGGTGTGGCATTGGAATTCAACGACAATTGAAAGATTAGAGAATCCCATGGTCTGTTCGTTCTGTCGTTTTGTCGCAGTGTCGCCACACTTGACTGTCCCATCCAGTTTTATCTCTTGTCTCTGCTGTTCAGTGTCGTGTTCTTGGTTGAAAGCTGGGGGGCAACAGATCGACTGTTTACAGCACAGGGCGATGAGTGTTTTTATCGTGGACAATGAGTGGTTTGAATGGGAGTGCAAAATGAGCTGCAATATTTCACGAAACGGTGGACGGCCACCATGACCGCGGGATTGGGCACCGTACCCATCCACTTGAAAGATGCGGCGTAAAAACCCTGAAAATGAACACCATGCAGAATGGAGATGCTCAGCATAGCGTCAAAAAGACTTCAGCGCCCAAAAATGAACGATTCTGCTGGTGTTGCGGCGAACCAACATGTGCAACTGAAAAAAGGACTGAGTGTTCCAACTCAGTCTGACACAATCCCCAGCACTCACTGCGGCGCATGCAGTCAAGTGAACCAACACGTCATCATGTTGTGTTTTTGGTTTGTTGTGAAATTATTGATGGTCGCGGTAGCGGCCATCTAGGTCCCGCTGTTGGCTTAAAAACCCTTAGCATTCATGTGTGCATCTGTCCACACTTTGGAATGTAACCTCCC
>JAAUXT010130603.1_pt1 | contig 25057 bp, 16 predicted proteins | sample 7278171 | NCBI WGS metagenome assembly JAAUXT01 (sample SAMN14350112, study PRJNA611818) | marine sediment metagenome | isolation source: surface marine sediment (1.8m) | place: French Polynesia: Moorea | collected 2018-08
ACCCCGCCCGCCCGCCCCCTGCCCTGCCCCTCCCCCTCGGCCCGGCCGGCCGGCCCGCCCGCTCGCCCGCCCGCCCGCCTGCCCGCCAGCCCGGCTGAATTTACAGCTGCCCGTGCTGTCACACGGGGCGAAGCGGTAGCGCGAAATGCTCTGGCTGCAGAAATACGAATAGGAAGTACGTACTGCATGATTACAACAGTTCTGCCATGTTTTGGGGACCTTGCGTGATGTTCTTGAAGGTTCAGACAACCTTCTTTCTTTGCTGGAGAAGATGGAGGCACCACCCAGTGGATCCTGACACAAATTTCAAAATTTTATGACTGCTTCACGAAGACTGGGTGACTCCATCTGACAAAGAAGTCCAAGGAAGTGCTGTTTGGGAGTGTTGTAGGAAGAAGGGTTCAGCAAAATCTTGCTGCAAACACACTGACCGTCGGCGACGGGCGATTACTCATTCCCGAGCTTCTCCAATATCCTGCATCAACACGCGGGTCACAATTTCCCCGACGATCAATTCTTTAATAAACTGTCACTTTGTGTCCAATTAGTTGATCTAAAAGATTTGTTAACTTGCCATCTCGATTCAAGCCACCCTTGCTAATGAGCGCAGCACTCAATTTCTCGGGCGGAATATTTGCGGTCTCTTCATTCAGAGGATGTAGTGCTTCAGAAACAATAAGATTGGGAAAATTGTGAGCCAAAAGCACTACACAGCCCTTCGGCGAGGGATTTGCGGGCGTTGTCGTGAAAGGTTTCATTCAGGCAATTAATTTCGGATTGAACTCAGCGATATTGAACTTTGGAACACAGAACCAGAACACGTGTGATCAAGACACCCCCATCACATGGCCAGTTCACAAAAGACTGGCCACACATGTGTGGACAGGATCGATCAGAATCTGAAACAAAGGTCATTTTGAGGCTTCAGTCTGTCCCTGGTCAGAAAGGCTGGACCTTTACTTCTAAAGTTGGTACAAAAGGGACAATTAAACACCAGCAGCTTGTGAACATGCAGTGCTGAGCTCCCCATCAGAATGTTGAAAAAAAAACCCCAGATTATTGGCTTGTTGATTGTGATCATTGAAGCAACTGACAGAACTTCTTGACGAGCCAACGAACGCAACACCACCATATTGTTCTGAAGCTGTTCTGACACAGGTGACTTGACAGTGTCACTTTGTTCTCAGCGAGCTCTGCGAGAACCAACGTGATTTTCTGGAAGAATCAGAGCGTGAAATTGACAGCCGTTGTTTCTGCCGGAGGCGAGTAATCTCTGCTAATTAGATTTTCATGGACAAACGGCAGCAATGATGTCTGATGGCGAGATTGAATTGTCCGAGCCAGTGAACTCGCAGAATAGAGCGTCGGCAACATCAAAGCTGACCGCTGCAATGGTGTGTGGTCAGCACAATGGCTGACCGCTGGCACACTGGTAAATGCCCAAAGAGCGACACTTTTCACGTCTGTTTTCGATTGTAAACGCCTTTGCGGCCCAAGTGCCAAACGACGACTTGAGTTCCACCAGGATCCACAGAAGAAAAAACCTGAGGACGGACACCTTTGACAAGTTTTTCGGGACCTTTGCATGCTGCATGGAAAAGGATGGAATCTTCAAGAAGCATGTCTCTTCAGAAATGTGCCTCGACTGATCTACTGTGAAGCCATGCAGTTTTGGTTGGTATCGTGCTGATGGAAGTTTGAATGCAACCAACTTTTCTTCGCTCTGCACATTCCTTATTCTACGAGTCTTTTCTTCTGACTTGGACCTCCTCCTTGGTTCGTTTCTTCAGTCACTGTTTCTGATCGACCTTTGAGATTTGCTGAGTTGCGTTTTCTACTTTCTGCAGTTTGGAAATATGTACAGCAATGATGTACCAAACACGACTGATTTGTCTATCTGTTGCATGGACACTTGACATGAACATGTGCACTTGACTTTGCTGCACATGGGACACCACCAGACATGAGCCACACAAACAAGTCTACCGCAGACAGACAGGAAAACAGCCAGGACTCACTGTCACATTGACTTACACTTCTAATTCCTTACAGGTGACTAAACACAGCCAAGCAGCTGAAGAAACCATTTCTACAGCAGCGACACAGAGGCACATTTCCGAAAGATATTGCATGAATGAATGCAGGTTCACATCCAATGCAGACCAGACGATGAAGAAAGGCACAGTATACATAGTGACAGTATGAACAGCCTTTACATTGGAGGGAGTTTGGAGAAGAATCATGAGCAGTGCAACACAATGCAACACCGAGGATGACGACTTGTTGCAGCCCCTACCTTTGCATGCTTTACTGTGGGTTATGGGCTTGCGTTGGTCTCTGTAATATCCCTCCTGACAGTAGTGGCAATGGCGCCCTGCCGTGTGGTGGCGGCACTTTAGACACACGCCCCCACTCCTCCGCCCAGACAAGAGGTACAATTCCTTATTAAACCTACACCTCCGTGCATGTAAGTTGCAGTTGCAGGCTGCAAGACAAAAAGGATGAACACTGTAGTAAAAAGGGAAAGCGCAATGAAAGGAGTGTGACATCCTACCTTTGCAGGCCTTTCTGTGAGTGATCGGCTTGGCCTGGTCCCTGAAATACCCCTCTTTACAGTAATGGCAATTGCGGCCTGCGGTGTTGTGCCTGCAATTAATGCACACCCCTCCGCTCTTTCTGCCCGACAATTTGTAGAGCTCCATATTGAACCTGCATTGGCGCGCGTGCAGGTTACACTTGCAGGCTGAAAGTAGATACAACATGCGGTTGGTTACACATCACATCTCGTCATGCACTTTCTGGACACGGCTCAGGTCTACAAATGGACAGAAAATACGTCAGCTGAATATAACTCTTCCAACAAGTGCAACTGATGTCTGGAAGAGTTTCTTTCTTCGGGTTATCCCGAACCTGCACGGGAAACAACTGACTGATTCTGAAATTTCAATCTGGACTGGGCGTACATGAACCTGGGGAACAGGAAACGTTGCCATGGTTGCAATTCCGAAGGCACCTGTTCTGGAAAATCTTCTACACTGACCTGCAATTCAAAAACGTAAATGTGTTTTCCAGGAAAAGTCGAGACTTTGGAAAGAACTCGTCAGTTTTGATCGATACAAGCTCCACTGGGTGAAACTCCTTTGTTCTTGGTTTTCAATAGAGTGGACAAAACTTTCGGAAAAATGAAAATCGACTTGGCTATGGATTTTCGTTTTTTTGCAGCGGAGTCCATCTGACACTGAATCCGGATGTTCTCAGCTTTGCTTTCTCCGATTGCGGCGCAGATCCGACTGTGAAGTGTAACGTGTTGAAAGGGCGAGAGGCTTTTGACATCTGCTCACGTTCACACTTCACCCCTGCAGCACCCTCCACTTGATGTAGCGGCGTAGCTCTTGGTGGTAACCTTCTCATCAGTAGCCGAGCTGTCAAAACTCATTTGGCTGCTCCTCTAAATCGCTGGAAGTTCTAACCCTTTGCCTCATGACAAATGATCTTGCTCCTCCGCCAGTGCGATTTGGTGGTTCCACTTGATTGAAACTGAGGTGACACTTCTTCATTGAAAAGGCAATTGGGGTTGTGTTCTCTGCATGGCAATATCAAACCACGGACTTTATTTTTGGGCCTGTAGGTTTTTTTTTATCCAGTCAACGAAACAACTTTTTTCTTTGACCTGGCGCTTTCTTGCTGTTCTGTTGTCACACCAGCACAATGGCGCAGCCGGAACAAAAATCACAGACGTTGCTGATTCACTCATTTCGTTTCCGAAGAAAAGGTCCAGAAGCGACGCACTTCATCTGAAGTGTCAATACTCTCAAAACATATGACTGTTGGAATCGATCCCCGAAGGCGTCGACTGGACCTGGTCCTGAGTGAACATCATCGATTGTTTGTCTGGTCAACCCGCTTCCGGGTGCAACTGTTGCATCACTGCAGGATTATTCAGAGAAAAACTACAAAGCTTCGTCACTGCCGAATCCGGATGTGGATTGAAAGAATCCATCTGGACTCAGGTGGTCACTTCACACAGGAGGCGGAATTTTGGACAAAAGGCAGTCAACCGCAGTATGACAAGCTTTTCGCTATTGAATTCCAGCGGGATTCCGCAACAAGCAATTGCTTGAGGGATGAATGCAAAGGGTCTGCCAAATCCAAGCGTGTTTGAGTTGCAGATTTTTTTTGGCGGATGACACCCCAAATCAGCCATGACTGGCAACAATGTGTCAAACCAATTCTGCGATGTTGCCCAGATTGAGACAAAAGCGACATGGGGACGTTTTTGTTCGCAAAGCAAGGGTTACATTCTTCCAGGAGGAATTTCTTCAAAAGCCTCACTTCAACAGCAGATAGTTGCACCCTTGGATCTCACGCACCCTTGGTTCCGCACTTGAAAGGTGCTGATAAAACTCATATGCTCACGTACTCGAGTTGTAAAAGTGCACCTCTTCAGTCTTGTGCAGATCTGGCACCGCAGGTATGTGCGAAAATCTGAAAATTTGGTTTGAATTCACAATCACAGCGCCAAGAACCACCGTAAGCTCCACAGTGTCCGGGTCTTTGGTCATTTTTCTGGACACCCGTTGGTCTGGACCCAACCATCATTTGCGTCTCAACTGAATTTCATCGGTTTTGAATCGTTCACGAATGAGTCCAAAAAACGTGCCTCATGTGGACTGACCCGGAAATATTGAACAAAACAGATTCTTTAGCACCCATTTACTTCAGTTCCATATCAACGGATCCATTTAGCAGCTGCATCTTTTCCTTCAAAGCCATTTCTTCAGCCAGGGTGGTGTGTAAACAGCCTGGGCGTGAAAACATCGCAAACTCCTAAACGTCGGCCAGTCCCACTGTCGAACATTAATTATCTTCGGGAATGTGTGGCAATTTGTCAGACAAGAAGCAACCTGGCAGATTGGTTGCTGCGCTGAAAGGTTTGTACAATTGCTGCTGACTTTGTTAACTCCTCAGATGTGCGTTTGCGCACCTCAAAAATTAGCCCTGCCGCTTCACTTTTCACATGATTTTGGTGCGAATCCAGAACGGAAGAATCGCGAAGCAACTTCCCCACTACGTGTTCCTTTCTTTTGGAAATTTCTCTGTGGTACAACCAGAGCTCTCTGGGCACAGCTCCATTGTCCAGGGAGGCACTTCTCCGCAGGGCGTGTCTGTCTCGAAATGATTCACAAAACCGTGCTTGTCGTATGCAATGTCCACGCAGCTACGCGATCATTGAACACCAACTCTCGTGGAGACTAATTTACGCGAAAAACTTCGGGATTGGAAAAGTTGGGGCAAATACTGCTTCATCTGTGGAACCACGCGTTATGAAAGCCGTCTGTTCTGAATGCTGAACCGGAGGCGGACGAACAGAGACTCCGCATGAAGATCAAAGAGATTCCTGTTCCTCTCCCCTCGCACGGCGTTGTTTGGAGTCAAAACTCGTCCAAAGCTACATTTCACCACAGCGATGCACAGACGCCAGACAAGATGGAAAAGCGCATCCTGGATTTCCGATCATTCACCAACCACACAAACAGCCAGCGTACGGAGTGTTCTGTCCCCCTCAGTCTGGGCTCTCCGCACAACCCCAAAATCAACTTATTCTGCGAAGACCATTTCACATCCAGACCTGCATGGGTGGCACGACTGAAAAACAGCAGGATATTGACGCACGCGCGGGTTGTGTCGCTTCAAATCGAGTCTAGCCATTCACAATGTCGCATTTGAACTTCGTCCATTTCCTTGCCATGGGACACGCACCGCGAATGTGGAAACACATTCAAAGACGGTTCATGCTGCACGTGTCTTTTTGAAACTTTTTCAAATTTGTCCCGTTACCTGACAAACTTCCACACGAACTGCCTCGCCAAAGACATGAGCAGGCAACGCGAGAGGGTGTTGGGGTGTGGAGTGCGGGGCGAGTAAAGACGGGCGGAGGAGCAGGGCTGCGGCTCGGGTGGCTGCTGCCGCCGCGGCCTCGCAACTCGAGCCGCGGGCAGAGCCACGAGGAGCCGCCTCGCTCCACGGCAGACACCGACCCGACCAGAGGTGCGCAGATAGGTGTGCGTCTGAAGTTGTAGCATTTCTCCCCGTGGTAAACCCCCTGGTGTCATTTCAGGAGCCGTCTGTTTCCTGACGCTGATGCGTCTGAAGGATTGCATGAAATTTTCTCTTTGTGCTTCGTAAAAATCTTTCGTTTTCTGGAGAGTCTCTGTCGGTCTTTGTTTGTCTCTCTCCGTGTTTCTCAATTTCTCTCTCCGTGCTGTGTTTATCTGTGTGTGTTCCGTTGGTTTCCCCTGTGGCCAAGACTGGGGTATCACAAGGGTCAATCACTCTGAGGAACCAAGTTGTCTTCATTGTTCAGTGCATTTTGGAGCATCTACCTTCAACCAGACGCATTCTTGCTTTCTTTGTATTTGTCAGGCACATGGGTCACCTGCTGTTTTCAAAATTGACAAACTTTGCTGAGACATGGTCTTTGAAAGAGAACAGCCACAAACGGCCTTTTTGGCTTTGAAGAGCCCAGAAAGGTCTGCACGAAGGTCAGCAGATCATGACTCAGTTCATTGCCAAAGTTACTAATTGGGACAGAGAAAGTCTGCGATGGTGCAAAGATGCCGTTTTCTTTGACCAAAACACCGCAAAACAACAAAAACTGCCTTGATGGGCAAAATGTCAAGGTGGTGAAAACATGCGCTCCGTCAGAGAGCGCAAATTGTGACAAGGTTATGCACATAAATTAGCGGTCTCTCCGGCTCCTACAGGCAAATTTGGCTTCTTTTGCAGAAACTTTGATGGGCTACTCCTCTGTGAGGTACAAGAGTTGGCTGGAGGTCAGCCATCGCAGTGTCTCAAGCGCTCTTCAGCGTTCGCCACACACTCTCAACGTTGTCTCCCTGAAGTTTTTGCCTCAAATATGGAGACTCTGCCAAGAAACTAAAATAACAAAGCCACACTCAGTTTCAAGCTACCAGAAAAAACTGCCATTTTCAGTGCTTCTTTTGCGTTGCTCATTTTTTCACAAAAGGAGAAAAGGCCTTTTTCTTCTTTTTTCCATGGTGAGTGAAATCCTTTTGCTTTGATATTGAAATTGTTCCAATCCTATTATTGTCGAGTGGTCGTCGGTACACATGTAAGGTGAAAAGAAGCACTCCGCTTTGTTTGTGGGGGTGTCGCGGGACACACATCGAGTATTTACCTACTTGACTAAGTGAAACACTACCTAAGTCATGAGCAAATAGCCCATATTGCCTACTGATTTCAAGGGACAAAAAAACTTTCACTGCAACAATATTTGCAGAAGCTCCTTTGTTGCTGCGTGATTGGGCTCCGCCTCTCTCTCTGGTGCTTCATCTTTTCCTCGTTCTTCTCTTGATGCTCGTAATTAAAGTTCATCTTGAACCACATAGTTACTGCGCTCTGAAAGAACGCAGCTGCGAACCTATTTCAAACGCAATGCCACTTGTCTTTGATTCGTAACGTTTTCCAACGTTCGAGAGGCACGTGTGAAGTGCGATTTTCCATTTGGCCTGGGCATTAGAATTTCTGCCTCAGGTCGCTTGGTCATTCAGGTTCCCACTTCTCAATCGAAGTGTTTCTCTGATGAGACACCCATGCACTCGAAGGGAAGGGAAAATGCACGTTGTATTTTCTCAGATTAAAAATGTGCCCTGTCACAACGTGTTTGTGTTTGAATCATTTTGTCTGCTGTGTACCAAAGTTTTTTTGATGGGAGAACCGGACGATACTTTCACCCATGCAGAGTATCTTCGTGTGTTTTCGTGCTTTCCACAAGTTTTGCGGTGAAAACCACCGCGCACATAACTTATAGTAGGCCTTCGACACCTCCTCGAAATGACGTTCCCTTCTTCACCATGCATTCGTTGTCTCCACGCGTGCATACCAGCAACAACAAACCACCAAGAAATTGTTTTGCTTGCGAGATAGAAATCGCCAAAACTAGAGAACGGTTACTGGGTGCTGGAGCGCGCACACAAACATCGACAGCGCCGGAGCCGAACGCCCGACGAGCGATGGGGTGATAAAGCGAGAACAGCTGATCACCGAGCGGGGCCCGCGCCTCTCACAGCTGCTGCACAAGAAACATTCCGCGCGCGTCGTATTTTTAAACCAATTAGTCGTTCATTTTTCAACTAATTACGTGCACGGGCGCACTCTCGGTGGTAGGCACCCAAAAATATCGTGGTGAACATGCACAGCCCTGAGAAGTGCGCACTTTTTGACGTTTTTTTTTCTGACCTCTCGGTCACCAAATTTGACACGAAATCGGACAGATTTGGAAAGAGGCTCAGAAGGAACGGTGTTGTGCAATTCTTGTAGATTTTGTTCGTGGCCCCCAGGGCTGGTCCTGGTTGTGTCACGTCGACTCTTTTCACGTTAAATTGGAAGAAATAACATTTATTGCAGGAATTGAAATTCTTGTTTCCCAGTCACGTCACGCAGTTGAGTTGTGTGTTGCTATACGACCATCAATTAAACCTGCACAAGGTGCAATATGCGGGGACAAATTTCCATGTAAGCACATCAGTGTGTCTTGGCCGTGCCCCGAGGCACCGTATTAGACATAAATACCAGGTGCCTGTGACACCATCAAAATTGGGCCTCTTTTCGCACAAAACTGAACTTCGCACCTCGGAGCACATTTTCTGCAAAGCCTTTCTCTTCCGCAGCCTTTCCATGCCTGTCATACAAACACAGCCCCCGGGGTCACCCAGCGCTGTTTGCGAACTCAATCACCTATTTTACACGTCCACTTTAATTTTCAAGAGGAAGGTGTACGAGTGATGTTGGCAACAAGTTTGGGTGCTTTTGGTAAATTGTCACAATCAGCTGTGCGTTGGTTCCGATTCGCTTGTATCTGACACGAAGCCTAATGGATCTTAATCCGAGATTATCCAACTCCTCTTCATGAGTACAAATTAGCCCAATTGACCCAAGTGATCTCTTGGTTGTAAATGTTGATTTACACTGTTTCTTAACTGTTTTCGCACAAATGCTTACAACTTTTGGCACAATGAGCAAACCATCTGCTCATTAAGGAGTGAGGACAGCAAAGGAGTTTGAAGCCCAAAACATGTTTCCGGGGTTTCCCCATTGTGATTTGTTTGCAAGAATTAAGAAATTCCATTTGCCACAAAAACGCCTGGCTTTCACTTCACAGCCTTCCATTCAAATATTTTCAGAACGATTCCGACCAAACTATTTTCGTGACAGTAAAACCAAAGAAAAACGCAGACTGCACCAAGTCCCTTCATTCCTGAAAATGTTCTTCCGAAGTTTACAGCAAGACAAAATCTGTCGAAGGTTTGAGTGCAATCCCTTGTAGTGGTCTCAATCTATTGTCAAATCAACTCGAAGGAAAAGCTGAATGAATTTTGTTTGTGTCTGAGGAAAGTATTCTGCAAAGTACATCCACGCAGCAGAGGAGTATACTTTTGGAAAACTTTCTTCTTCTGTCAGTGCCAATGTTGGTCGAGCAATTCGAAAATGTGGTTTTGAAAATTACCCAAAAAAGGCAGAAAGCGAGCAACAAAGTCAAACATTCTGCTGAAAATTTGGTGATGCAACCTGAAAACAGAACACCTTGAAATAATGTAACAAGTGACGCCCGTCTTCTCCCTAAATTCTGTGATAAGCTGTGAAAAAATAAACTTTTCAATCGTTCAACGTTGGATTCCTTTGCAGCCGTTGCTGGATCCCATGCATGGGCATCAGACCTGCAAGTCTCCACGAACAATTTCAGTTTCCTTCAACAAATCGAGTTTGAAAAGAACGCAAAGCAATGACTATAAAAATTCTTGCAAACCGACGCCAGCAACGACAAAATTTTGTGCCATTTGGTACAGCGTGATCCGTCTCTGTGAAGCAATTTTTCATGAAAATTGTGTTTCAGCAAGAACAGTGACACCGCAACCATCTGATGACGACAGGAACAGCAAAAACTGCCGGGATAATGAAACTTGCACATTTTCTCATGAACAAAACTGAACCAGATGATGTTCATTCACAATTCGCGCTCAAAAAATTGGAGGAACAATTAGTTTTCTCAAAGTTCTCAGCAAATAGGATTTTACACTTCGAGCATTCAGTGTTCATTGTGTACATTTCAGCGCGGTTTCCTTCGCGTTTGAGCGATGCAGGATTCTGTCCAATTTTAGTATCATAATGTGCAAATATTTCAGCAATATTTCACCCTGTTGTCTCAAAAATATTGGGAAAATAGGAGGACTTGGACTCACCGACGCACTCATTGGCCTCCTTGTTGGTGGCTCGCGCCCAGGGTCGGTCGTAGTGGAAAGGTTTGCACTTCTCACAGTCCGCCCCGGCCGTGTTGTGTTTGCAGTCGCACACCTCCCTTCCGTCGCGCCCGGCCGTGCAGCCGCTCGCGTGGCCGTTGCACTTGCATCGGCCGCCGACGGCGAAGTCGGACAGCGCGTAGTAGTAGGACTCGCGCGCCTCCTCGTCCGTCTCCTCGTCTCCGTACGTGTTGAGACGGTTGAACACGACCTGGATGTCGGTGGCCGTCACCCAGTCCTGCAGCACGGGGCTGTTGTCGAAGTCATAGGCGGAGGGTCGGCCCTCGAGCGTCGAGAAGCCGACGCGCGCCCCGCTCAGCGGGTCGATGTTGCTGTAGGCGTCGGTGCAGAGCGCCTCCTGCTCGTTGACCTTCGTGATGACGGCGCGCGGAGATTTCCCGTACATCTTCTTGCATTGACTCGAGTAGAACTGAAACGGCACCCACGTTTTCCCGTAGTCCATCGACTTGTAGATGGCCATGGAGTCCGGGCGCGCTGAGCAGAACTGCAGGCTCACGTAGGTCAGTTCGTACTTCTTGCCGAGCGACAGCGTCAGCGTCACGTTCTGCGGAAACTGGACGAACGGCTCCGACATCCAGCAGGTCAGGTTGTTGGGGTTGTTCAGGTCGGTCAGGTAGGACGCCGTGTGTTGGCGTTTCGGGTGGTTGGCGTCGCAGATGAAGCAGTTGCGCACCATCTTCCCCTCCTTGTCCGTCGTCGACTGGCAGTAGCGCGACGGCGGTGACCCGCAGGTGGACGACGCCTTGACTTCGCGCCCGAAAGCGGCGTTGACAAAGTCCGGGATACAGAGGCGCGGTTTGCTCTGCTCGTCGAGGCAGGGGTCGGGCGGGTTCTGCTGCGCCGCGAACATGTTGAGGAAAGAGGCGGCGCCGACGGACGGTGCGTGCGCCGCGACGAGCAGCGCGAGCAGCAGCAGCCGCCGCGGGGACAGCGGCCCCGCGCCGCCGCCTCGCCGCACCCGCTCCCGCCCGGCACCACCGGCACCCGCCGCGCTCAAATGCCCTCGCTTGTCCGACGGAGACATACCTTGTGTTTTCAGAAACTTTGTGCGCGAGACAAAAATCCTTATTATTTTGTGCTGTGTTTTGTGTTTCCACCACCACAGATGATTATGAGTTCACTTTTCCGTGCTCATCAAGTCTGATAATCCGGTAATACACAATGGATGAATGTATCAAATCCAGATCATGCACTTGGCACCAGGTACGTGTGGCTATCTCCGCAGCTGAATCGCTTCCAAGCTGGATGAGTGTGAGATAAGCGAAGGAAGCGACTGGATCAAGAGACGTCCCCTCATCCAGTGCAGGTATCCAGCGCTTCGGCGGCGGCGGAGGCGGCGGTGGTGGTGGCGCGCATTCCGGATGAGCCCAGGATGAGCTACACACAGCGGAGCTTCAGCTTCAGCTTCATCCAACGACGACGATCCTTATCTGACCGTTATCAGAAACCCGCTGTGTGCTTTTTGCTTCTTTCTCTCTTCTTTCTCTTTTTTCTTTCCTCCGATGTCTTGTGTTGTGTGAACCTGCTGTTGTGGCTGGTATTCCAATTTGCAATGAAATTCCTTTGTTTGAAGGTGTTTCTCACACCTGTGACAAAGGTGTGAGTATGAAATCCACCTCAAACTCGCAAGCAATGTATCAACAGAGTACACTGCAGTTCGCAAGCAACTTTAGGCTTCTTCGCTCTGAGATCCACTCATCAAACGAAGTTGGTGCTTTTCCACGTGGGTCCAATTTGCCGTTTGGCTGAGGAACACTGACGAGCGAGCTGGAAGGAAGACCAAGTCTACTTGCAAAAGTTCACACCAGTCTGAGGAAGACGAGACGCGGAGAGGCCCCACACTGACTTAGCGCTTGCGCAGCCACCGCGGCTTCGGGGCAGAAAAGGGGGAGGTCTGGTCAAGAGAAGAATTGACTGAATGCATTGCTGGGAGCGCTGCTCTCATAGGCCTCGCTCCGCGGCCTCGCAGTGAGGCGGCGCTTACGACTCTCCACGCATGCGGACTGCACCGCTGCCCCGAGTTAATTGGCAAGTCGGTAAGTACTGTCAAGAGGTGTCGAAATGCGAGCAAAGCTTTGTATCAGAATTAGTTGGAGGCCAAGACTTTGCGTGTGGTGTGCATCGTGTTGAACACGTGAACGCTTTGGAATTTTTCAATGTCAATTTAAATCAACAAAGTTTGGTTGTCAGCAAAGTGTGTGTGGGCTCCCATGGAAAGGTGTTGAGAAAGTTGCGCACATTTGTTCAGGAATTTATTGGGAGAATGCTCGAACGCTCCGTGAGAGCCACACACTGAGAAAGATTATCGTTTTACGAGCAAGTAACTCTCCTACGATTATGCTCGCAAAAGTTTTTGGTGTGAAATTGAACATTGAAATCAGAAATAAACTGCAAAAAGTCCACACCGGACTGCAGTCTTTTTTATTTTTGAATAAAAAATACCAATACCAACAGAATTGCGATGAAAAGAATGTACAAATACGAAAAGACAAGTGATCCTCACATCTATTTCAGGGACAGACGCGTGTCCTTTTGGCGGAAAGGTTGCGTCGAGCTGAAATGGCCTGAGGCACCACCCTGAAGAATGTCGGAGAATCATTGTTTCTGTTGTTGTTCTTGTTGTTTCTGCAGCAACTGTTGCTCTGTGCATGTTGACGATGTTGACTGACACTTTGTATTTGTCACGATTTGCGCGGGTCTTCGTTTTCAGTTTGTACCCTCACCACAACCCTTCCGGTTGGTACCCGTGGTGGTACCCTCTCTCTGGCACCCCTTTTGGTGTTCCACTTTTGGCACACCCTGCCAACATTGCCTTTTGGCACACCCAGTATACCCATGCTTGAAAACTGCAGGATTTGGAAAATCACACAAATGTCATGGCAGGACGGGGGCTGAATGAGCAATTTTATGCACTAAAAACGGCTGCTTTTGGACTGTTTGCTTGGAAATTGGAGACAAGACAGCTGAATGTTTGGACTGGCAAAACCAAATTTTGAGCACCATGCATTTTCAGGCCCATGTAGATACAATTTTGCCATTTTCATTTGTGCAGGAACGCTTGCTGTGAGATTTGGTTGTGCCATTGAATCCTAATTTCATTTGTTTGTTTAGTTTTCTCAGAGACAGAAGCAACCAGAGGAAATCGAGTTGTCTCAAGTCATTTTCCCCATCTCTAGATGTATGTGGAAGTCTTTGCTCTGTCACCAAGTTCAACCACCAGATCCTCCCGCTCTCCTCGCTCCAAATCACAAATGACAACAATAAATTGAACAAACGCAAGTTTATGTTTTCACTAGGTGACGCAAAATTATGGGAAAGAATTTTTTTTGCGTTGAGGTTGGAGTGAGAGGCACTGGCCATCCGGCTCTTGAGCCTCATGGACAGGAGTATATACAAATTGTGTTTCACGTGGCTCCATCTATATCTGGCGACACACACGAGCCACACCAGGAGGAGGTGCCCTGTTCAAAATTTCTCTCCAGAACATTTCTTTTGCCTTCTTCTATTTCGTCAAGGGTGCTCTTGTGCAACCCCCATCACATGACAACGTAATTGTTGAGGATTTGTTTTCGAAAAACAAATTTGTTTGAAAAAAAAACACCTGTAGGGTCTTCAAGAAACACTACACCAGGGGGCTTGTCTTCACAAGTATTTTTCTCTCACTGCCATTCAGCAAAACTTGGAAACCCTGCAAAATGGAACAAAATTTTATATATAAGTCGTGAAGGTGGACAAAAGTCCAGTGTTGATGAAGAAATCCTGACATCAAGGCCTCCAATGACTCAGTGAAAGTTCAAGCGTGAAGAACTGGCAAAATACAACCAATTATGTGTTTTTCTTGTCTACTTTGTTGTTTCACTGACCCTTCGTTTGAAAACTGCAGTGAAAGTCACATCCAGATTTGGTCCCCACAGGGGAGACGCTGCATGGATAGACAGGTCTCACAAATCTTGGCCCACTGCAGTTTTGCAAGCAGCCGAGATGTTTTCTACGAGATCTGGTCCCTCGTTTGTTGGCACAAGAATTGGGGGCTGGGGCTTTTGGGTGGTTTTAACAGCCCGAAACATCAAATTTTGCGTCAGGGTTTGCTCTCTGGTCACGGGGAGAGTAACTCGTCTGCTTGCACTCCAGGTGCATGGTGGTAGTTTGGGCCTGTCTGATTTTCGGGGGTCGGAACCCGTCTCCGGCTTGCCTCCCGGAAAAATTATTTTCGTACCGCACACTCTCACTCTTGACAACAGAATCTGGTGGAAGTAAGAGAATGCATGTTCAAGATTTCCTGGAGAGGGGGCCCCAACAGTGGGCCTTGCCACAAAATGAACTGCTTGTGGAGGACAGTGGGCCCACCAGGCACCACTTGGTACACAGACAATCATTTTCTTCAGACATTACAAGGTGCACAATTCCTGGAACTCATTCACCGGATATCTGTTTGCAAGAGATTGTTTTTGCAGTCTTCATCACTACGTTTCTTCACATTTTGCCTGGACGCAAGGGAACCCTGGTGCGCTTGCGATGGTGAGCCCATCCAACCCAAAGTCACGATGTTCATGGAAGCCTAGGAAGGTTCTTCGTGAGTAACTTTGAGGAGTTCAAATAAAATCCGATTGAAATCTTGCTGCCACGAATCTTTGGTAAATTTGAAGACAACGAAGAGTGAAGAGATAGTGCAAAGGCAAAAATGAAGTGAAAATTCATACTTCGTTCAGAAAATCCACACATCGTCCAGAAACCAAGGGTCTGGCCTCGACGATTCTCCCACCATCAGAACAAAGGTTCTCTGACAAGAACATTGTCTTATCTAAAAAGCAACGTCTTCGTGTATTTCTCGGTTAAAAATTATATTTGGAAATCAGGCTCCTGGGGTCACACCATATTTGTGTCATGTAGATCTTTGCACCGGCCAATTCACGATTTGGTCTGGGTGGGGCTCAACCACAAAGTGCGGTGTAGAATCCAGTTTCACAATTTTGACGAAAAGGTGAAACAATTGCTCCAAAACGCAAAATGATAGGTGGAGATGTGCTACACCGAGTGAGGCGCGAGCCCGCCCCTTGGATTCGCCAGCAAAAACTTTGTGTTTCTTCTTGTTTGGCTCTCTTTTCCGTGCAGTCATGTGCGTTTGTGTGCGTGTGAATGTGTGGCGCTGTTGTGTTGCTTTATTGGACAAAAATTGAACATTGCTTCGGGGAAAGTCCGTTGACACAATGGGAGACCTGCCGGTTTTGGTCATCTCGGTCGCGCAGTGTCCACTGAGTCAGTCACTGCGATAACACGTGGCAGGTCTCCCTGTGTGAACAAGCACATCTGTGACATCACAGTCCAACACGTGTCGCGCTGCTCTCCCTCAGGAATGCGTGTGAGGTTCCCAATGGATACCGAAACATAGAAAAACCACGAGGACATGGATCAGACATTGTGCAAAGTTGTGGTGGGACACAGGCACAACAGTTGTGCGGTGCGACTGTCGGTGCGGACAATGGGATCCGATTCTCGACACGACGGGTCGTGTCTGTCGGTCTGCAGGTCAGTACCGTAGTTTTGCGCGTTAGATTCAGGCTCGTTCGTGAAACAGACAAGAAGTGAAAATGTGCACGGGTTACGAAGAAGCAGAAACGTGCCAAACTGCTCCTCAAAGTGGAGACAATGGTGGTCGACGCAAAACGTTGGGAAAGTCAATCGCACATTTCAGTTTGGTATTGAAATTTGATATGTGTTTGTTTGCATGGAGATTTCGGTATTTTGTGGATCAAGTGAAAGCAGAGAAATCAACGAACTTCAGATTGGCACGGAACAAAATCGCTGGGCAACGTTGTTTTGGCGATCAAGCAGAAATTCAAGATCTCAAGTTTTGCCGACGCGTTGCGCGAGATAAAGACTGAAATGGAACCGCTCGGCAACGTTGTTCCTCCGGCAGAACCGGCTTCACTGAAGCTGGCGCCACCAGATCTTGGAAGCGATGAGCAAACACTGGCAATTCTCTCGGTAAACTCCTGCAAAGCATGGTCAGAGTACGTGTCCATTGGGCATGGCGTTGTGAAGTTTACATTCACGCACGCAAAGTAAATTGTACCACGGGTGTTGCTGGGACGAACTACGTGCATCGCGTGTCAGCATGCAGGTTCCGTGTCCACCTGACCCACTCCGAGCTGCGCCGGACGGAAGTCTCCTCTGGACCGGAGGTGTGGCCACCAAACACTGATGTCTCCCAACCGTGTTTTGGTTTGAAAATTGTGCAAAAAACTTCTTTTGTATTTGCAGCCGGCTTGGTTTTAAGACGTGTGAAAAAGTGTGTTTCCTTTCTGTGAAGCGCAGACGGGCGGTGCTGATAGCGCATGATCTCTATTTCCTCCGCTTCCAGGAATCGATTGCTCTTTAACGTTCTTTTTTCTTGCCAATGTCAGACAAAACATCTGGTGGCTGGTTTCATCCAGGCACTCACTTTGGATTAGATGTTGTGTACATAAATTCGTGCCTGTCGATTTGAATCGTTGGTGAAGCAGAGTGCAAGACGCGCGCAGGTTGGTTTACTCCCGGAGCGCAGTCGCCCCGTCTCGGCTTCAAGCGAATCCGACGCATCTCCGCTTGTTGTACAAACACTGCTTTGTGTAATTTCTCGGAACACTGTTCTCGTTCAAACATTCTGCCTCGACTCCTTTGGGTGCAGTGGATATGAAGGACGTGGTTTTGATTTACACTGATCCTCCGTACAATTCCCGGTGGGGTTTCGGATGCCGGGGCTTTGGACGTCGCGGAGGCTCTTTCTGAGGAGCTGAGTCCAGGTTCTTGAGAGTCTTGACTGGTTCCCAAGAACACCGCCTGCAGCCCGCAGTCTGTTTCGCTTGAGCGCAGTCTGCATGCATCACCAAGACTTGATGATGCAAACACCCAGGTTGTGCTCACAGTAGGATTACTTTGTCCTGCGTTTGCATTGTACGCACAACAACAAAGGAACATTGTGTTCACTGCTCCCTTCCACAACCGAGTCTGTGAGTCAGAATCCATTGAAGAAGAAATCAAACATGTGTGCGTAAGCAGCCAGCGGCAACACAGCGCTGATGTCAAGGCAAAGAAATTCTGTGTGGAGCTTGCATCAGAAATGCGCACGTGCGCAGCTGGGGGCGAACAAAGGCAGGTCGCGTCATCGCGTCATCCGCTCGGCACTACGCTGTGGGTGGAACCAAGACGCGTACGCTTTGGGAGCTGTGCAGTGAAGGCCCTGTTTTCGTCAGAGAAAATGTGCAAAACTGTGAATTGTCGTCACTCATACGTGAGTGTACACTTTTTTAATCTGTGAGAATGGCATTGCCTTTTGTTGACTCTCTTGGCTTTTTGCATCGGACCTCCGTGGCTGCACGTACGGAACGGCGCTCTCTCCGAACCCTGGCTGTTAACTGTGCTCCCCTAATGCTGCTCGACACACTGCACGAAGCGATGAGTGGCTGAAGCACCGACGGAGTGGACCCTGGGCCCGACCCTGCTGGCCCTGGGGCCAGGTTCTCCGCAGCCAGCCACACAATTAGGAGACTTTCCCGCTGCTCCCGCGGAAGAAAGGCATCTGTTAAAATGCTTCGGTGGGCTGCTTCAAACCTCGGTCTCATTCTTTTTCAATTCTCAGCAGCATGTTTCCTTTTGTGGCATGAAGCTCATTTTTCAGAATATGGAGTGGATAAGTCGAAACACATCAAAACTTTTTTCAGCTGTTTCAAATTTAATTAACGAGGAGAAAACGTGCTGTGGAGCTGCGAGGTTTTGCAGTGATTTCTCCCTCGGCTGTTGCAGAAGCAAAGCTTGACTTGCAGAGAAGCAAGCTGCAGAAAATTTATGCTTTCTTGTGCGCGCACTGTCAAGACGTCCCCACTTTGTGAAATGTTGGAGACATGCACACTGTGACGTGCGTGGGGTAGCAGCTGCAAATGCCTTCCCTTGAAAGGTTGAGTCCCGAAATCGTGACAAAGAAATGTTCCCATGCTTCGCGCAAGACGTGCAACGAGCAGCATTGGCCGACAACCGCACAGAATCACAACCTAAACAGCACGATTCCACACACTTCGGAACGCTCTGACAGCGTCTTGCAGTGAAGCTGCTCGCTCGTCAGGAATAGACGAGGGCCTACCTTTGCAGGTAATGACGTCAATTGCCCAGGCCATTGATTGCAGGGTCCCCACCTCCCTCCCCTCCCCCGGCGTGACGTAGCAGCTTCAGCTTCGAGTCGAGAGCCTGGCTCGTGAAAGAGTTTATATTCCTCAACTCTTTGCTTCGACCTCTCAATAGATTCTCTGAACCTCGCTCGGTCCGAGTTCGACGTCTGCTCAGACTTCAGGTTTGATGCATTGCTCCTTTGCGAGTTGGAACACGAAGTGATTATTTGCCGTTTTCTCACTTCGCCTCTGGATTGAGTGGAATGCTCACTATCTACTAAGTCAACGAGAGCCAAGGAACCCCAGCTAGAAGACTCCTCAGTGGTACAACTGGTGGACTTGTGCCTCCACACTGTTTTACACCTGAACGCAAACAGCCTGGTCCGTGCAAAACAACACGGATAGATTGTGGGCTTCTGTCTCAGCGATCACCAACACTTGGGTGAGTATTAAAATCACAGTGGTTCTACGTGCGCTTCAACTTTGCGACCAACCGCGTGTTCTGACCGACAGAACCACAGTTCCGTGCGTGTGGTTCTCGGGTCATTTCAAGTGTTCTTCGTGTACATCGGCTGAATGAATGGGAGTGAACCCTACCAAGCTTTGGGGAATGTTTATTTGCCCTCACAGCGGGAATTCTGAAGTGATCCTGAAAAAAAAACATCTTGAAAGGTCTGTCGACCCACGGAGAAATCGCTGATATATTGATCAGACAACTGCATCAATTGTCGCAACAAACAATACACTCCGGCAAATGTTCAAACGCTTTGAGCAGGACAGGAAGCTACAACACCGACGCGTGATAAACAGCTGTCACGGATGTGTACTTGATGTGTACTTGTGCACACTGTTTTGAGTTTGTGTTCGCCAACAGACAAGCGAAGAAGCATGACAGCAGTCGCGCAACCGTGGTGGCATCTTGGTCGCCCTGTGAACATCAGAACAAGGGCTGTTTTTCCGGAGTCGATGAGATCCTTTTGGTTCAGGCAAGCTGGAACGCAATCCGTACAAGGCGTTGAGAAACACGAAGAGGTATGGGCGTTCCCATCAGTTTTGGTTCAAGTTCTCGGAGGTTTTTTTGCAGTTGAGGAGCCTGTAGCCTGACCGGAGATTGTCTGGACCTTGCAGGCTCTGCTCAACTCAAGTGAAACGAACGAGCGAAATAAACCAACGTACGTTGAGAGAATGAACCAAGACGTTCAGTGAAGCGTGAGACGAAATCACATCAATCAGATATTGATTTCTTTTACAATTTAATCAATCTGAGATTTTTCAGACGTTCCAGAAATAGCCTTGTTTGAAATGGTTGATCAATGCAGGGAACAGGCGTGTTTGCATACGCAAGTTGCTGGCTTTTGGGTCACGTCTTGGGTTCGGCAATCGGTTATTCAAAGACACAAGAATTCTGGTCTGTTTCTTTCTCTCGAACTGGACTCACAGTGCTTTAAGGTTGTAACTCGTGCCTACGTGACATTCGTCACAGCCAGAAAACATCGTAGAAATTGAAATTGCCGTAACATGACGAAAGCCAGTTCAAATATCAACCTGAGTCATCGCCTCGCTGGAGCAATGAAAGGACATATCAGGACGCAAACACTTGAGGCCAGACTGGAAATAGTCCTTGTTGATTAAAATAGCAGCAATTAGCCGTTTATAGTTGCCTTGGGTTGGGCCGAGTGATTCACGTCGCGAAAGGACCTGAGTGGGCAGAGCCTCCTGCGGGGCTACTTTCGAGTCCGGTGTACGGGGGACAGAGACTGAAATAACTCATGTTTCATAAAACTGAGTGTCTTCGGAGAAAAGGCCGTCAACCAGGACTGGGAGGTTGTCAATAAGGACTGTGGCAAAGAACTGTGGAGAAAGTGAAGAACACGGATTGTGTCGGGGCTGATACATAGGGTAACGCCTGAACCATTCACAATCACTTCCATTGCAGGTTTCAAGGTGAAATTTGTTACTCGTTCGCATGTTCTCGATTGGTTCAGTTCCTTCCTCCACGAGATAATTGACAAGAGGACACCTTCCTGAGAAGTCCAACACAAGGCACAAACCACGCACATCTTGAGTGCCGCTCGAGATGCGTACGACTGAAAGTTGTGATCATTAGTTGCTTGATTGTGTGAGCCATGTTGCGGTGTTTTTGCTGTATGTATGCTTTGCTAAGAATAGAACAAACAGACATCGCAGTAAACCACTGACAACTGGTGGTTACACACACCTGCTGAAGAGAGAAAGCTGTTGAACGTGCTCACGTCAACTGAAGAGTCAGAGTGCAGCCAAAAATGAATTTCTTGTCTTGGGTGGTCGTGGGTTGAAGCCACTTCAGAAGCTTCAACGTTCACCCAACATCTGAGTGAGTGTCTTCTCAGTTACGAAGAGATGTTGATGTGGTCGAAGGACGATTTTGGTTTTCTTCTCACAGTGTGTTCCCTGCAGCGTAAATACGTTGTTTTTCTTCTTTTGCCGCGGCAAACACCTATAATTCTGGCTAAATTTAGCATTGCAATCCAAGTGAAGCCTGTTGTCCACTGTGGACTCAGCCTCCGAGGGAAGAGTTCTGAGTGTAAAGATAGAACCGGATCGTCTCTATTTTTTGTCGAGCGCGGATCGTCTGTGTGTTGGTGCAGAAAGTTTGGTATGTGCGCAATTGGGGTCCCCCAGGTAGAAATGTAAAACGTGAGGTACAAAGCCGCAAATTGTGCGAAATAATTACTGCAAAATTTATGCGCATGATGAAAGCCCAATTGATCAGGAATCCTGTGATCCGGCCAAAGTATCCTGCTTTTACGTACACGCGAATGAATGGCGCCGTTTTGTTGATGTTCGCTCCGGTCGAACTCAACGATGCACAATGTACAAAGTACATTCATGAATGCTTGATAACCTGTGGAGAGAAATGGAAGGTCGTTGGTATGGCGAGCAGCTGTGTAATTTTAATATCAATAGGGACAATGACGTCTTTTGTGATTATTTCTGTCTGACGCGAACCTTCACCCTTTTGTATTTGCAGATCATTTGCGCTGTGACGACGACACGGTGATGATCTACTTTCTGTAGCATCATCCGTCCGTGTTTCTTGCCTTTGTGAAGGAGACGGTCGAATCTCCCGCCCCCGCTGCGCGTTTTCTCGCGAGGTCTGGACAAGCGACGCCGCCGCCGCCGCCGATTCGTATTGATGAGGACTCCGAACGTCGCTGCGAGCGTCGACGTTGGCGTAGTTGGCGTCGGGGCGATGAACCCGAACTGCTCCCCGCGGAGCTCCATCTCCGACAGCCTGCTGCAGATCGACCAGCTCGACGAGTGCTACACGACGCTCAAGGAACTGGGCAGCGGCACGTACGGGAAGGTGCTGCTGTGCCGCTGCAAGCAGACGGACACGCGCGTCGCGCTCAAGGTCCTCACCAAAACGGGCACCAAGCTCAAGGACTTCCTGCGCGAGTTCAACTACAGCTACTATCTGTCTCCACACCGGGCCATCCTCAACACCTTTGACGTCGCGTTCGAGACGCCGACGTCGTACGTGTTCGCGCAGGAGTACGCGCCGCTCGGAGACTTGTTCGAGGCCATCACGCCGCAGGTCGGGCTCCCTGAGAGCCAGTGCAAAGTGGTCGTCAAACAGATCGCCGGCGCACTGGAATTCATGCACAGCAAAAACCTCGTTCACAGAGACATCAAGCCAGAAAATATCCTCGTGTTCGATGAACACCTGGCGAGAGTCAAGCTCATGGACTTTGGCATGACCAAGCGAACGGGCACGATGGTGCGCAAGGTGAGCACCGGCATTCCGTACACACCGCCCGAAATCTGCGAAGCGCTCAAGGGCGAGCGCTACACGGTGGAGGCGAGCGCCGACGTGTGGGCCTTCGCTGTCCTCATCTTCTGCACCCTGACCGGCAACTTCCCCTGGGAGCTCGCCCACCACAAAGACACGTTCTTCAGCGAATACACGGTGTGGCAGAGGCGCAAGTCCACAAAGATTCCGTCGCAGTGGCGAAAGTTTACGCCACGCCTCATGCGCCTCTACCGACGAATGTTGGAGCCGCGACCTGACAAGCGCTGCGGTATCAAGGAAGCCTCCAAGTACTTCGAAGACGACTGGCTGATACCCGTCAAGAGAAGCCCCCACTCCCCAGAACACGAAATCAATGACAATGTCACAAAAGACGATCTCAACAACATGCTGCAACAGCATGGGATAGAGACGAAGCTGTCGAAGAAGCTCAGGGAACGGCGAATCTCCGAGTGGGTTCTATCCACATAACCACCGCTGATGGGGCGGCGTTGAAAAACTGACAGGATACTCTCGTGTGTTCTGGCATGAGATCCTCAAGCTGACTCGAAAAGAGAGATGTTGTTGAAAAGCATGAGAGGGAAAGCTTCAAGTCTTAATTTAGTACCAAACGCCAGTGGAGAAAAAAGCCTTAGCCGAAAAGTTTAATGTTTTCAAGCAGACTAGGATTTCAGTATACATTAGAAGTGTCTTGATGTTCTGATACGAAAATGGGAACTTTGGTGAAAGCACAGAAGTGCGAAAGTACGTAATTAACTTCACCGGGATAATTTATACACAAACTTTAGTGATATCGTTGTGTGTGGGCTGATTGACGACAGGTTATCCCGCGATCAATTCATCACTATATCACAAGACAAGCATTGAATTGAATTTATTCTCACATTGAGTAGTCACTGAAGTATTCGAAAATGTGCCAAAATGTCTATCATCATAACTGTATGTTTGGCTCTGCAGAGCTGTGCACCGTTTCGTTGAGTGTCCATTTTTTCTGTGTGAAAAGATATTGTGACACTGGTAGATTCTCTTGTTGGACACTCGCACCGCGCACCGACGGGGACGGAAAATGTTCAGTGGTCACCAGCCACAATTTCCATTCATACCACAGACTGATCGTGGTTCTTTGCACTGAAAAACACGTTTCAGTGACATTCGCATTGAGTTTCACTGTAACACGAGTCCTTGTGGAGGTGGTTGAAAGACGTAAATGAATGAAATGTCAACTTGTTTTGAGACCTGCTCTCACGCCTTGAATGGACACGGAGCGCGAAGTCATTTTCTTCTTTCTGATCCATTTCAGTTTGCATTTCCACGCACTTGTGTCTGCACAAATGTATCAGCAAAAGAAAAACATTTGTCACAGGGAGAATGGCTACCTGATCAAAAGATGAAGGAATGGAAAAGTGTGCCCGTGTGTGTGCACGTACTGGCGAGAGAACAAGTGAAGAAGTCGCCGTCCATGTTCTTCAGTTCTTGCTGACTTTTCTCTCCACAATTGTTCAAGACTGGAAAGGAAACACAGAAATACTAACATCTCATCAAATCATTTCATCGCATCATCGTTGCATTCAAATGTACAACTGCCTTAAAAATATATATTATCAAAATATAAAACCAAAAGAGCATTTGTCTGTATTGATTTTGAGGGGCTGGAGTATTTTTGGCGCCTCAGCGAGAGTTGATGCCAAATCTGGAAAGTGAGGGTGGTTCAATGCGACAAATGGAGGCAACGCCCTTCCGAGCGTTGGTTCAAAGAGCGACGCCGTCTCCACCCAGTTACACATGCCCTACGATAGTGCGACAACCATCACCCACCCACGCACACACATCGATACCCGTATCTCTCGCACTGAGGTTCATGTTTTCGCTCTCACATTGCTGTGTGACGTTACTCTCAACATTTGGTCGAGCATCGAATATCGCAGAAATCATGAGGTTTAGAAGCTGGAGACAAAGACGTGGTCGAAAGACGGTCCGAGTTACTCGGTGCAGTTCGTGTTGAGTCGTGACGAGCTGCCGGACATATTCACAAGTGAACACGTGTATCCTCACCGTCGATACAACTGCCAAGAATACACGCACGAAAGCTTTTGAACCACACTGCATGGGAAACAGAAATAATGCACACAGACGAGTACAGACTCACACAGACGTTCACACACACACACACACACACTGTTTTGCCGAGGCCAAGAAGGGCGAGGGTCCTCAAACCGTTGCGGCACACCCCAGGTCAGAGCCCGCGGACTGCAGCGTGAAGACCAACTTTCAGCAGGAGAACTAATAAGTGCAGGTGCAAGGTTCATTTGCATTCTGGACAACAGTGCACACTGCACCCAAGTTGTGTCCATTGGGAGACGAGAGTTGCCCACATTGTGTTCTTTTTCAACTCACAACTCAGACGATTTCATTTGAAGGGTTCTCGCTCAAAATCAATCCGGACCGCTGCAAACCGAATTTCGCAGGCAGATGTGATTTTCCCTTGGCACTCTGTGTGTGGATGCATGAGCAAATCTAATAAACTGCCATCAGAGCAAATGCGGGTTTCCTAGGCGACGGTCGGCATGACATTCCACTACATACGAACAAGCTGAATCTGAAACCTGTCAGTTCATGTCTGGTGACTGGATTTCATGACCAGGATTTTTTTAGTCAGCAGCCAACGGCGTCTCCTCTCGAGCCAACATTGTCTGCTGTCGGGATTTATGCCTTGTCTCCAAACGGCAAGACAAAGAAAACTCGGTGTGTGTGTGTGTGTGTGTGTGTGTGTGTGTGTGTTTGTGTGTGTG
>JAAUXT010038454.1_pt1 | contig 25049 bp, 22 predicted proteins | sample 7278171 | NCBI WGS metagenome assembly JAAUXT01 (sample SAMN14350112, study PRJNA611818) | marine sediment metagenome | isolation source: surface marine sediment (1.8m) | place: French Polynesia: Moorea | collected 2018-08
AACATGAGTCTGTCAGTGGGTTAACCTAATCTACAACACAATGCTGACTATCAGAATGTGAAGATAACAGAATTGCCTTCTGTTGTTACACAGTTCATTCGTGTGACATAGCAGAATGCAATTCTTTTGTCTTCGCGTTCTGATAGTCAGGCAGCGTGCTGTAGAGGATGTAGACAAGTGACCGGCCCGGTGGTTGTAGTGGTCACACTGAGTTTAGATCTGGGCGAGCAAGGTGAAATGCATTTGTATCACAGATTGTCATTGTCATGATCTTGCACGCGGTCCTTTTGCGCGTTCTCAAGCCTTCCATTTTCAATTTGTGCGTTTCAGCTACAATCTCGTGTGAGGAGGAGTGCAGCTTGAAAGAAGAACTGGACAAATGCTTGGAGCAGTTCCAGAAGACCATGATGGAGGCGGCCGAAATGGATATGTGGAAAATGTGCAGGTATCGTCGCTGCAAGAATTGCAATGTGTGCGTCTGCGAGAATCTCTCAAACCGAGAAGGGCGCAATTGGACTTCTGTTTGTCACCTTGTGTGTTTCCGTGTGTGAGAATTTCGGGTTGCCTCAAGCATTGGCTGTCACGCTGTGAGAGGCGTTGACCAATTGCAGAATTTCCACGCATAAAATAGCGAGATATGTCTTCCTGGTCCGAACATTTCTTTTTTCTTCATTTCGATGTGTCAGCTGTGACGGATCCAGTGCTGAAGCCTAAAATAACTTGCACAACATCGTGCCTGACTTTAAATTGCGAAAACATCCGTCCTTTTTACCAAAGAAACTTTGCAGAAAAATGGATGCGGCACTGGGATCGCTGAAAGACTGCCAAAAGACCTCCACTGAAGAAACGGACGTGGACCTAATTTGTCAGCAGCTGATCGAACAACATCTTTCTACGGCTGACAATGTCACCGTCATCTGTCATCCCGGTGAGTTCAGCTCTTCTGGGACTCACGATGAGTGTTTGGGTGGGGTTCATAATGCTCTCGGCTTTCATGAGGACAGGGCCATAGCTGAAATTCCGACCACCCTGAAGTCATCCGCTCGAATACGAACAGTGTGCATGAGACCGTGTCTTTGAGAACAATTTCAATCTGTTTTGTTTTGTTTTCAGATGACGAATGCAGCATCTATGGGATGATGAGATGCTTTGAAGACTTTTTCAAAGGGGCTGGCGTGGACACCATAAGGACCGTCGATGACCTGGAAAAAATAAGGAATCTTGTTCTGAACACAACCAACGCGGAAATTGACAGAGATCTGTTCTGCAGGTGCGCACTGCGTGTTCCTTCTGCTTCACTCAAACGTTTTTGTCTGGAGATCTGTCGTGCAATGAAGTGCGCGATACCCAAACACGCGCAATTTGCAGGATTGAAAGATCTGTCGCGCAAAAATCATGTACGAGATCTTTTATCTCTCTCTCTCTCTCTCTCTCTCTCTCTCTCTCTCTCTCTCTCTCTCTCAGTTCGCCTTTTGTTCAGATTTTGCAGTTTTCGGTATTTTGCGAACGTACAAGCATTTTCTTTGTGTACACAGCTCCTTGGCTTCAATCAGAGACCGGCATACCTTCAACATTAAATGAACAATTTGCAGACAACTTGTTTTCGTGCATTTGAAACAGCAACATGGAGAAACTGAACTGGGATGAAATGAACAAATGTGCAATGGGGAAGGAAAAATGTCGACCCATGGACGTGGATGATGAAGAGTCCGCGGCGGAGCCGGGCGCGGAGCCAGAGGGAGAAGACAAGAAGCCAGAAGGAACATCGACGGCGGAAGACTCGTCGGATGTCATTGTGCAGTCTGACCTGGGATCCGTCTTGGCCAATTTTTCGTTCGTCTGTGAAGCAGGTCATTTGTTTTGAATTGAAACAAAAGAATTCTTTTTTGAGACTCCGGATATTGCTCGCAATGCACATAGCTTCGGAAGTTCCAAACAACTTTGATTTCCAATCAGTGCCCTGGAGGCCTGACCTGTGCAATCAAGACCGCAAATTTTGAAAGATCCTGAATGAAAGCATCACAGCTTGATTGACACGAATGCATGTGTGTGCATCTGTGTTCAGAAGTTGTTGCATGTTCTTGTCAGGGTGCGAAGACATCCTCAGGGTTGCTGAGTCTGTGGCACAGTTCTCGATCAACGCCACGACGGTGAAGGATGTCATGAACGCAAAGAACGGAACGGAGGAGTTTGACAAGGCTTGCAAGTGAGTTGTTTTTCCTCAATTTTCTTTTTGACATCCACATCATCTCACTTCACAACGGCACTTTTGCTGCGTGCTTGATACGTGCACGCGTGAAACTTTCCTGTCGCACTGAAAACACATCGAACGATGTTCAAATCGTCATCATTGCGCATTCAGGAACAAAGGCAAAACTGTCATCTGTTGTGCAAAGTTCACGGTGCTCTCGGTTTGCCGTTCATACTTTGACTCATTGTGGAAGATCACTCACAAGAATCTTCGGTCGTTGTCCTGTTTGGTGACATTGATCAACGCCATTTGGACCCAGTCCCGACAATGCGAGGACTCTCAGGTGGCAGATCCAGATCGGGCCACGGGACGACTTGAACACAGGGAGGGTCCATCAATTCACGTGGACATGTTGACTGGTCCCTCAAGTTTTGTGCTCTGTTGCGCTGATCGCTCGTGTTGTTGTATATACTTGAATATTTTTGTCTGATCACATTGTGCTCATTTATGCCACAGGGAGTTGAACGCCACGGTGCAGGAGGGCGCCGACCTCGCGCAGCAGTGCCGTCCGCTGCAGTTTCTGATCCGCGACAAGGTCGAGGAAGACGCAGCCGACGCCTTGGAGGACTGCGGATTGACTCTGACGTTCCCAAGCGCAGGTGAGGATCGCACGGTTTGGAGGAGCCCCAGGCTCAACCGGACGAGGGAACGAACACCTTACGAGTAACTGCTGTCCACAAACACCCAGCCACAGAAATATTTTCAACGCAACTGCACAAATTGCAAGCGTGTTCTGCAGAGGAACAAAACTTGAACAAAGGGTCGATTGTGGTACCAAATGGTGGGGAAAAAGACCCTGGCTTTGGAAAGTTCACGCACACAATGTACGATGTTTCTGTCTCACGCAGGTGCGGCCCAGACTGCAGCGATATCATTCCATCTCCTGCTCTGCGCTCTTCTAGTCGTCTCGATATGGAGAAAGTGAGACCTTCTGAGCGTGTACATGCGTCCTGGGATGAACAGTATGTTTCAAGTCGACGAAGCCCTGCCAAAGCCAAATTCCACATCAACCGTGTTTCGTCAACAAAAACAGTCTGCTTCTGTGTTGCAAGCAAGGCAGCAGGAACCTTTCAATTGGGTGAGGCCAAGACACGAAAAATCAAGTGGTTCGTCACGAAAAAGCAACGTTCGAATCTTCACCAGACTTTTACAATGGACGACTGAAAAGATCTGAGAGAACAGCAGTGACATTGATTCGGGCTTCCAGCTGCAAAAGACTCGTGCGTTCTGGCCAGCCTTGTTCCCTTCGACGAGATTCTCAGCGGAGAAGAAAAAACTTCACTGTGGAACTTGCCAAACCTCCAGTTGGCGATGCTTTTGGTCACGCGACTTTGCTTCAAAGTGAGGTCAACTGGCATGTAAATGCTCGATATTATTCAGGCATCTCCAAACAATTGGTGTTGCTCACCTCAGGCTTTGGCTCGAGCCACAGAAACGTTGGTGTCTTGTGTTGTGATCTGTATAGGTGGACGCATTCAGGTGTGCAATACATCAGTCAAAGTGAGGAAATCTGGCATCGATTGTGCATAATATTCCGTTCCCACCAGGCATATGTTCCGCGTTTTGCACCAGGACGATGTGAACAGATCGGTGACTGCTCGTGACCCCTGAACACAAGTAAATTCTGAACTGCACAAATTTTTAACAGCCAAAGATGTTTCCCGAAGTACCAGCATGTGATCAGACGTGTGAAATGAACACAGAAACCGTGCACGAAAATGAAATGTTCTGATTGTGACCACACCCGGCAGATGGGAAGCTTTTCTAGAATTTTCAAGCCGCAGAGTGGACTCCAGCTGCATGTGGCCATTTTTCTCGTTCTCAAATCATCACAATCCAAGGCCGATCGTTGTATACGAGTATTTCCATTCATAACAAAACCATCATGAGAGTTCGGTGAAAACCGAACTGACTTGCACGTTTTTTTCGCACGTGATTCTCTCTGGTGCATCTGCAAGACACCCACAATGCGAATTTTCCAGATAATCTCATCTCATGTCACTCAATTTCAATCTGATTTTTTGTTCTAAATGTTCTGTGTGAAAGACAGAGCGGTGCTGTTGTTGTGCTGGCCATTACAAGTTGGATGGCACGAAAGTTGGGTCAAACGGTCAACTTTACGTCAAGAACTTTGCACAAAGAAAGATAGTGACAAGTCACAGAAAACTCATCGTGTTGCACATGTATTGAACTTCAATACAATGTTCATTTCATGAAAGAAACGTTCCAGATTACTTCGTCAAAAGTAGAGCGTTCGGTTTCAGCAGGAGCACTGCCATGCATGGTCCCGCCTGAGGACACAATGATCAATGCGCCTGTGCACAACGCTCGTCCACAAACATGCGCCAATCGACACAGGAAGATCGAGTCTCGCGCATCTGAACTGAGTGATATACGGGGAGCATCTCGATTCTTGTTCCCAAGTGCGCAAAAGTGGCGGGGGGGAATTTATTTCTCACGGGCCACAGAGCGTATTTTGGAGCTGTTTCTTGCTGCAAAGAGAGTCCAACTTGGCCGGAACGCAACGCGACCGAAAGGCGTGAGCGTAGCCAAATCCTGTCTCACATTCTCCCCCAGGTCAGTCATTCCTGACAAATGCTCCGGCAGGAAAACAATCACCTGCTTTGGTTCTTGTTTCACACTGTTGGTCCAAGTGTTGCTTCCCGTGCAGTTATCACCATCAACTTCAAAGAACACCTTTTGCATCTGATTCCGTGAAACAGACGAAGTTTTCTGACGAATTCTCTCCACGGCTTCTCGTGATATGACTTTATACGAGACGCGGGGAGTGGTTCCTGGATTCCTTCTGCGTTTGGATCGTTTCTGCAACACGTTGTTGGCTCGCTCGAAGGCGTCACCCGACATCAGGCTGAACGGTCGGTTAAAGGGCGGGAGATGCAGGTGTCCGCTGCGGATGTGGATCAGACGTGCCGTACGTGCCGTAACTCTCGCCTTTCTTGTTGCTCATAACAGAGAAGAAGTCCACGAGCACATCGCACATTTCCTTCGCGGACAACTGTTCAAAATTTGCACTTTTCCGGTTTTGGACCAGCCATTCTGAAAACGAGAAGAATGTCCATCAACTGGAGTGTGGCACCCAACGCACCCACAAACTGTGTTCGAAAAAGAAAACAAATGATCACAAATGCTGGGTTGCTGACCGACCACACATCCGGAGTTTGCGAAGTGCACGCTCGTGCTGGATCACACCAAAGCACCATTGGGAGTCAATTCAATTCATGTGGGTGGGGAAAGGAAAAAGGAAATTTGAGGTTAGAAGACCGGTTGCCCTGACCCTGTGCCTCCCTCTTGCCGGACTCTGCAGGCGACACAAATCATCATGCATGTCAAGACTGATCCGGCCCCAACCCCGCTCATGGTCAACACAATTCTGGATCCAGCCGGAAACATCGTTCATCCGGCGTTCGATTGCAAGATCCCGAAGTGACAACGCAAGTCTTGATGAAATTAGTTTCGTTTGTCTCTGGATCCGTGTGCATTGCTTATTTATGTTGCACAAACAGAAACCTGACGAAAGCTCCCTCACGCACGCCTGTGTGGTGGATGGCTCTCCTCCTTCCCGGATAACAGCTGGAAACGAGGCGCTGTTCTGATGCTGTACAACAATCATGATTGCACAGTTCAAACCATTTACAGGAAAAAATTTATTACAATTAGCCGACATTTTGTTGCATCCAAGGGCTACAGTGGACACATAAATTGAAGAAACAATACCTTTGCGTGCCATATTTTTCAAAGACTTCTGTGGAAATCTTTTGTCTTTTTTTTTCAAGATTTCCTTTTTCAGGTGATTTGAACGGCTCAAATTTGCGTTTGTTAAAATCTGAATTTGAAAGCCGAAAATCACGTGTGGGCAGTCAATTCAAATTCCTGGCGAGAGAGTCAGGATTTTGGCACAAATTCCAGGCTCAATGCTCCACTTCTTGTGTTTTTAGGTCCTGAGTAATGGCTAATATGTCTTTCAGGGATAAAACAGAACAGAACAATTTTTTAGTGCAAAAATTTCAATATGGTAAATAGAAAAAGTTTTGACAGGGGTTTTATTTTTGGCTGTATCTTTATTGTGAGTAACACTTGGTTCAAGTTTCTCACATGGTACATACTATTTATGATCTTTGAAGAGCTTTCAGGACAAGTTTTTCAGGGTGTTTTGGGGAGCTGAAGTAGAAAACTTGATTTTGGGGTGTTTGTATAAAATATCACCAGGCAAAATAGACAAATAATTGTTGGAAAGGAAGAGATTTGTATAGGTTTTATTGAGATTTGGTGGCAAATGCAGAGCTGGGTTTCACATTCTTTTGTATTGCTATGTGAGGTAGGGTGGGAGGTCAAAGTCAAAATTTGAATATTGATCAAACATGTGGTTTTGAATGTAATCTTTTTGCACTTGTTTGGAATGTTTCAAGGCTTTTTCTCAATCAGAATGACAAAACATGTGTAGAGACAATTTTTTTTAGACCAGCAAATTAGTTGAGGCAAGATGGAGCTATGGTCATTTGTGTAAGGATTCTTATTTTGGGGCAAAAGTACCAAAGGTGACTCATTGCAAACAAATTCTTAAAGTTTCCATGTTACTGGTGTTATGGGAAGTTGTGGATTGGTTGGGTCAAAAGAGTTTTGGAAGGTATCAGTTGTATTTTGTTGTGGAAAAGCAATTCTTACATCCTTGCTGACTCAGCATTTCTGCAGGAAAGCCAACAGGCAAACCTGAATGGCAAACCCGAATGCAAAGCTGAATTGTTCAAATCACCGCGAGGCACACGGGCTTTATGTTTTTCATTCATTTTGGGATATTTGTGAGTGGGCTCCCCATGCAGAGTTCTGTTTCCAGAGGTTGACAGGTCGTGGTTGCAAGGATTTTGAGCAAACAAAATTGTTGAATTGGACACTCAGATGAACCTTGCTGCGCATCTGCCGTGCTTTGACAGAAGATGGACAGCGAGGCAACAATTATTATCTCTTGACAACGCGCACCATCTTGAAGGAAATGCAATGCTTGTACTCAAGCAAATCATAAAAGGAAATTTCCAGAATTAGTTTCGGTTTGACAGCCAAATTGGATTTTTCAGCATTCTGAGTGCAACGAAATGAAATCCTTGGTGTTGAAACAGAACACAAAAATCTCTTGCTCAACCCTGTGTCTGTCAAAGAAGCATGATGATTAAATTTCCTTCCCTACTTCAGGTTGAACGAGTGCGGATAAACTCCAGGGCGTTGGCATTTCCCTCATGCAGGGTAAAGGTAAAATTTCGGATGGAATGTCATGTTTGCGTGCCAGTCCAAGAACGGTGCCGAACACGCTTTGTAACTTGCACAGATGCAAAACTGGGACAGGCTCGAAGTGGTCCATTCTCAGAGGAACACCGTGCAGCCGAGTATGATGTTTTCAAAGTCCAGAGCAGTGTTAATTGGATTTGGAGCTGGACTTATTTGATTAATTTACTCGGAGCTACTCAGGTGTTGAAACGAAGCAGACCAAACTGAGGGTGAGCTCTTCCTGCATGCTTGTGGCTCAACATTTTTTTTCTGGACAGTACGTTGGTGATGTCAAACTTTGGCCAAACCAGAAGCAGCTGCATTCCTCCGCAAATTGGCATGAGAGGGTGATTCGAACATGCGCCTCAGCCCACGGGGTTCAGTTGACATCAAAAATTGGTTGATGCTTCAGGACAGCTTCAGGGGACACGCAACCCCTGACCAAACGAGTCTTTGTCGAGTTGTTCATTTCGAGTCAAGGAACAACACGAAATCTCTGAGATGGGCAGCTGACTTGAATGGCCTTCTCTTGCATAAAAGTTTGACATTGACTTGCCCAACAATTGTTGTGGTGGAATTGACACTGAGGAGAAACAAAAAAAAACCTTTCATTTGTTGGTGTCTGTAGGATGAACGTGAGAAGTTCAAGGCTTTCTCCTCAAATTGAGGAAAGTCAGTCACCACCAATGAACTGGAGTCAATGTTTTTTCCCCGAAGCAAGACGTTGACATTTGCTAACCCCGCCACACATACACACACACGCGCACTCATTTGAGACAAAAAGCACAGTGTCTGTCACTGTCAAATCTAAATTTTTCACATGAACAGAGAACCTGAGATGGATCCAGAGAAAACCTCACGCAGATTCACCACCCAAATTAGGTGACCACTTTGGAGAGCCTCTTGGCAAAAAGGAGCCTTTTTCACAGAAAATGATTGAAGATTCACAAAACATTGAGCATTTTTGGTCGTTTTGTTTTCTTGTTTGTCTCAGTATTGTTCCACTCGAAGTCAACGTGTGCTTTCTGTTGTGTCCATAGATTGCGGACAGCCTGTTCCAGAGCGGTGGCTTCCGTCAGCCTCGTGTGCTTGAAATATAGCTGCCAACTTCAGGGCTCACCAACCAGAGGCAAATGACACTTCAGATTACTTGAGCTTGTTCTGATGTATTTCAATGCAAATTGGTCGAAATGGATGTGTCCTGGACACGCGCACAGCTCGAAAGGTAGGTGTCCTGGGCGCAAATGGTGCGTTTTGTCTCGTACACAAGTAGTAGAAAGCGAAACGGATTTCAGTGTGTGTGAGTGTCGCGACTTCTCTTCTGTTCTCTGCGTGCCAAAATGCTGTGTTTTAACTCTGCGTCTGAAGGCCAGAATCCATTGTAATGCTGACAACTTTGCCCTTGAAAGCTTTTTTGAAACTTTGCTGATTTGCGCAGTCGAAATATTCCAACATTGATCACAAGTGAAATCAAACGGACAAAATTCATTGTCTTTCTTTTCTGAGAACATGTTTTAATTCATCGCTTTGAAAGCCAATTATGTTTGACAAAGACACACAGAGCGGAACAGACGGAGCAGGCACAGATCACTTTCTCCTCCATCATAACTTGGGGCCTCTTCAGAATGCCGTGGCCTCCTGCTCAAAATGATTTCCCCGTTGTAGCTCAAAGGCTGCGTTGAAAGACGATGTTTTTTCAACGCTGCTTGCATGAGTGATGGTTGACAAAGCAACGAAGAAATGAAGCTGCCCCCTGTCCACGCTTTGTTTCACACTTTGTCCAGACACACATTTGAAATTGGATTGGCGTCCTGGCATTCCTGGCGAATCAAAGAAACCACAGAAATTCACGTCAGCGAATTGGGGAGCACGAAAAGCTGCTGGTCTCACCAATTCCATTGAAAACTGGTGCATATGAGAAACGAAAAAGAGAAAAAATACAAAAAGCGTGACAAACTCGTAGGTCTTCTGCACCTCTCCACACTTGACGGCCATACTGACTGATCGCAGCAAGATCAACATCTGTCTTCACGCACGAGCTCACATCGGATTGGGTGCAGGGGTGCTTGCAGTGGCACACAAAGAAAGGGGTCCCACACATGCACTGCAGGTCACTGTCTGCAACTTGTGTGAAACAAAAAAGGATGGACTGGTTGACACATTGATCTATTGATTGAATCACAGCTTCACAGCTTCCGAGAACGCAACAGATGTGCGGGTGCGCTCGTGGTCAAACAGCGGAAAGTTTCGTCGCCATTGTGCTGAACATATTTGCTGCCACTCAGTGCAAGTTTGGTGAGGTAAAAGTGGGAGGTGGCAATCTTTTCCTGTCATCAACGGATCATCTGAAGATGCCACACGACTTGATCGCGTATTGTTGGGCTCTTCTCCTGCAGCCATGCTGCAACTCACACCGGCAGAATTTTTCATCAGTTCATTTGTCTTCAATTTCAATTGTTCGTTGACAAACAGCACAATGTTTCTTTTTTGTGCAATGTATTAATGGAACACAGTTTCTTTCATAGACGCAGCTGCCTTCTTACGTCCTTTCTTTTGGGTTTCAAACAATACTCTTCGTCAATGAACATGGTTCCAAAAACAATGTAAAAGAATTTGCACGCGTAATTGCCATACGGTTTGTTTTCACATCTTAAAGACTGATACAGGCAAGTTCGTATTTCCTGCAGGACTTAAAAAAGACAACATCAATATATTCCGTCTGTGGTTGTCCCTTCATTCTGCTTCTTTTCGTCCCTGAATGGCGCAGTAGCCTTTGCTGAGTGTAAATATGGACGTCTGTGCACTTGAACGAGATTGTTTGTTGTGGCGGAGAACATCTGAAGAAATCTTGTTTTTTTGCATGAGTCTGATGAACACTTTGCCCGTCCAAGCTGCTTTTCGTTGAAGGTGCTGAAATACAGAACTCGATTGTCCATCGAACAGGAAAAAGAAGCCAGTTGAGACTCAACGTTGTCGTTGGGAGTCTGACTGGAAGTGATGAACCTCGTGCGAACTGCTTTTGGGTCTGGAAAGTTACAACGCCAGCACTTGTACAGCGCTCATCTGATAACAATTGCACACTGCAGCTCTTGCGTTTCCTGAAACAGTTGCCATCCATTTGACTAATATGGGCCTGTTTTCGAATCGTGAATTCTGTGACCTGTCATTTGTGCAGCGGACACGCCAATTTGCCGTCTCTGTGAATTTCTCATTGGCATCAGGACACGATTTGGGTTCAGAGTGGTTGGAATCAGGAAGGACCTTGTCTCGTGCAACTGATACGTCATGCGACACTTCGCGACGGAAAGTGGAGTCGAAGTCGTCTGGGCCTCACGAGCAGTGAACGCGACGAGTATTCCCACAAATGCCAACAAAAACCCACACGAGTTGCGTGAGTGCGCTGTCTGACGATCTTCTTTCCGAAAGAACAGTTGGTGAAATCGAACAATCAAGTCCAACGGAACAAGTCCAGATTTCCAACAATTTTGTGCTATTTACTGGGGAGAATTAAACGAAATCATGTTTGTACTCCCGATCGGATGCAACCCTGCATTTGGTCTACTTGTTGCAAGCCGCCCCTCTTTTGCGCCTGTCTCTCAGCAGTTAGCCATTGGGGAGATTTCCAACAATGATTCTGCAAAATACAAATGTTTTCCTCAAATACACTGAATGTTGCTGAGTCTGCTTGCAATTGGGAAATTTGTTTTCACAATTTGGTCTCGAGAGACAATTTGGCTGAACAAAGTCGGTGTTCCCCCAACCTGAGAATTGCGCACCCACTCACTTTCCCTCAGCACGCTTTCATCTCAGGTCCAAATTGACGCAAATGTAAGGAAATTAACAAGGACAGTTTCTCCATCTGCCAAAGTGGCAGAAGATTAAACGAATTTGATCTGCACAAGGCAAAGAACATTCGGCAAATGCATTATGAGCTCCATCCCTTTGCCGTTGCCATTCCCAGTATGACCCACTTTCAGCATGCTGCTTTTTTTGTTTCCATACAATTCATTTTGATTGTTTTTGATAAGAATCTCAAGAGGGAGGCAATTGTCCATCACCTCGTACTCCAGTGGAGTGTGTCTATTTTGTGGAATTGAGACACACGCAGCGGAGACAGCGCTAATTGAAAGAGGGAATTCTTTTCCCGGACTTTTCACCCATGATCCCTGAAACGACCACAGCAACTGGATTGATGTCAGTTCTGGGCTTTTCCGATGTGTTTTCTGCAAAAGTGGTGATCAGTTTTGATTGATTTTGAATATTTTTCACGTTTGTGGTCCACAAAATGTGCTTTGTCGCAAGTATGGAAAAGCAAGAGACAGAATCCACCGATCTTCGTGCCATGTGACTTGAGATCTGTTTTGCCAACACGTGCAACCCAACCAACCCACACAGTTCCTGCGGAACTGCTTCGGCTTCGGATGTTGGACATTTATGTGAATGAACTGGTCAAAGTGAACCGCCCGCCCTTCCTTACTCTTGGAGCCAGTGCAGGATTCGGTCAGAGGGGCGTCCATCTTTATCACAAGTCACCATGACAAAATTCTTGGTTGCTTCAGACGAACATTGAGCCAGAAGATTCCAACAAAAAATTTGTCCGGTTTGAGTATTCGACTGGAAATCTTAAAGGCATCCAAACACAGTGACAGAACGGTACTTGCAATGTCAAGAAGAAGGCCCTTTTCTCAAGAGAGCAAAGTTGGTTGTGGCGCCTCTTTTCCTCTTGCAAGCTGAACCCCAGACTCTCCGGAACCTCTTCCTTCTTCGTGTTGTTGACAGTGTACACGAGCCATTTTTCACGGCTGGAGCAAGTCATTAGAGTTGCAAGATTACTCACGCTCGGCGCTGTAATGAACTCAGACAGAAGCACCTCACGATGGCGACAAACCGAAATGGAGGAGAGTCGGCCTGATTACAGCATGTAACCTCCGAATTAAAGTCTGCTTCAGATGACGTGGGAGAACAGTGTTGCAGTGGTCTGACCCCAGCTTTGCAGGTGGAAACGGGTGCAGTCAGGTGTTTTTCAGCGATTCTCCCAAGGAAGCAAAGTGCCTGAGCAAGAAGGCAAGAGATGTCGAGGCATATCCCAGACCCCAGGACCCAGGTCTCCGACATGCTAAACATGAACTACTCATGGGTGTGTGGGAATGTTTCACAAAGAATTCTGTCAACCAAGAATGCCAAAGAGGAAACAAGGGCCAAAACAAGTTCCAGCGTGTCGTCAACTGTGAACAGCCGGCAAAAATTTGACCCGATCTCCTGGTCATAGATCTCAACTTCAAGGCTGGTTTTCACAAATGCAGCAAAGCCTGCTGATTGCGCACACACTGTTAAAGTTCGTACCTTCTTGTCGAAAACCTGCGAACATGCACGAACAAGGTCAAAAAAGTGCACGAAAACAGCAAACAGCTTTATTCTGGTGAAGCAGACAAGATCAAACATTATTCGTCTGTAAAAGCTATTGGCCTTCTTGAAAATTTGTTGTTTCTCAACATTCGTTGGTTTGTTCCAAATGAGCGAAAGTTCTGAGCGATCTGCACTCAGTCTGAACGATGCAATGAAAAAAACACTGATATTTCTCACATCTCGAATGAGCGACCCGCAAGGTCGAGAAACCTGCTTTTCTGCACGAAGTTCTGAAGCAACAATGTCACGAAGCAACCCAACAAGGTCAACAGCATGTCACCAGTTTCTTTTGATGAAGCTGAAGAAAGAGCCAGTCTTTGTCGGTAATGAGTCTGGCAAATGGAATCAAGTTGCGCATTGTAGGTGAATTTATTTTCAGCTGACCTTGTTGTTGGAACATTTCTCGTACAATAAGCGAATCGAATCCGGAAACATGACCTGTGTGCAGCGTCCGAGGCTTTGCGAGTCCTTTTCTCCGTTCTCTGGAGAACACAGATCCATACCCATGCGGATATTCGGCAATTCTCCCCTGCGAACATCAGGGTGTCGGGGCCACAACGTATGATTCCAATCCGAATCTGACTTTGGCACAGTGTTGCGAGGCAAAGTACGAGATCTTGTTTCAGGTGAAAGAAATCCAGTTTTCCGCGAATTAATATGTCAGCGACTTTTTTCTGGTCAGAAACGAAAGACATGTCCAGAAGACGAGCAAAACCTGGAAACCACCCCAAAATTCGGCATTTTTGCAGCGCTGAGCTGAGATTGTACGCATTGTTCGTTCAAACCACACACCGTATCAGCCTGATTTATATTCACTGATTCAACGCTTCAAATGATATTGACTCTGAGTCAAGAAAACGCCACTGAATTTGCACGAAGCATCGTAAATTTCCCCTATTCGAACACGTGGAAGCCTTTCTCGGTGTGGAAGGAACCGCCAAGGGTGTGTGCCACCAAGACGAATGGAAATTTGTAAAGCGTGTGGTTACGCATGCTTTTGACAAAACGAACGGCAATGGAAAAAGGTTTCTTGGTTTGTTTGACTTTTCGCATGAAGGAACCACGCACTTTTGCAGCTTCTTTGAGGCATTGTGAGACAGAGAATCATCACTCGCTAGACCACCCCACAGCGAGCAGTTTTGTGTGAGCTTGTGTGATCAAAGGAGTTGGGAAGGGCGTGGTCCTACATCTCCTCAGTGCTTTTGGTTCAGTTTTGTGTTGTGTCAGTCATTCCTTCGGTTGTTGATCCGAGATTCTGCCTCGCGTGCGAAGCAACAATCGGAAGAAAGCGCAGTCCACTTCCTGATTCGCTCGACGACGTAAGACTTGGTTGACATCCACATGCAGGCTTCGGATTGCGTGTATCCTCGTCTGTATTCATGAAAGTCTTGTGCACAGCAAGAAATTCTGCAGGATGCAAGCTCGTAAACACTTGCCTATAACTTCGAAGGGTCTTTAAATTTTGCGAAATACATGTTTGATTGGAAACTTGGAAACCAAATAGACGAATACTCCGTGAGATCGTCCCTGTATTCCAGTTTATTTTTCGGGTTGGCAGGGGGTGCGAATTCAAAACCTCATACATCAAGGCGACAATTGAAAGATTTTTCTGACAGATGAATCCATTCCTGTCAGGAGTCTTCTTTGGTTCTCAACCAAAGAGAATGGTTGTTCCACGCTGAAAAGCTTCATGAAAGCGAAACATGAAAGCCCAGCAAAATGCCCTCAAATGACTTCTTCCAGAGTCTGGAGGTCCAGGCCATTTTGCATCCGCGCTATGGAGCGTCTGTGTTGGGCGCGTGACCTGTATGCAGATTTGCTGTTTTGTGGCGTCAGGGCCGCCTGAAGGTGCTTCCTGAATGTGTGACTCGCCACGCAGAGTACGGGGAAAGTCAGCGCAAACCGGGTGAACACGACAAACAATAGGCACTGTTGCCAAACAAACAACTCGTTGCTAATGACAGCTTCGGGCTGGTACAGCGACTTGAGCATGATACATATCCGAAATAAGTGGCTGGGCAAATTGAGGATAATGTAGCACCAGGAAATTGCAAGTATCATCTTGGTAATGCGCACCTCCATGCGCGGGCGTCGCTGCAGTGTCAAGTCGGGCAGCCTGGTTTTGTTTCTCACCCTCACCGTCCGAATCACCACCTTCCTGTTGCGGTTAATCTGCATCACGCTGTGGCTGGTGATCGTGTTCAGTACGCTCATTGTCGCCATCGGCAGCAAGATGTTCACAAATACATCAATTCTGCTCAACGTCCGGACCTGGTGGGCAAATCTGGGCAGCGGTACGCAGATGGAGTCTCCGCGCTTAGTTTTCAGGACTCCCATGAGGAGACTGATGTTGAGGTACACGGCGACTGCAATCACCGTGAGCGCGACGCAGATGATCTTCGCCCTGAACGTGGAGCAGCACGTGTCGGCGCTCGCCGGGTACCTGACCATGATGTAGCGGTCAACACTCAGCGCCATGTTGATCCACATGGACAGGAACACGCACGAATAGCTGATGAACGTGATGGCCTGACACAGTTCTCCCAGATTGTAGATCTCCACGTTGAGCGTACTGACCCAAATGAGGAGGAGGGAAAGTAGGAACAGGGAGTCCGCGACAGCCAGCAGAACCAGGTAGGGCCCGACTGAGAAGTTCCTGAGTTTGCTGCATGTCACCGTTACAACAAGCATGCAGTTGAGGAGCAGGCCGCAGGCTATGAGGGGAGGCAGGTAGAATTCACGCAGAACCGACGTGATGTGGTTCAACGTTTCCGACGTGGTGACGTTCAGACCCTCAGACGAGTCGTTCTTTTTGACGTTCAGATCCCACTGCGGTAGTAACGCCTGCAAAGAAAGAAACACGGGCCCGGATTAATTTCCTTTTCAGTTGTTCACGTCACTCTCGCGTTTTTACTCGATGCAATATCCTGCTGTTGTTGATTGATTTGCGAGAAAACATGCAACAAAAGAAGAAATTGGACGGACAGGTCCAGCCGTGTTCATAGCAAAATCTCATTTTGCGATCCGGTGACACAAACACAACACGAAAACGTCTGCCTCACGGAACAATATCAGTTTACGTTGAAGCATTGTCAGACCCACGGGAAGTCAGCAATGAGCGTTGCGTGTACCCTGCACCACAGCGCTTCCACCAACCGAAACAGGCAACAAGCTGAGGATCCGTGAACCTGGGAGTTCTGGTCTCTCCCGTTCGTCCTTGGACGCAACCTTTGCCTTTGTGTTTGCAATGAATTAATGCGTTGAAATTTGTGATTTCAAAAGGTGTGTGGCAAACTTAGTCAAGGGATAGAGAGGGAAGGGAGAGAGGCAAATGCGACGGCACTTGTCTGGTCATTTTCTCCCTGGGACTGAATTCTTGGTGTTTCAAATTCCTCGTCGTGGCGAGACATCTTCACCATCATCAGCTCATGACCCTCGCTATGTTTCTCTCGGAGCGGTGTGTGTTATCACGGTTCGAGGCAAAAAAATCTCATTTTGCGGCGAATCCCCCGGAAATTAACCGCGTGTGGTGAAAACCTGTGTGTGACATCCCCAGTGCGAGTGGAGATATATGGAATTGCCTTCAAATTGATGGAATATCCTGTGATAATTCATAAATTTGCATTTTATGAAAGGGTTTCCGTGTTCGGTGTTGCTTGCTTTTCTGGGAATAATTGACAATCGAAGCATTGTTTGAGTTGGTTTTGACGAGGTCGTACGTGCCGGTTTTGCAAGGCATCTTTGCATGAAAGGCAGTGAGTTGGCAAAGGTTCTGGACTTTTCCGACGACAGGTTTCACCAGACTTTGACACCGAGATCTATCTGCACGGCGAGGCGCAACAGATGTGGCGACACCACCACGACAACCTGCGTCTCTGGGAATGTGTGAGGTGCATTGCGCACGTCAGGACAACCTGAATGCAAACTGCCTGTCCAGTGGAGACCTCTTTCATCAAAACAAAGTCTTGGTCCACTGAGTTGCAGAAGGGCGATGGACGTAAAGGTGATGATGGCGTGCATTTGGAGGGGTCAGGAGGAGGCAGGTCCTTATTCCGGTCGCAACGTGACCCAAAATACTACGTCACCAGTTGCCAAGGTTATACCGCACAAGCGAGATTAATTTGGTGGTGGTAAATTGCTCCCCGCTGTACTTTTCTGTGTCCGATGTGTGAAACGAACGCGGACATTTGTTGAACTGAGGCTTGGCACTCATCATCGCCTGAAACAAAACGACTGTTTTTATTCCTTTTGTCTCCCAAGCCGATCACATCCAAACTCATCAAGTGGCTCAATTTTGTGCTGCTCTGATTCGTGATATTTCTGCAAAGAATGCAGAGTACAGAACGAAAAGAAACGGATCTAAAACCCATTACTTTGGCTGTTGCGAGTACAAGTATCTGCATTTGTCTTCGCGTGCTTCGACAATCGAGAAGCTCCACAACGGGAACATGTTTGCCTTTGTGGACAAGGGCTCAGAGGAAAGGAGTTTGTCTTGTGTGAGTTCGCACGAAGCAACTTTCCAATCACGCACTAAATTCAGCCAAAAAGGCACCTTACATGCAATTGTGGTTTGTTGCCGGTGGCGAAGCCATCTGGGTGAAGCAAACTGCGACAGTCGCATTGTGTGCATCAGTCCACAAGTTTTTGCCGGACATCCTAAAAGCTGATGGTGCAGGTACGTGCACAGTTCTGATGCTTTTCAAGGGTGTTCTGACCTCTGCAATTCAATCTCATATCTTTGTTCATCAGACCACATGATCCACACAATTGAAGTACAAATTGTACGCTTTGAGATGGTTGATTTTGACTGAAACTCTTTGGGAAAGCTCCCGAGCCATTGCTTGGAGCTGGTCCGTCTCTCATACAATGCAGTCTCAGCTGCACGAAACAAAGAAGAACAAGAATTTACAACAGCTCCGCCCACATTCGAACAACCGGTGTGGACGCACAGACCATTCGTCGCCACTTCAGCAGGAAAGCACCCACCAATTGATTGTCTGAGGTTCTGAAGCTGTGGTCGACAGCCAGACTACACTGTGTTTTGTGTTCTCTGGTACCAGGAGATGGTTTCCTTGTGTTGTGGGACTTCCACGTGCCAGAGGAAAACGCGTCAGACTTTTAATTGGATAACGGCTCTTGTATGATTGCCTCACTTGTATGAAACAGTCACGTTGCTTATTGAGCCCGATGAAAAGTACTCCAACACACTTCTTTTTGTTATCTGCATCAAAAGATCTTTCCATCTAATCAGCTCTTCTTGCACATGTGTGTGATATTTCCAGCAACTTCATCAGGTTTCTTGGGAAAATTCTTGTGGTTATTTTTTCGAATGCTCAAGATGATTTTGTCAAACACCTGCAGTGTGCGTGGGCAGGTAATGGCTTCATATCTCTGAGATTTTCTCTGCTGAAAGAAGGAAGACAACGTCAAAGTTTATTGCCAGTAACTTTCAAGAATATCACACGCGGTGAGCAGAGGTTCTCTCGACGGGAGCTGTGTGCCCCGTCTTGTCATATTTTGTGCCACAAGACAACCCAACATCTTTTTTGCAGAATGTCACGAGGATGTGATTCTCCCTACACGGGGAATTCTCTGATGTAATTGCGCTGGGAAGTCAAAGGACACAATTGTTGAGATTACTGGAGGTTCTGACCTCTCCAGGGGCTGGTTGTCTGATTCAGGAATCTTCTCAAAATTGCTGTCCGAAAGTGGAGTCCTTTTGGTCCCTGAGTTAATTTTGTTCTTCGTACGCTGGAAAATACCATCCGTGGAACTCTGGTACATTTCGAAATTGAGGCATTGTGACCAGCACTTTGCCTCAAAGTGCATCAGAACTATGTGATTTGCTGAAAGTGAATTTGTCCTCACTCTGCTTTTTTCAGCGCTCTTCCTTCAGGGGCGGGTCCAGGGAAGCTCCAGGGCCTGAACCCCCAGGTTTGTGTACCCCTCCAAAGCCCTGATATCCACTCGACTTGTTTCTGAATTCACCTCTGGTTTTCTTTTGTGAGCAGGTGTGATTTCTTTGAATGCGCCAAACGCACACCATAAATGACTTGGTTCTTCCGCAGAAATTTTTGGTTCAACCAACTCAATGCTGAGGTATGTACAGTCCTTGCTCCCTGTAATTTCACTCAACGATTCCCAGGCAGCACATGCAAAGCGCTCAAGTCGCTAAAATTGTCATGAAAATTTGACGAAAGAGTGGGGTCGGACGCCAGGTAGCCTGGATCGTCAGAGACACGGATGGCTGGTCATTGAGGCTCTGAGTGGCATTTCAAGGTAGTGCCTGAACCCACAGACACAGGTGTCTGGACATTTCAGGTTCGAATCTGAAATGGTCAGGCATTTATCAAAGTTCTGAGTGGCCTATGCCTCGCACCTGTCTCGCGATGTCTGTCTCCCAAATGGCCGCATCTCTCAGTGAAATCATTTTTTTTGCCATTTTCATCTTCCAGTTTATGGGCGCACGTCGAGCTCATACAACGCAGAACAGCCGCTGGGAAGCAATGCATATTTGAAAAGCCGAATCTGGAAGGTGCTGGAGAAGGGCAGAATGGAGTGGCAATGATCTGCCGACAAATCTGTGAGCAGCGCCCCAGGGAACCGCACGTTGCCCTGTCGCGAGAACACTACGCTTCCGCCAGCTGCCAGGCGCAAATGTTTGGCCTCACCATGTTGTGTTTCAAAAGTTTGAGGCAGGGTCCATTGCTGTAAAGCGGAACTTGACAGATCGAAGCAAAGCCAGGGAAAAGTTTTCTGTTCTACGTAATTTCAACACAAAAAGAGACACGCAAGCTTTGGAGATCTGAACGCAACTAATCTTCTGAGTGAACAGCTGAGAGAACTTGTCGCTTCAACGAGGACTGCGGCCAAAGTTCTGAAAACACTTTGGTCGTAGATGCAGTGCCCTGAAGTTCCTTGCAAAAGTCAAATATGAGTATACTTGATCACAAGTGGAGGACACACACAGAAGAACTGAGACCGAAGTTTGTCCGAGGGAAAGTGTTCACCGTGTCTCACGAGGCCAAATGGATTCTATGGTTCCAAGCAGAGCTGCCTCTTTGTCGAGATGGTCTGTTGCAGATTTGCAGATTTCTACCGAGCATTGTGAGGCAAACAATTCCACGATGTTTTGAAGTTGTTTATTGAGATTTTGCAAGTGTCAAGATTGTTCTCCCACCGCACGGGCTCAGTAGTAGAGTACTGGTCTCTCAAGGAGGAGGTTCTGGGTTCAAATCCCAGTTGAGTCTGAAACCATCGGCCTCCGAAAGATCTGATCAAACCACTGACTCAACTGCAAAACAAATTCTTTCTGCTTTCAGTTGACCCCTTGAATAGTTAGACATATATATTCATGTGCCGTTGACTGCAGTTGACTTGCGGTTGACTGCGGTCGACGGTGGGAGATGCCATGAACAAAGCTCGTAACCCTACTTGTTTTCACAGCTTTTCATGAATCTCTCTCAACCAACAACTTAGTGCTTTCGAAAGGGTCAGAGAACAAATTTTCTAACTGGTTCAAAAGAGAAGTTGCAACAAAATTTCTTCCTTTTGGTGATTGAGAACCAAGGGGATTTTTGAATCTGCGAACTTCCTCCGGCCTTGACGATCAGACTCGTCAAGGCTGCACAACACGAAAAAACAGTTTCTTGTGCGCTTTGAATGTTTCATACTAAATCTGATCTCGTGAAAGTAGCGTTTGTGAAATGCAGTATTAATTTGCAAGAAACAACAGTCTGCAAATGAGTTTTCGCAGCTTTTTCAGGAACCGACAACTTGGCCAACGCACAGAAAGACAAACTCCTTGAATTGTTCCGTGGCCTAAATCCAGAACTTAGGCAGGGAAAACACATTGCAAAGGTTCTCTTGCGAACTTCGGGCAATGTTTTTTTTCTTGACATCCACTCAGACAAATTGAAAGAATCCAAAGCAACTCACCTGCATGTTTGCGCTGTCCCTGTGTCTGTTGACGACAATGAGCTCCAGGTCGTTCTCCGCCTGCTCCGCTTTTCGGCTCCCATATGAAGTCATCGCGACGGTACCGGGGCTGTAGCTACGCCCGCGTGCAGCTCAAGCTTTTAACCGCACTTAGCTTCATTACCAGTGCTCACTTACATTCCACGACTGGAAAATGTCACAGGGTCCTAACCACAGAGCATCTAATACCCTCTTCGTTTCGCGGCTCTCACGTCTTCAACACCAAATGTCAATTTCCATCATATTCAACACTTTCTGGTGGCTTATGCAGCCAACAAAATTGAGCAATGCTTCAATTGACTCCCCGTATGTGCAGAAATCCAGCTTCACCTTCATATCTCGGTGCGAGTTCTCAGCGCTCCCGATTCCGGGAAAATTATTTGTGGGTGGATTCAAACGTTATAGCTTTGCCACTGAGAAAGGACAAAGGCTGGATGCGGAAACCATGTTTCTTCCTGTGTCGTCATACTTCATCTTGTGCCAAAGCAAGGGAAATAATGTGGCCACTGTGGCCTTCAGTGTCTTCCAAAACTGTTCCGCAGCTGTCCAGGCGAACAAACAAAGCTCCGTAAGGTTCACGAAACAAAAACTCAGATTCCAAGTCTCTGGATGCTGTCCAATCCTTTCTCTGTTGAGCGAACAACAAAGTGAACACGTGAATCTGGTTCAATTTCGTCGGAGTTGTTGTGGAGTGAGCGGTTCAAAAGTGGTGATGCCTTCTGCTTCGCCACAATTTTCCGTCGTCTTCCTTCAGTTCACGACTCCAGACTCGCTTTGCCTGCGGGGATCGCCAACAACAGAACGAAACTTTCAGCAGCGCGCAGCTGCCGAGACAAATGTGCCGCGACCGACAAGTTCCCACTCCAAACCTGGCGAAGTGTTTCTGTGAGTTGGACGCGTTGACACGTCGCCAAAGCTCCGGGTGATAATCCTTGCAGGGACTCGGAGCTGCGTTGGAGTAGAAGCAGAGCTGGGGAAGCCACGTCGCGACGTAAAGCAGTGAAGCTTTATTGTTCTCCACGAGCTACAATTACATTTGTTTCCACGTCCCCGGAAACAAAAGTTTGCAGAAGCCATCAATACAAATTAGTGACAAATCTGAGGCCCCTTCAAAGCTCGCGGTGCAGCTGAGCGAGAAAGAGGCGGAGGTGTTCTGGCGAGTGTGTCTTCTCTCGTGAGGTTTGTCTCGCACATTCAAAAACAAGACTTTACCAACAAGCTGAGTTCTCGACAGTCTTCATTGATGACGAAAACACAAGTGCGTGTATCTCACGCCTGCACTCGTTCAATTTCAAATTGTACCGTGAGTAATTTTGGGTGGTAGCAGTTGAACTCTCCTCGTTCGAGGCTTCCTGAATCTCGCGAAAATGTTCAGAGCCATGGCGAAGACTTGTTCCCCTGCAACGAAAGAGAATTTACAGGCAATTTTCCGGAAAAGATGGAATCCGGAACAGCTGCAAACTTTCTGAATCGGAAGTCCTGACGACCTCTACCGCCTGCAGACAAGAGACAACTCAAAAGAGGAAGACACGTCGCGCGAGAAGGAGTACGTAGCAAGGTCGCCTTCGTCCGACAGCTTCGAGCACAGCAGAACGACAACTGGTGTTACCAGTGTCAAACAGTCCATCAAAGATAGCCTTCAGTTGACAGCACGGAAAATTGCTGGCTTTTTTACCGATGGGATTCGCAAGCGCACCTTGAGAAAGGGACGATTGCCCGCATGGCACGCAGACTGACTGCTTTGACAAAGCGCTTCCGTCGGGCGGAAGCAGACCCAAGGTCTTCAGCATCAAAGTGGATCGTTTTCATTCCTTCTTTCTCCGGTGTGATTTGGATTCCAGCCAGACAACATGCAGCTGCAAACGGAGGGGTCCTCATGCAGGCATTGGCTTGTCCTCTTCGTTTTGTTCAGCCCAACGTGCACCTGTCCACACCAGGGACGAGGGACGCCCACAAAGTTCCGGGAATCCACGTCGCAGTGCGCTTCTTTTGGAAGGTTTAGCACAACCTTGAAATGCAAACATGCGGTGCCTCAATTGCCAGATCGGTGGAACAGATCACAAAGTTTGCCCTGGGAGCCAATGACAAGTGAGCAAATGGCTTCTGTGTCACCGATCTGGCAATTAAAAGGAGCGGACTAGTTTGTTAAACCTCCGTTTCGTGTGGCACAAAGAGCTGTGTGTGTTGTCGGTCTTTCCCGAAACGAGTATGCTTCTCAGCATTGTATCGCGTCACACCCCGAGGTGTGGGCATGTTTCTCGGGGACACTAAGTTTTTGAGATATGGCCATTTTTCAACAATTGTGCATAAAGACTTGTCATTTCACCGTACAAATCTGTGGGTTTGTGCATAAAGTACGTTCCAAATTCTTTTCCACACCTCGTGAAAGGTGCCTCAAAAGCAGCTTTTCTTCGGTCTGTCGCACAAACGATCACAATGACTTCAAAACAGCGAAAGTTTCCTCAACAGACCCAAGTTTGCTGGGATGTCGCCACTCGGCCACTGAAAAACGGTTTCGTCAGCCTTTGTGATGCTCTTGCACAACCCACTTGGAATTTTTGTTGGTTCCACTGACTGAGGGTGGGTTTCGACGCTCGTGACAAATCAAGCAGTGCCGCCGATGAGGAAGTTTTTCTTTTTGGAACCACTGCAGATTGTGGGACAGTCAATCCCACACAAGCGGAACATAACCAGCGTAACCGGTCATCAGCGGCCTTTCTGCAGCCTGACCTTTGTCTGGTTCGCGCCGATTCTCCCTCAGCTGGTTTGACCTGAAACCCGCGCCAAGATGTCACTTTCATGGGTTTTTCTCAAACGGACCCTCACGGTGCGTATGACATCGATGTAAATCGGAATCTGGAAACCACATTGAACCTCGCCCCTGTTGAATTGCTCTTGTGACACACTCGTGTCAATTTGATCCACTGTCGAGGCTAAAGTTTCTCCAGCTCCGCGCACCGGATCTGGGCAGGTCTGCCACACCCTGATGGGGATCAATTTTCACTCTCTCAGCCCACCTGTGGTTGATGTTCAGAAAAGTGCAACGTTTCCAGAAGATCTGTTCCCAGTTTCGTTCAGCAGATCTTCGATTGTTCAAGGAAACCTCATTGCAACATCCTGGTCTTTCGCGCTGCGTGTCAGATTTTGACAACAACTTTATTTCAATCTCAAAAGGCCAATTCAAAGGTTCGCTTCACAAACATTCAGGGTTAGTTCAACAACAACAACACAAAAACATGTTGTTTGGGTGTGAATTTTGCACCAACCTTCTTGCAGCCCAAGACCGGTTGTACCCTTTGCGTCCACACATCAGGGGCAGCAAAGGTAAAAATGGCTTCCACAATACCAACAAACAGGTTCATTCGTGTAATCTGAGAAACTTTTTCTGAATTTAAAGAGCATTGTGCTGGACTTTGATGGTCATTTTGAACTTTCGATCGTCTGACCACGCCCAAATTTGGCTGGTTTCAGGCCAAGGGTCTGAGCGGAAATCCCCAGTTGACTCCTTCTCAAGATCAGCATGGATTGGTGCAGGGAAGAAAACGTACAAGGAAAAGTGTAGAACACAGAGGGGTAACCTGGGGTGCTGTGGAGTGTCCCTCATTGTGCCACAGGACAGACGCCAGGAAGGCTGCTGGATTCATGAAATGAAGAGGAGTGAGTGGAGGGAACCAAGATTCCAGTCTTTGTGGTTGATAGGAGCCTAGTTTTAGTCGGGAGCTGTGCCCTGACGCTGTGAATTTTGCGCTTTCAGAAGAAACTTCCAAATATGTCTTCCAGGCGACCACCTTGCAAAACCTGACTTCGTGCCAAACATCGAACATCAAAGGCCGTTTGCGACAGAAGCCAAGAAACCTCCCGCAATAAGTGAAGTGCACAGCAAACATCTACGGCTCCGTGTTCCCCTTGTGCCTGTTTGTTCTGGATAAACGTCATCGTCTGGCTTAGAAGCACCAATCACGCACCTCTCGATTCATCGATCTGGTCAGATGGACGAAAGACAGACGTCCTTGTGCTCAGACACCAGCAATTTTTAGGTGATTTGAGGTGGGTTGCACGATTTGGGCTGATGAGCCAAATCGGTGCGAGCCAAATCGAAGCACCTATAGGCAGCCTCTTCCAAAAGTATGTCAGCAGC
>JAAUXT010109730.1_pt1 | contig 25047 bp, 22 predicted proteins | sample 7278171 | NCBI WGS metagenome assembly JAAUXT01 (sample SAMN14350112, study PRJNA611818) | marine sediment metagenome | isolation source: surface marine sediment (1.8m) | place: French Polynesia: Moorea | collected 2018-08
TGGAAAAGTAAAGCTGATACACTTGTACATGTACACACTTCTAACAACACGAACAGCAATCAACCATTTATCGAATGTTTCTTGAATGCTTTCAAATCAGACATCTTCTTTTTCTCCACCTCATACAAGTGAGAGAAATGCACCAAGGCCACAGATTTCTTTCCTTCAACATCGATTTTCAAGAAAACCTCCTGCAAGAAAGACAGAAACACCCCGTGGGGTGCTGCAAACCCCAGATGGAAAACAAAGTACACGGCCAAGTATCCAACAACGGCCTTGATGACATCACTGGCTTGCAGGTGAATCACACATTCGTCTGCTGCAACATCGGCAAACTCAAACTCGCAGAGAGCCACAGCTGCAGGAACGAGCGAGTTTTGAGTCTGTGTTGAGTTGAAAACTATCTTCCTGGAAACCGGCGCTCAGTCGTTACTGCGTTTTACGTTCGTCTGACGGACTGGTGAGAAGCCCACATTTTCGCTGACACAGATAGCACAGGAATTCCCCAGTTCAGGAATCTGTTGTGTCTTGTGATCTTGATGCAGGCGGAGTGCACAGAGATACAGAACTTGAGACTGAATGTGGAGAGAAATGTTGCTCGTTGCTTGAGTGATTACGCACAAAAGCACGACACCAAGTGCATTACTGCGAATTCAGACTTTCAAAACGACAAGCGTTGTGCCTGAAGTTTGAAATTTGGAACGAGAATACAAACCAGATTGTTGGACATTGACGCTCGTCAGAGGACAAAACTGAATCACAGGAGTTGCTCTAACTCACCAGGCACAACTACACTAAGTTACGCAGCGGCTGATCGGGTGTTGCATTTGGTATTGCATTTTTCAACGTTATTTGATCTCATGCCCCTAAAATTGACCAAACACGAACCCCCTTATCTTTTCGTTGTGTGCGCAAACATGAGGAGGGCAGTGTTAAGTTGAATTTTGGTGAGTCTAGTCAAGTAGTGTTCTCACAATGTACAATGTATGTACAATGTACGATGACCCCCCCCCTTGGTGTGATTAAAAATAAAACCGACCAAAAAAAAAATTGTCATCCAGTTGTGATGATTGTTGATGAAACGCCCTGTGTTTGTTCACATGGATCGCCTGGTGCTTTGAGACAACAGATGTTTGGGCTCTGCCTGCATCCCAAACGCACATTTCCCAGCCCGATCCAAAATAACTCTGTCTCGCTTTGTACTTCATTCAAACTGATCTTGTCAAACCTTACTGGTCACCATTTGGCACAAATTGTTCTCACGTGGGGCCCAAGTTTGAGTACAGATTTAAGATTTCAGGAAAGTGTTCAAGATAGATATTTGGCAAGCCTTGTGTGCAATTTGGTGACAAGTTTCAAAGACACATAATTTGCGTGCACTCTCATGCAGTATTAATTTTTTTTTTTAATTTTTTTACATTTTTTTAAACTGATCATTTGTACATCTGCTTACTTGTGTTTCAGTTGCCGTATTTCAGTTGTGTTTCAGTTGCTGTCTTTCGATCACTGTGTTTTTGTGGCTAGCTTTCTGGTTTCTCATATCACCGTAAGCTACACAGAGCTATTCTTGCGCACAACATGATAACTTGGTGAGGATTTTGTTTCGCTCTTTATGATTCTTCTAAATGAAATTCGTCTGACCAATTTTGTCTGGTCGGCCGACGTGCTGAACACACCACACCACCAACTCGTGGAGCCAAACACAACAACCAACATGACGGTCAGTTGAGTCCACATCATCTGAAATTTCATTTCTTTTTTTGACAATTCAAACAATCTATCAGAGAGCCATGCATGCATCTTTCAGCTGAGATATTTTGTCGACAGCCGAAGGCCAAAATAAAACTTCATCTGTGTCAAAACAAGACTTCCGGCTGGTCAAAGAATAACACCTGTTTCAAAAGCAAAGAGGTACACATCAGCTGAGGTCTCAAAATTCTGCAGTAAACTTGAAGTTCCTAATTGCAAATTCATGTTGAACATTCATGTGTATCATCAGTGGTTCAAGGCAGAGCAGATTACTGTGAACCTTGTCATGTTTTGCATTCGGTTCAGGTACCAGTATCAAAGAGGGGTCAATTCACAAAGCACAAATACACCTTTGCCAGAAAGTTTTCTCACAATATGGACAATTTAACCACTTGTTCAAGCCAATGTATATGTTGCCTGGTGAAAAGATGTGAAACAAGGATTGCGATGTGGCAAAAACATGTCTGCGGACCAATTCCCAACTGTCTGTCTCACACAAGAAAGAATCCACCTCTTCCCCACTGTCCATAATCAAGTGTCGGTTCCAAAATATACTAATACACACAGCCTTGCAGATGTCACACGTTGGTCGGTAGATATCAGGTAGATTTATCAAAGACCAATATTTTGCATGATTGTCATGGTAGAATATCACGTGGAGAGCAGAAAGAGAGGATCAGGGTTACACTTCAGAAAGATTAGCTCACATATTATCGGGCCAAAGAACGGGAAATGATGATGTTTCTGATTCTAATCACAGCAGATGTTCACTTGGTTTTGGCAGAATATGCACTGTACTGAGGTGAACTTTGTGCTTTGTTCGCAGACAGGACTGCATGAGCGACATATTCTAAGAAAATTGCTGGAAACATCACACAGATGAAGGTCTGATTGCGCTCAATAGGAATTGTTGCAAGAACAATAGTGAATGCATTTTGTTGAAGGTCAATCCATAAAATGTCCATGGTAGAGCTGTTGAACCTTTTGATATCAGTCAACAAATAGGTCATATTCTGAATCCAGTGAAGCCACAGTTGTTGGCATTGGTCTTGCACAACACAGGGGTGCCATCTGTTCCTAACTCATACTTCACCTGTGCCTGATCTCCTGTGAAATACAGAAAACAAACGGGAAACTGTTCAACACTGAAGAAAAACTTGATTTGTTGCATCTCACTTTTACCAAAACGGCTGACCGAAAACAACCAATAGAATTGCTCGCAAACAACTGAGCCTGCTTACCATCTTGAAGTTGAGCCATTCCACTGCATGCAGCCAGTGACATGTCCGGACCTCCACTGTTTTGATCTCCCGTGGCTATGCAGATCCACTGATTGTTGATATAGAGTCTGAAGTGTCCATACTCAGCATGGGCCACCAGCATGAACAAGGAGAAGTAGTACATGCCAGCTCCTCCAGATGGCACAGTGAAGATTCCAGTTGCAGTGGAATATCTACGATGTGCAGACAAGCAGTGGATAGGAAACTAACTGCCAGTCTCTTGCATGAAGCCCTTTCCGGTGTCATTATTGAATGCAGGATTTTGGTTTATCCAAGCATTACATAATTTATTTGAGCTGCTATTTCTACAGAATGAGTGTGTCATTGGGGTCCTAACAAAAATTCCTTTTTGTTGCCTTCTTGTAACTCACCCATTTCCCTTGTTCACCAGAGCAATGTTGAACTTGACTGTTTCCTTGACAGTTTAGTCCAGTGTGGTGTACGAAGTCAGCACAGCATGGGACGCCACTGCAAATGACATTTTCATTCTTGTGTGTCAACGAACACCGTGCTCATTCATTTTGGGTCACATGTTGATTCTGCTTGCTCTTTTTTACACAAGGACCTCTGCACCCACAACCAAAAAACAAAGAGCAGCATGTGGGAATGATGCCTGCAAATATCTCACACCATGCATGAACAAAAGGTCTGTATTGCAATGAGTTGGCCACCGATATTGATGATGAATGTTCAATGCCTCAAGAATATTGCAGGTTAAAATACCAAAGTGATCATCATAACAAAATATTCAACTGGCCACACAACATTCCTGGCAGGTACAGAAAGGTAAATTTTGCAAATCCTGTTTTTCAACAAGTTGATCAAGTATTTACATGAAGAAATGGAAAGTGAAAAGTCAGAAGTTTGTTTGTGTTCTTTCAAATGAAAACAATGAAAACACAAATTTCAAGTGAACTGTCTTCCAAATGGTATTTATTCTCCCGGGTCTTGCACTTACCCTGTGTCTTGTTCAGAGCTTCGATGTCTGCCTTACATGCATTGGTCTGTTGTTGAAGTGTGGTGTTGAGAGCTTCATTCCTTGCTTTCTGCTCATGGACTGTTTCATTGAGAACTTGCATCACACCACTAATCTCTTCAATGCTGGCCTTCAGAGACTCAATGTCTGACTGCTGTTCTTCACAAGTTTCTGTTGCAAAATTTGCAAATCATGCGAAGAATCACAACAGATAAGGAACGAAATAATTACTGCCATGCGTATTCGAGCATTTGCTACAAGCACTGAGTATGTTGTGCAAAATAGAGCAGTGAGAAAAGACTGTTCCACGCTGTTGACGAAAAAACAAACAAAGGTAGCTTGTTGCAATAAATTTACCATTCATTTGGCTGCAGTGGACATGACATTGCAAATATCTGTAGTAGCTTTGCACCATCATTTCCATGCATGCGGCACATCTCACAGCTGGACTCTGATCTGCTGACAAACTGGCGATTCCAAGTGAGAAGACAACTATAATGACCTGGAGCTTCATCTTTGTCCATGTCATACTGAGAACAAGGCTTGTTGCAAAAAGTGCACCTACAATAAAACTATTTTGGTCAGACAAAAAAGTGGAAACATATGAGCAAGAAACATGTCAAAAGAAACTTTTTATGTGAATGGACTTATTCACATTTTTCTGAAGGACTTTTGTCTTCTGCTTCCTGAAAGGCTGAATGTGACTTGCAAGTGAGAACAAAAAAGAACCAAGAAATGAAAGAAAGTCATGAATCGGCCCGTTTGGGGGAATAGTGTGTGGAATAAGCTGAAGAGAAAAGAAAAGCAGCAATGGAACCAACTCACAGATGTCTCACTCAACCCAGATCTCATTTATCTGCACACAGTGAAATTCTTTCTTCAGAAGAGCACCTGGTTTGCGTTTTGACGTCAATAAAAACCTGCCAGAAAGAGAACATGCAAACCTTTCTCACGTTTCTGCACTGTTCAGCTGGCAAAAACAACTTGTCGTGGGCAAAGGTTGAATTCTAAATCATGAAATAGCAAGTGGAGTTGTGGACAATAGCAATTTGGCACAGGTGCCAACAAATAGCTATTTCAACTGATGTCCTTTGCAGCAAAGGTCTGCTGACATTCCCAAAACAATTTGTTCTGCAGGTTGTTGTTCGGCCTGAGCAGGATCAGTGACAGAGCAAATGATTGAGTAGTTGTGTTGATAATGAGTAGTACAACAAAACTCCCGTTGGGGCAGGAGATCTAATAGTTCTGAGGACCAATTATACACTGACACACAGAGGTGAAAGGTCACCCCCCTCATCTTGGGCTGTTGAAAAGTTCAGATCTTGGTCCCATGATATGCAATTATGCAACTCTCATGGACAATAGTTCATTGCTATTGTTGCTAAATGTCAGATTTGTCCAAACAAAACCCCAGCTGTTGATGTTTGTTTGAGACGCTGGCGTACATTTGCAACGCAGATCATAGCCAATCTTTGTGAACATCAAAAGTGGCTCTTGTGATCCCCAAAAAAGAACGCAATGTCACGGTCTTCGCCTGAAGATATTCACAGCTTCTCTCAAATTTCTCCAAGGTGAAGCGAGTCACAATGCAGTGTCAAAATTCATCTCTAGATTGACATTTATTGTGTAGGAATGGATGATATCGGGTGTGTTCATTTTGTTGTATTTTAAAAACAACAATACAATGATTGCTTTGGATCCTCTTGAACGAGGAAGTCTTGCCAAACTTCGTTGGCCAAATTGGCCAATGCTTGAGCAAAACATTCTGCCCAAAGCAATACAAGTCTGATTTCGCCAATGCCTAACTAAGCAGTGAGCATTGAAACAATTCAGGTCTGTCTTTATTCAACAGTGATGACAAGTCAACTTCTATCCTGTTGTGTGCCGAACTGAGACTCCAAATCTGATCAAATGGAGTGCTCGTATGTTTCCAAATTGAGAGGAATGTGTTTCCTTCTCGTTTGTCAATTCAGACTTTCTCCAGGATATCCACTACACAGACAATGTCTTTGAGACATAAAGCACAATTTTTACATCCAAACAAACAGGAGGTTGATCATTTCTCAAGCTGCCAAGTTGACCTGTGAAGCATCCTGATCCACAGAGGTTTGGATTTTCTTGGTAACAGGACTTGTGGAACTATCTTTTTGTCTTGCAAATGTGGAAATCATAATTCTCAAATGTTTGAACAAGTTGCTTCCCAAATTCTAAGGAGACCAACCCTGTCAAAAAATGCCACACAACAAAAATACTTTCCAAATGATTTACCATCTTTCAGCTTTCCATCCAGGCAATATGCCTCTGGCTTTGTATTTGATTTATTTTTACTTTTACGCGCACTTTCGGAGAAACTGTCATCGCTATCCATGTTGTTTCTTCCTTTGTGCAACTTTGCTATTTTTGAAGCTGAGATTGGACATTATGGATGCATTTAAAATATTTGTCTTCTTGAACAACAGAAAGGTGTGCGACATGTTTTAATCTGGAAAACACTGCAACAAGTTGTGGTATCATGCGATCAGCAAATCTGTGTCCTCAATGTGTGCAAAATTGTGTGAAATTTTAAAGAGAAAGGCAAAAACAACTTATTGACCACAAGGTCTGCGTATCTCTCATCGCCCTTGAAGTTCGTGTGCGCAAGAGACACGATGTAAACATTTGGAGGGCAAAGACGTTCAGCCTGTTCCCTTCAGTATCTGAAGCCATTGAAGCCACAGCTTTTTTCATTGTTGTTGCAGTAGACGGGGACGCTGTCTGTCCCCGAGGTGTACTTCACCTGCACCTGATCTCCTGTGGTGAAACAGAAAAAAAATTCAGGACAATTGCTAGAGTGCTGCAAGTATCACCCACGGATGAACAAAACATAAGGGACAAACCATCCGCCAGCTGAGCAAGTCCACTGCAGGCAGCCTGGGCATTGTCAGTACCACCGGAGTTCTGATCCCCAATGGCCTGACAGATCCACTGGCTGTTCACGTAGATCCTGAACCGAGCGAAAACTCCTTGGTAGGTCATCAGAAAGGTGGACAAGTAGTAGGTCCCAGCTCCACCGATGGGCACAGTGAAGATTCCAGTTGCTGGGTTGTATCTGAAACATCTCGTAATGTTTTAGAAAGCCAATGCTGAACCACACACATCCAATCAACCTTTGTCTTGACATTTATCCAAGGAAACACAACAGCGTCAAGAATAGCCTTGAGAGAATGTACGAGTATAACAATTTTGGGCAACAACATTTTCTCTGCCCTCTTGTGAAGATCACGTGAGACAAAAATATGATTGATGTCTGGATTTTCCTGGTTGAGAACAAAACAAAAAGCCAAAGAGCAGATTGACCGAAGATAATGCAGATAAGTTATTCACCCGTTTCCCTGGTTCAGTTCAACAACATTGAACTTGACTGTGTCGCCGGTAGCGATGGTCGAGTAGGAGGTCAGTACGGCATGGAAAGCAACTACTCGGTTGATAAAGCAAAGGACTATTTGGTAAACAACATTCAACCTGTTATGTGTAGACTCCAGCCCCGGTGTTAAACAACTGGATTACAAACTTCAACAGGAAACCGTGTGTCGCAGGTCGGATAAATGAATTGAGACTTGTGTTCTGTGTCAAAATGAGGCAATCGTAGTCTTGCTCAAGCGCTCAAATAATTTCGTTTGCTATTTCCTTGGACTTACCCTCTGCCTTGTTCTTCAGTGCCTGAACATCTGCCTTGCATTCCTGTACTGTTGTGTTGAGGGCTTCAACAGTTGCTTTCAGTGAATCAATGGCTGACTGCTGCTGATTCCAACTTTCTGTTGCAAGACAAATACATGACTGAGTGTGTGGTCAACAGAGAGTCATGTTATTCTTATTGTCTGCCATAGTTCTAATGAAATCACACAATGGAACTGCACTCCTTGTATCACCAGAAGTGTGTAAACACACAAGCAATTTTTTTTTGTCGTACTTTCGCTGGTGTTTTGTAAACTCACCCTCAACATCTTCGCAGTGAACATGACACTGGAAGTTCGTTGCAGTCAGTTCTGTGCAGGCAGCACATCTCACACTAAGGCTCTGATCTGCTGACAAACTGGAGACTCCAGTTGAGAAAGCAAAGACCAGACTCAGCATCAGGGTCACTTGAGCCAAACCCATACTTGCAGAAATTGTGACAAACCAGGGACCACTCTGAAAACAGAAGACATTTAAATTGGGTTTAGGGTTACAAAATGTTCAAACTACACAGGTTCAGCACAACAAATACCCATTTACAATTAAGCTCAGTCAAAGAGAAAAGTGGGGCCATTTCTGCCTCAATGTGGGACACATTCTCATTTTCATCAAACAACATGTGATGTGAATTCATTTTTTCATGGTTTTGCCCATACAACAGCCTGTGTACAGTTGGGGAACTAAACGAGCAGGACTACCCCAAAAAACATCCTTTCTGCTCTTGCTTGCAACCTTGCCAATAAAACTGAAAAGGGACAGACTATTTTACTTGAAAGTTAACTTGCAAAGGAACGAACGGCAGAATTCCACAATTGACGTGGCAGGTCTCGTCGCCGAGGTTTGAACTGCATAATCCCTCAAACAATGGTTCAATAAACATGACATGGGAAGCAGAATACAAACCTGACACACCTTGAAAACTTTGCAAAAAAGCCAACGGAATGATTTTCACTTGCAACCACAGTATAGGATTTTATAACGTAGTTTGGTCCAAGTTTACATTTGATGGCACTGTTGCCAGGTTCCCCTGTTGAATTGTTGTTTCGCAAGGGGCCCTCCAAGCTGCTAAAAGATTCATCCAAACTGTTGGATATTGTTTACAACAACCGCCAAACACTTTCGTTCAGAACTCCATCAGCATTTTTGTCTCTGCTATGGACAGCAGATGTATGAGCTGAACGTCACACTCATGCAAAATTGACTTGGGTAACACAACACAGACAATATGGCCATAAAATATATCGACATTATTCAATGCAATGACTTTACTCCACAACAGATCCACCACAAAAATACCTTTTGGTCAGAGCCAAAACAACCAACTTGAAGAGTTGAGTTTCCACCGACCTGTGAGCATCGTTATGGCTGTTCAACTTAAGGGTGTGCCAAACGTATAAACACAGATGTCTATTTTTCAGCAATTTTGATTTCAAGAAACAACATTTTGACAGCACAAAAGAGGGGGCACCCAAACAAACCAACAAGAAACAAACCCACAAAAATGTTGGTTCTTTCACATTTTACTACGTGATTACTGTTGCCACAAAATGTTATGGATTATATTTTTTTGTCAGAATACTGGGTTTCTATTCTTGCAGTCCATCAACTTTTTGCCTTGCTCCGTTTCTGCCTTGGAAAAAAATGCTAAAATCCCAACCACAAGGAAGTGCACGCTCAGATACACGGTGGGAACTAACCCACCAGTTCCAACTGTGCGCGCAGTGATTGTCGGGCGTGGATTTGCCTTTTGCCTCAGATTCGCAAGACATCAGAAAGTGGTGTGATTCCTTTGTTTGAATGCGCGAGAAAACACAGCTGGTGTGGACCTAGAGACAGTTACCAAAATGCAAAACTAGCTCCATACTGCTCACACAAAAACAGTTGATACTGGCGCATGTGTTCCGCAAATATTCTCAGTATTCACTAGCACCACGGATTTAAATTTAGAGAGGAGTGAGAAGCAAACAAAGTTTGTATTGTTCTGGACAGGACAGTTTTGGCGTCCACATGGAATACAAACCTGGTATACCTGGAAAGCTTTCACACAATGAGGAACAAACACACCAAACACTTCCAAACACACCACGAGTTCTAACGACGCGATGTGTTCACAGCTTGTTGTTCATGTTGTTGTCACTTCAGCCGAGAGAAACTCATATCATAGTGTACGCACAGTGGTGCACAAAAGCCTGGTTGTAGGACAAGGATCAGGAAATCGAAACGCCACTCATTTCGAGAATTCCCAAGATACAATAGAATGGATGTGGCCACAAACATCAGGCCCAAATGCTTCATTGTCAGTGAATGAATTGACCTTTCATTTTGGTCATCAACAATTCAATGTTAAACGTCAACCGTAGTTTCACACAATCTCAAAATCAATGGTTGCTGTGGGTACTAATGGACAGGTGGTTGATTTGTGGTGTTCACGTTCTTTTGAAACCCACCAACAAAGGTTCCATGCTTTATACACAATAATTATTAGGAGATAAATTGTCTATTCACACAGTTCATCTAAATTTCATTGCACCACAACAATACCCCAGAAAACAAGCAAGGGGAGTTTTAGCAGGAGGCTCTGTAAAATGTAGACGCAAGACAAAACTCACAGATGCAACTCCCCTGTTCTGGAAGAGTCCATCAGTACATAAACAGACAAAATTCACACTATTTTCAATACCTCACTGTTGGATTTGTGAACTGTTTTGACACTCAATATCTTGAAAATGAAATGAAGACTTCCTCAGGTTTCTGACTTTAGCAAGTATATTTAAATTAATTGTGGACCCTTCAGGGAGATGCTTCTGAAAGCTGTGTAACGTGTACGTTTTGCGGCTACGGAGTGTGTTGCTGAACCAGCTTGAAGAAACCCCCGAGCCCTGACGTGTGTAACCGAGGCTTGGCAACCTTTCACCACACAGGCATACACACGTACACTCACAAACACACACAGCGAACCTGGGTGCAGTACGAGGATCCTCCTAAAATAGACCGATCGGAGCACCATAAAGCGTTCTCACAAGTATAATTGTATGTATACTCACAAGAACATCACAAGTACAACTTGCTCTGCACAGTAGTAGATGTACTTGTGATGTTCTTGTGAGTATACAATTAATTTACTTGCTAAAGAACAGGGGAGTTGCATCTATCCCACCAAAAATTTGAATTTTTGTACTCATGAGTACAACTATTACTCAAAAAAATATTACAAATACATTCTATCCTACACCACAGTGACAGGTTGAGACATATGTGTAAACTTGAGGAGAACAAAAGAAGCACAAATACTAAGTAATACCAAAAACTTGCATGATAATTGGGAGAATTAATCTCTGATAGCAAACAGACAATTTTATCCAATTTTGAAATGGTCAAAAGAGGTCATTTGGCTATCGTAATAATGTCATTGAACCGAGTTGGTATATGAGCTGTACTTTACACATTCATGTTGCATAGGAATTTTTCACTTTCTACCAAACACAAAGATTTACGGTCCTCCGATCGGTCTGTTTTTAGACGATCCATGTAGTTGCTATGGTTTGGACAGACCCAGCACTTACTTTCCCCCACCAGGACATCTCTTCTCATAGCGGGACGCAGTGAATGGACCTTCATTTTACACATACTCACACGTGCACTCTTCATTTCCCATTGGTCCGTGGCTTTGTCATTACTTCACCTTGGTTTTGACAAACGGGCGGGAGGACAAGTCATCCCATCTCTCCTTTTTGGCCACGGATTCTTGAAACTTCAAAGCTTGCAACAGGACTCGCTTGCGATCGCCAACCCAGGAATTCTATTCACCAAAATCACAAGAACAATCACGACCACAGGCTGAGCTAAAAGTGCGAGCTCAAAGAGAACAAAGAAATCAAGGATGATGAAGCAAGACGGGACCCACCCAAAGGGTGATCTCTTCGTGACCAGAACACATTGTGACCAAAACATGCAGGGACCGGAAAGCACAGAGAGTGAAATTCACAAAGGTCAGTTTCAAATTCCTCAAATCACCAGGAGATTAATGGAGCTGTATTTCATATGAACACACTGGCTGGTAGTTATCAAGCTCACCTTTGCGTGAATCTTCTGTTGATCAGTGGAAGCAAACAAACAACCTACCACAGGAACGGGGATATCTTGTTGTTCCCATGAGACCTAATAATTAATTAACCAGAGTCTCTCTTGACATTGACTGTTGAAATATGCAGGTCCCGGAAGGTCAAAAACTTCTTGGAAAGAAAACTTGTTTCAAAACCTTTTTCTGTGCGTGAAAATAAGTTGTCAGAAACGCAAGTGTGCAGGTGACGCAACAAACGTCAACTTCCGTCAACTCGCGCGCACTCTTGCGCACTCTTGCGCACTGTGACTTGAATGCTGAAAGTGTGTGCTTTGAGTGTTCAAATTGGTGTCCTTTGTAGGCTGTGGTAAACATGCTGCCCGCTGTTCTTCCAAACAGTGAGTGTTTATTCAAAAACAGAGGGAAACTTTGCGATTTTGTCACAAATGCACGCAATCCTTTTGTTTATATTTCAGATGAGGCAGAAATTGAAGATTGAAAGTTTGACTCCTGGTGCTTCTGCAGATGTTCAGTCAGTTGATCTGTGAAACATCAGTTCCAGCTGCAAGTTCTACTTTCCGGCAAAGCTGTGTTCCCAAAAAAGCTTGATTGATAATGTTCCCGATGTCCCTGTTGTTATCATCAAGTGTCATACAAAAATGTATGCAGATCCACAGCTTTGATCTCAATGAAATCTCACCCTCAGAGTTCAAAACCTTCCAGTTCAAACAGGCCATTATTATTGGGATCTCACCAAACCAAAACTTGCAGGAAGCCTCAAAGGTGCCTGTGCATGCACACGACATTTGCATGCCTGATGGACTTCCATGAGGTAGCACGACTTTGATTGTAATGCTGAAAAAACGTCTCGGACAAAAGTTGTGCGACGAACTATCATACTTGAGCTGTAGTTTTGTTCTGTGTCGGTGTTTCAAATTGCACACAACCTCTCCACGTTTTGCACCGACCTCCTCAGTGATCACCTGACACTGAAGACCCGACATCCCCCCGAGAACTCCGGGAATGTCTTCTACATACGCAGCGCTCAATGCAGCACGTCACAGATGCAATTGAGTGTTCCGTAGATGTAACTCCCCTGTTTTGGTAGAGTCCACAATCAATTTTGTTTGAAGACAAATTCTCAAGTCAGAAAGCTGAGGTACCTGTTGTGCCTCAACTACAGTGTTCGGTCATCTCGAATGACCTGACCTTGTCCCCACATGGGTCGCACGAGTCGCATTGTCAACCACATGACACAGCCACCCCGCCCCCAAATCATCACTGTCGGATGGGTATGCCCCCTGCATATATTTTTCTCGTGTTTCCTTAGTTTCTGCTGTCTTCGGATCACACTGGACGCCCGCAAAACCGGAAGATGACGACGATAATCACAGACCTGCATCACAAGCTGAGAGACGTCACGTCCCGAGCGACCGGAAGTGTCGCGAGGGTGAACCGGAAGTGGCTCAAACCGGAAGTGTCCTTCAACCGGAAGCCATTGAGAAAACTGTACTCACCTGCAAATACAGAAAAAAGAGCGTTGATTAGAAATCTGCAAACAATCTGTCTTTTTGCACATAAAACAAAACATTTCTGCCTCAGAAACACACACGCACACACACTCACAAATTGTGCCCGGACCAATATGTCCACCCACACGAATACGAGAAAAGCAACACATCCGCAACAGCTAAATTAAACTGATTGTTTGTCCTAAGGACGCAATGCCTGCCATAGGCCATCCACTTTGCCATCGCAAACCAGATGCAAATACAAAAATCATATACATCGACGCACGACACGTTCAAGAATGCGTGCGACTCAGAAAACGGCGATGTCTCTCTCTGGTATGGAGCAGCAGTCACTAGTCTGAGACTGATACGTGGTCATATCCTCCCAGGTATCAAGTCTTGGTTTGGGTGCTCTGTCGTGAAGACCACCGTGAAGGGACAGGAGAAGCCAAACAGTGGTCGCTTGAGTGGTTCTCACCCCTGTGCTGGCAGAAGTGCAACACCATGCATGGACCTCATCATTTGGACTCAAAGTGAGCACTATTTTCTCTGCCGAACAGAAGTCATGTTCACCCTCATTGAACACCACAGAGGCTGTACATTTGTCTGCATCTTCGTTCGTTTTGAAGTGCCTTTGCGTTTGGCCTACTGTATTTTTCCCGTCGTTCTCTGGTAAACTCATGTTGTATCCTCTTGCTACTCTGTGATCATCTGGTTGTGAAGGAGGGTGAAATGCAATTGGACCCGAGGTAATCAGTGAACTCGTGCAGGGGGCAGAGAGAGAGAGAGAGAGAGAGAGAGAGAGAGAGAGAAAGAGAGAGAGAGAGAGAGAGAGAGAGATTAAGAGAGAGAGAGAGAGAGAGAGAGAGAGAGAAGAGAGAGAGAAAGGACACAGTAGAGATGGTGAGAGTGAGAAAGACAGAGGCGTCGTGAAGGGTGAGACTGCAGAGTGACAAGATAAGACAGAGAGAGGTGGAGTGATGGAGTGAGACAGGCAGACAGACAGACAGACAGACAGACAGAGACAAAATCAGACAAACGGAGACAGGAAAAGACAGTGCGTGCGTACCAGAAAATGTATTCCCCTTTCACAGCAGAACCATGATCTGCCGGAAAACTGTAGCATGACGCAGAATATTATCTCTGCGCATTTTTTTGGCAATTTTCTGCTTCTCGCGATAAAGGTATCAAACTATATTCTTCCACAAAGCTAGTCTACTTAATAGCAATTGAATATACTGAAACACACGAAGCAAGTAACAAAATTTTGCAACGCCAAAAGACTTGCAATCGTGGTAATGAACATTCCGTGACAATTTTACTTTTTGTACGCTGATCTGAAAGAGATTTGAAGAGAGAGACATCAATTTAAATCTAGGAGAACCAGGAATCATTGATCTCGGCCAGCACTGCAGCTCTCTCCAGAGCTGAATGCGGCAAAGTTTGTAAAATGCACCCTGTTCTCCTGTTGGGTGAAACCAACCGTGGATACGATAAAACTGGACAAGCAATTGCAGCTGCACAACATATATCAGGAAAAGAGAAGCAATCTACATTCTGAGGTTTCTTGTTCAAACTGTGTGACACCTCATTGGTGCCTTGCAACTTGAATTGTACACCAAACAATGAAAATATGTTTGGATTGTAAGGATGGTAAAATGTAAATATTTTTTACAAAAAAAACTTCTTTATTTTGTAATGTGGTCAATTCATTGTGTGTTTATCAAATTGGCACTGATCATCTGGAGTTGGAAGCAAATTGTTTCTCTGGATGATTTTTTAAGGATTGCTTTGGGACATGATTTGTTCCCTACAGCTCCAAAGGTTTGGTTGAGGTACACAACGGAGTTTCTCTTTTTCCACCTGAACAACTCATTGTCATTTTCATCATTGACAGACAAGTTTATGTTTCACAGCAAAATGTCGTCTTTACTTGTCTCCAAGAGAAAACAATGTGTTTCTAACACACAACTTGGTGAATATCAGGTGCCTGGCCACAGAACAGTGACTTGGGTTTCAGAATTGGATAAGATTGTGAACATAGAGGAGGAGTATCCAATCACAAAGCTGTACCACCACAGTACTGTGTACAGGGCATCAGGGCAAATCCACAGTTTCAGTGACAGGAACTTTTTTGGCATCAAACTGTTGCTGCATACGACTTGCACAATGGCAGTTTTCCTTGCATACAACTCTGAATATGAATCTCACATTTTTTGCCTTGAATTTCTCCAACTTCAGACGCAAGAGTGACTGTTATTATGGAAGCCTGACAATATTCGGGAAGAGTGAGACAGATAAATTGTATTCATATTGCAGTACATATTCTGTCTTTTCAATTTACACAAAGAAAAATTATTTCACTATCAGTTTGTCAGTTCAAATGTTCCTGTTGCACAACTTGTCTGCTCAATTTGCAGTACATGATGCAAAAATGGTTTTCAGTATTTCTGGTTTCAAGCACACATTGTCACTTATTTATCCAATATTCACTTTGAAAGGTTCAAACAACTTATTTCTTTACAACATCAAAGTGAAGGCTGTGTATTTTATAATTTTTCGATTGAATCCCACTGAAGGAGTTTTGGTCAAGGTTTATGATGGTCCTATAATTTTGTCTAGAGTGGTAAACTTGAATGATGGCCACACACGAACTTCAACATCCCAGTGAGTTGTTCAAGTGTACAGAAAATATGAAAAGAACATGCTGAATATGAAACATTACTTCTCCTATGTTCCTCAACTTCAGCCGTTGACCAGTGTAGTGGACCTTTCGACCAATCAGTCCAAGATGATAACAATTCCACAACCTGGCAGCCCTCATCATGTGCATTTTATCAAGATTGACGCTCCTAACAACAACAGAATAAACGTGTCACTTTCCTCCCTGAATTATGAAGGAAAACAAAACCAATTTTGTCATCTGGGCAGTGTTATAGCTGCAGAAATTGTTCACGACAATTTCACAGAATATACAAAAGAGTGTAGTTCTTTCAACAAGCCGACAAAAGGTCTGAGCAAAAATTATTTGTCCCAAACCTCTTCCATTTACATTTTAACCTATTGGTATCCAGATATTAGCAAGGTGTTCACAGTTTTTTCTGTGTCAATTTCAACCTGTGACCATGTTATTATTTCCAAGAAGATATTTGACAAAATGTGTGCAAGCACAAGGGTAGCTGCACCCACTCAGTTTTCTGACAGAAAACCAGACAAAATATCTTTGTTGCACTTGCCCAGGAACATTTCTACTGTGAAACTATTTTTCAGAAGTCATTATAAAAATGTAATATTTCTGCTTTTCCAAGTTCTAACCAAGGGCTGTTTTGTTGTCAGTGTTCCTGGAGCCGTAAACAAGTGCCAACTTTTGATCAGGGCTGACACAATTCATCAACCATTTCAAATTACAGTTTCTGTTCTGGGTTATTTGTTCCCTTTCCAAAATGTCAATGCCACTGGATCTCACAGATGTTCAGCAGGCAAGGGTGTATCTGAAGTTAAAGGCCTGATCCACAAATCTCATACTTCATCTCAACATGTCAGGCACAAAACTAGGAAACAGTTTGTGGAATTCTTAGCCCAGATTTCAAACACTTTACCTGTGGTTATGCACAGAGAAATAAAATATAGTTCTCCAGCAATACAAAATCACTTGAGAATATCTCTGAATTTCCCCAAAATTGACTGGGGAGAAGGTGGGTTGATTGATCTACGCATCAGTGTAAATGGCTTGCTGAGCAGGGCCAACCCACAGATAGAAGTGGAGGATACCTTTCTATCAAGTCACATATCACAGAACGTGAGACTATTTTGCAGGAGTTGTGGTGCATTCTTGATCGCATTTTCTTTTCAAGTGCGAAGTAAAGCGGACTGGACAAAAAACAATGTCTTGAATTGTTCTTTCAGGTATCTTCGTTTTACATTCCAAAACAAAGCAAAGCAGATGTTGGAATAGATGATTTGGCCCTGGCTCTTTCAGTGCAGCCAACTGGGCAATATCAGAATGGTCAGCTTTTCAACAAAAGCACAACTTCAGCACCTTGCAAGAAGTTGCTCTTAAAATTCACTTCAAATTATGATTTTGGAGTTTTGCATTCAAAAAGATTGGAAGAGATGATATGGACCTTCTACTGTGTAAGCTTCAGAAAGTGGACTGTGGTGTCATTTCCAGGCCAACTTCAAAACATTGAGCTGAAAAACCTCCCAAAGGGCACAGATCTGAGAATCCTTTGGCTTCCTGGTTTCCACCACAAGCAAAATCAAAAGGTTCTTGATGCCAATGTCAAGTTGTGCTCAAATGACAAAACTTGCAGATATTTTGTGTTGTTTTCAAACAGTTCTGGTGAAGCAATAAAATATATCTTGCTCAGAAAAGTTGCAGCAAAACTGTATTTGCTACATCACTACCAACAACTTCTAAATGTCACAATGACCTTCGAACTATCCTTCCGTGACATTTATTTTCGACCAGACAGAAAAGTTTCGTGGACTGAAGGGAAGAAGTGGTGTGACAACATGAACGCGAGGCTACCTTACTTTTACAGCGCCCAACACCTGGAAACTTTCAAAAGTGTTCTGAAGCTCAGTTACAAAATGCCACCCATTGAAGGGATTTTCCTTGGAGTACTTTCACGCAAGGTACTTGGGGTTTCTTCTTCTTGATTTATGAGAAAGCACGAACAGGAAATTGAAGCTCTCTATGGGTGAGGTGTGTGAAGCAGTGAAAGTAAATATGTATCAATTTGTTTGTTTTTTTGGTGGCTAGAATGTTCCGGGTTGTCCACATCAAACATTCGAAGAAAAAAGACTTCACAGTTCAAAGTTGTCTTTTTCAACAAACATTGCTGCAAAGCACAAGAAAGCTGGGTGCAAAATGTTTCTGAAACCTTTCACGTTCTGTTTCAGGGCAGAATCAAGTCAGTAACATCTCTTGTTGTGTTTTCAACTGGATATTTAAACTTGAATTACAAAAATGTAAAAATTATTCGGTACAAGTGTTCTTTCTCTTTGGCTTACAAGCATCATGTGACTGGAAGAAAAGAACACACGGCTCACACTTGTACTTCGCGCACATTGGCCTTATTCAGGACACAGAAAATTATTTTCCCATTTTTTGCATCCAGCAAAATGTGCACACTGATGCTCCTTCGAAATTTGGCGCAATCAGAATGGGTGCAAGTGCCCTGCAAACAAAGACTCCTTTTTCAAGTGTTTTGTCAAAAGGAAAGCATCAACAGAAAATCCAAATTCATCTCTTTTGAAAAATACACCAATGATGTTGTGTTTCCCTCTGATTGTGTCTTGAGAAAACAAATGTGTCTGAGTTTTCAAGATGTGAATAATTGTTGGAAATCTACAGTCTGCCTCAGGAACAATGGAGTTTCAAAAGCATTATTTGTGGAGATATTAGATTGTTTTTCTTTCTTATTCAGAGCAGTATCTGCAGCATTTCCACTTTCATTTGCCAAAATTAAAGCAAATAACACACACCTCCATGAATTCAAATTGAAGAAGTCACTCAACTTGTTTCACATTCAAAACACAACCACTGTGGTCCCTTTGGAAGACGCAGAAGGTCTGCTTGTGAGTACTGCTCTAGAAACTCTAGAAAAGCCAAAATACATATTATTCACTTGCAGAAACATGTCATTGATGTCTGTCATTTCACTCTGTGATGGCTACAACGATTGCTTGTTTGATTTCACAAAATACACTGATGAAATATCTTGCCAAAGTGCAACTCATTCAAAATGTCAGCCCTTGTACTACATCACAAAGGATGGGGCATGCCAAAAGTATTCAACCAGTCCATTGGAAATACAAAAGACAAAACCAAGGAAAAAAGTCAATCACAATTCTCATAACAAAGGTGACGATCTGTATTTGTGTAAAACTACTTTAACTTCAGCAGAAGAATCGCTATCTGATGGGAAAAAAATTCCCTACTCACTGGTAAACGACCTGGTGGCTGATTGTGGACCAAATGCGGAGGATGAATCTGTTTTGAAATTTCTACTTGAAAATCAAACAGAGGTCTCTTGCAAAGAAACAGGAATGATTGCCTGCCTTGAAGGACACTCAAAATGTTTTGAAGTTCTGGACATTTGTTTTTACAGTTTAGATTTGAGCAACAATTTGCAGCCCTGTAGAAATGGAGCCCATCTGAGAAACTGCCTGTCATTTGAATGCCACTTGAGATACAAATGCAAGTACAACTATTGTGTCCATTTTGTTTACCTTTGTGACAGCAAGTGGGATTGCCCATTCGGAGATGATGAAGATGCAAATGTATGCAAAAATGTCAAAAGGTGCAATAACATGTTCAACTGTAAAAACACATCTTTGTGCACACATTGGGTTTATGTTTGTGATGGCAAAATTGACTGCGTGCATGGAGATGATGAATGGATTTGTGATCTGAAAGATTACACTTGTTTACCTTCTTGTAATTGTCTTGTGTATGCCATTGACTGTTGGAAGACTGGACAAAATGAACTTTTGCTTTTGACAGCCAAACAACTTTTTGTCATGGTGTCCATCAGAAACTCCACAGTTTTGGACATTGTCAAGTTAATGAGAAGTATTTTTCAAGTTTCTGTCTTGACAATGGTGGACACTAAAATCTCAGACATTTGCAACATTGATCTTCCCAGAAATTTATCTCTCATAAATTTGAGTTTTAACTGTCTGAAGAAAATTACATCAGGTTGCTTCGCCAATCGAAATGTACTGACCATCATTAATTTGTCTTCAAATGAAATAACATCAATAGAGCCAGTCGCCTTTGCATTTCTTCCTTCTCTGAAGATCATAAATGCATCGCTAAATCCATTGAAATCTTTGCAAGAAACGATGTTTGAAGGTATATCCATGCTTTATGAACTTGATATCAGGAACAAACAGACCTCTCCCATTTTGGCACCTGCAACATTTGATGGCATAGTGTTTGAAGTGGTCAGAACAAATTCTTACCAGGTGTGCTGCTTTGCACAAAATGCTACTGTTTGCACAGCCACATTACCTTGGTATGTATTGTGTCATGATATTTTACCAAACCTGGGCATGCAAATTTTGTACATTCTAATGCCTGTTGCCACAACTGTGGTCAGTTTGATGTGCATGATTATGCACAAAATGTCTAAAGAGTTGCAGAAAGCATTTTGTGCTGTTGTGGTATCAATTAATTTGAATGATTTGCTATCTTCTACATATCTATTTGTTCTTTGGGTAGCTGACACACAGTTCAGACACAACTTTGTGATTCATGAGAAACAATGGAAATCCAGCTTTTTCTGTCACTTTGCCTTTGGGGTTTCCTTGTGTTTTGTTCCATCAGCTGCACTGTTGCAATTTGTCCTGGCCTTTTCCAGACTGAGAGTTGTGCAAAGCCCAATAGAAACAGCATTCAAAAGATCTGCATTTGTTGTCAGAATTTTAGCACTCTCTGGTGCTTTGTTGTTGGTCACAACTTTGTTGGTCACTGCATGTTTTGCTGTTTTGACACATGAGTTGCCAAACAACTTGTGCTCGGCATTTATTGATCCCACTAACTCATACACATCAGTGAGAATAATTGTAGGTCTGACTGTATTCACAGAAATAACTGTAACAATAGCTACAAACATATTTCATGTTCTTTTGATTTCTGAGCTGGAAAAATCCAAGAAGAAAATTACATCAACAGCAAAAAGCACATCAAACGCATCTCTTAAAATTCAACTGCTTTGTTTGTCTTTGTCAAACACTTTGTGTTGGTTATTTTTCTCAATATTTTTCACAACACTCCTGTTTTTGGCAAAGTATGAGTCAAAACTCACCATTTGGGTCCTGGTTTTTCTGAATCTGAATTCAATTGTGAACCCTTGCTTGTTTGTCACCGTTGCTTTGAAAAAGTATCTCAAAGCCGGTGCATAGGATATGGCTTTGTAACTGTCATGAAAATATATTAAACCTCAGTTATTTCGCAGACATCTGAAGATCTCTGAGCGAAATGATGAAGAGTGTTCATCACTAGATGTGAATATTTCTTGCCTGACAATTCCAAAACATGGACAACAACCCAAATTTTGCCACAGTCAAAGAAAGATCTAATTTTCCGTGACAGACGTTGAAAATGCCCCTCCCTCAAATTAACTAAATTAACCAAATTAGTCTGCAAATCTGAACAAAATTCAACGTTGTAGCTGTAAGTAACGGACAGGCATGAAATACGGCAAGCGAACCATCATTTTGGGGACGTTTTTTTTTTTTTTTTTTTTTTTTTGGCTGAAGGTCCACTCCAAACCCAACGAATTCTTCGCTGTATTGTGTACTGTATGTACATGCCAAACATTTCAAAATACCTCCCACCGCCCGGCCAAGGATTGGTGTTCACATGTCCGAGCCATTGGACCCCTGAATCCCCACCCCGCCCAAAACAAACTCACTGTCAGTGTTGCGATCTGATTAGAATTGACGCGCCTCTTCCTCATCTGAATCGAATCCTCAATCGCTGGTGTGATTTCATTTTTGAAAAGACCCCAATGCCATGTGGTTTCATTCCAGCTGCGATAGAGTCTATTTCGCCCACAACCTCCAGTTTTTGCTGCACAGACAATCCAAACAGAGAATTAAATGATATTGTTTTGGAGGGTTCATCAGATTATTTACTTCAAGATTCGTGGGTCGAGTGGTTGGCAGACAATACAATTGTTTCTCTTCGCGCTGACAGCGACGATTCTGGTCCTGTCAACACTCGTGTGGCCACGTGGGTCTCGCTTGAGTGATCTCGCTTGTCAACACAGCGCTGCGCTCAGGCGGCCATGTTTCGGGGCCCGTTCGATTTATGCCAAAAATCAGGCAACGGGTCACAAGGGCTGGGCTGAAATACTCAGCGAATTTAAACCTTGTTCTATCGGTTCGCTTGTGCCAATTTTGAAATGCACATGATATATTGTGCTTCGCTGGGTGACAGGATGTCCTGAATAATTCAGGGCTCAAAATGCAATGTGAAAACATTCCGGGCTGGTGCATCGAACACACCCAGGAAAGCCGCAGCTGATTCAGTTGAGTGATTTCACTGAATAGCAATGTGCCGCACAGTACAGCCAGGGTTCATTCATAAATATTCGTCTGTGTTCACTGTTTCTGTTCTTGTCTTGAACCTTCCTGATGATTGACTCATCTGCGCTGAACTGAACATAAGTTTGAGAAAGGATAAGTGCAATGTGAATTCTGAAGAATTGGATTTTTTTTCAAACGCGTACTCATTTTTTTGCCTGTATAGTTGGGAGAGGAATCTCAGTTCTGGCGTTCAGCATTTCTTGTCCTTAGAGCCTTGTTTACAATTTCATTGTCTGTGCTCACCGAAGTGTTGGTGAACAAAACATTGGGGGCAATAGGTTTGACCTCTGCTTATCATGCTCAGTACTGAGGTTCCCCTCGTCCTTTTGCTTTGACACGTGTGAATGCCCCCTGTTATACACGTGTTCTTTGGTTGAGTGATCTCATTTGACAACAACATTCCAAAGCAGTCCCCCTGCCTGGATAACGAACACGAACTAAGTTGCCGTGGTGGAATGCCACACACTGACACCAGCAGCACTTTGACACTTTGTATGCAAATGAGCTTGAACGTTCGACTCTGCCACCACTGAGCTCACCTTCTCAAAAGGGAAACACTCATTGTGAACGCAAGACATACAAAGTCTCAAACAGGATCTGATCTGGTTTCGTTTTTCATTGTGAGCAAATCAAGCCACGCAACAAAATCTCAACGTTTCACACAGGCAATTTGAAGAATTGGATCTTTACCTTGGACGGGACCAAACAAGTCAACGGCTGGTTTCACAAACGTCAGTTGTCTGTGTGCGGATTGTGTGTCTTTTCCCGAGTTGTACCCATCTGTGATCCGGGACTCTGAACCCCAGATAAAATGGCGACAGATCTGGTGGGTGAGATGAAGGGGTGGGTGGACAGATATCTGAGGTGCACACAGGATCACACCAAGAGGAACCTGCTGAAAAGTCTCCTTCATGAAGGAGGAAGAGAGGATGTGACGGGCTTCCTCGAAGGATTGCGTCAAGCCGAGACGACAACACATAGTGCAGGGGCTGGTGAGAGCAATGGAGCAACCGCGTCTGCAGAAGCAGAATCCCATGTGAATGTTGCCTTTGCTGTCAGTATGTTGTTGTATTGGGCTACTGATATGGGAGATCTGGATACTGTGAAATTACTTGTTGAGACTCAAGGAGCTGATGTGAACAATGAAAGCAGTGGGGCAGACTGGAAAGTGAAATGGCTCCCAATTGAAGCTGCAGTTGTCAAAGGGCATGTGGACTGTTTGAAGTACCTCATTGAGAAAGGAGCTGATGTGAACCCCACCCAACACAAATGGATGAAATATGTCCTTCTGATGACAGCTGTGAAATCTAGACATGTGAAGTGCATAAATCTATTGCTGCATCATGGAGCTGATGTGAAACTGGCTCCTCTAGTGACAGTTGTGAGGCTTGGGCATCTTGAGTGTGTGAAGCCCCTTGTGGAATTTGGAGCTGATGTGAACCAAACCGTGGCTGGCGACACGACACCTCTCATTGCAGCTGTTGAGTCTGGGCAGCTGGAGTGTGCTCAGTTGCTGGTTGAACACGGAGCTGATGTGAACTTTACTCGGGCTTTCTCTCTTAAAGGTTAGTTATTTACTCATGCTTTCACAAATAACACATTCCAGGTTTAATGACAGACCAGTTGAATTGCTGCAATAGCTGTGAAATGCTGTGATTATAAAAGATAACTTCTTTCACATTTCTGTCCAGCTTTTGAAAACATGTTTGGTTCTCATCGCAGAGCGCATTGGAAATTCACCATTGATAGAGGCAGCAGAAAGAACAAACCCTCACATGGTGAAGCTGCTTCTACATCTTGGAGCTGATGTGAACCATGCCAACATATTGGGATACACTGCTCTAAATGGACCATGGACCACCAAATACGGCATTGAAAGTCCCACCAGAGTGGAGGCCATGGTCAAGCAGCTTTTAGCTGCAGGAGCCATTGTCAACATCAATGGAGGAATGAAGTATGAATTTAGATGCATTTCCATCCAGCAGACAGGACTGCTGCCTGTGTTGTTGTTTGCTGCAGGACAAAAACCTGTGTTTCTAAGGGGGCAGACGCAGTTATTCCCAAGGAGTACCCAGGCTGAGTACTTCCCTCCAGACTGGGAAGACCTGGGTTTGAAGAACCAGTGCAGAAAGGTCATCAGGAAGCACCTGTTGACCCTGGATCCCCACACCAACCTCTTCATCCGGGTTCCTCAGCTCCAGATGACCAATGAAAGAGCAGGACTGCCTGAGAAACTGGTGTCATACCTGCTGCACGATCAGAACCTAGAGGTGGACTGGGAAGAGCTTGAGATGGATTGACTGTGATATTCTTTCCGCTGCACACATCCAACGAGCATGCTTGCAGAACCCTGGTGACCCAAAACTTACTTTTGATCTGTATAGGCACATGGTTTTGGAAGACAATGACGTTGTACCAAGTTCCGCCTGGTTCCACTGACTCACAATACGTTTTTGATGTCAATAAAAAGTGATTTGCAATCACTCAGCAATACACACACATTCGTGAGGTTTCAGATTACCTCAATTTCCAAAAGAGAGAGAGAGAGAGAGAGAGAGGCAGAGAGAGAGAGAGAGAGAGAGAGAGAGAGAGAGAGAGAGAGAGAGAGAGAGAGAGAGAGAGAGAGAGGGGGCGCGCCAAAACCCAGTGAGAGAA
>JAAUXT010152022.1_pt1 | contig 25043 bp, 21 predicted proteins | sample 7278171 | NCBI WGS metagenome assembly JAAUXT01 (sample SAMN14350112, study PRJNA611818) | marine sediment metagenome | isolation source: surface marine sediment (1.8m) | place: French Polynesia: Moorea | collected 2018-08
ACACACACACACACACACACACACACACACACACACACACACACACACACACACACACACCTGGTCCCCCGGAGCCATCCTGACAGGTAGAACAGGATGAGGACAGCAGTCATGAGCAGTCCGGCTCCATACACGACGCTATTCCGCATCCTGCGATTCAGCCGCAACATACCGGGGTCCGACCCACAGACAAAAATACCAAACCACACCGAAAACGTTCAAATGCGCGCTTCATTGCTTATGTGGGTCGCGTGCTCCAGTTTGGCGTGCTCTGGAAACGCAACGTTTCAAATTTAGGACGCGATTTGGAAGATTGCGTGGCCACGCCTCTTTTTGCGCGAAAACAAATTTGCCCCGGTGGGCACAATAAATGTTTGAGTTTTGTCTTCTTCCTTGGATTTCTCTGTGAGAAAAAAATGTTGCCAGAGACTCAGAAAAGCAATGACGAATTTAAGGCTGACATGCTTTCCAATTGTCAATCCCGTGTGCATGTTCTTCACGTGTCAAACTTCTGGCGTGTGTGCAGTGCGGTGGTTTTTCGCAGGCAAAGGTCCGACTGGTGCAGGTGGGGTTGCATGCGTGGGAAGGGGCAAACGCTGTCATGAGCCTCCTGCAACCAATGTGCTCCTGAGTCTCCCAGTTGGCCCCAGGGTCCTAGTGCAGAGGTCTGGTGGCAGGCATGAGGGCCCGGCATTGCAAGGGTCTGGTGGCAGGGCTTGTATGGAACCCCATGTCTTGGGAAGGGCAGAGGTCTTTGGGCTGCAGGGTGTGACCGCAGCAGAGTCTCCCGACAGGCATAATTCCTGGAGCTGTACACAGGTTCTTGTGGTTCCCCCAAGTTGGGCCTCATGACACACAAGCACATGCAGGTTTTGATTTCTTCACAAAATTACATTTTATTCTCGTAACAAATACAACCCATTTATTTAAATACTGCAGCTTAAATTGAATATACTCAACAAAAATAGCATATTTTTATGACATGTGATGACAATTCTAACTACCAGTAAGAATAACCTTGATTTTTTCGGTCTTCATGCAGTCTCCGCGTTTCCCAACAGCAGTCAGTGCATGAGGGGCGTTCGCTCACGCCCCACCCCGGGGTGAGAACATTTCGAACACACCCACACACCAGGGCGGGACCAAGAAAGTGTCACAGGGCTCGGCCCTCAAAAAATGGGTTCTTCGGGCAAGGGCGTGGGCTCCCCTGACCAGATCCTGGTCCGGCCTTGCCCTGAGTACACCGTCGGCCCGGGGTAGGGTCTGGGAGGACACAAATCGAACGCGCCCACTGCTGCAGATCCAGTGCATCTGTACATGTTGTGCCCTTCAACTGAGTGCTGTGTTTAGGGATGGCAAAAGCCCAAACACAGTGCGTTGACAAACATCCTTCCTTTTCACGGGAAAAATCAAACAGTGAGAATTTTGCTTCTGTCGAAACAAGGAACGGTACTCGCCCATTCCGAACCCGCCTCAGTCAAAATTGCACCCCCTCAAACAAAATTGAGAGGACAAAGATATTCAGCAGCCATTGACTCTGCAGACAATTCAATAATCCGATAAGGGTCCAATTTGAACCTCAAAATTTCTTTCTGCAAGACGGGTTCTCAATTGGCCAGCACGAGTGCTTCTCCTGCGCGCAGATGCCGCTCAAAATTTCGCTCAATTCAAACCAGCCAAGGACAGATCCAGGGGACAGGGGGCGACCTTCCCTGTCCCGCAAAGAATTTTTCAATCTCCCCATCATTGCACTCCAGGTGCACAATTCCTTTCTTTCCTGGGTTTGAAATCAGGCCCCTTTGGGGGGGGGGGGTCAGCCGACACTGAACAGACCCTGGATCATCCCTTTCACGCGTGCGCAAAAAGAGAACTTTTGTTTTGACAGCTCCCCCAAGGCAAAAAGAAAAGTTGGACATTCAGGGCTTCAGGGGCGGATCCAGCGCGAGGGGCGCAGGGGTCCGCCCCTGGATCCACCCGTGACGTTGTGCGAATTGAATTCTTGGACAGATGACCTCATTGTATCCACTTTCACCTTGGTGACAATAAGTTGATAATTCATGTTGCAACACGGATGAAAAGCGAGACATGAAAACACGTGGAAACTACGCATGCAGTTGTGCTGGAAGGGCACAAGCGGGTTTTCTATTCACGCAGCGAGACAAAAAGAAAACACAAGCATCTCTGGTGTCCTGATTCTCACACAAAGTCCTTTTGCTTCCAAGTTCAGAGGTGGATCCAGGGGCCCTGGGGCCATCCGAGCTCTCAATAACCCCCTCAGCAAACAAAAACCCTCCTCTTTTGGCACCGCAGGTACCATGTTCTGCACACTTTCTTTTTTACAAATTTGAGTTCAGCCCTTCTCCCTCCATCGACAGGATGGGGCCCATGACAAAATCCTTTGCACTTCCCTGGACTGGATTCAGCAAGAAGGTCACACCCATGCATGCACCAGCTGGACAACATGGAATCTCTTCCACAAACGCAGTTGTCTCAAATGCTTTTTGCTCCCAAAAGAACAATCTGTTGGTACGGTGCTGCGTTGCAGAAAGAGATAAAAGCTTAAATTTTCATACCACTCGCCTGTTCGGTGGTTTGTATTTTGTTTCAGTTGGATGCATGTGTCACTGTGAATTAGGTCTGGATGAGGGCTCACCAGCGAATCAAACCAGGCTGCCACAAAAGGTCGAAGAAAAAGACAAAGTTGCTTTGGATTAATTTTCAGGCCAGAGGCCGCCCCCAAAAAACTACTGGTTGCTTCTCTTTGCCGTGTCACAGTTTCCCACCTGAGGCCGTTCCCCAAAGAGGGCTGGGATCTCCGAACCGAATTCTGGATCCACCCCTTGTTCCACCCTGGATCCGCCCCTGGATCCATCCAAGCTTCAGCCGTGAATCAGACATTCATGATCCCCAGCGTCCGGTCGTAGTGGCGACAACGTCTCGTTCGATATTTACAACGTAAGTCAGGGTGCACAAAGGAAAAATAAAACCATTTTTTCTTTGTCTACGACGCACGAAGTATTGACTACAGAAGTACACACACGAGTGGCATCTACACCCGTCCCCGCCTGATTCGAACACCCCGCCTGATTCGAACACCGGACCTGTCAATTTTTGTTGTCAAACTCCAAACTGGTTTTTTCCAACACATTTGCTTCTGGTTCAGGCGGCCTCGAACTGGGCAGGGACGACTGCACGTGCCCAGTAAGATGCAGTGTCACTGCCAGCCCGTTAGAAATAGAATGCGAATGTTCCTGTACAGTACAGTCTCACCCGGTTACTTCGTACCACAGAAAAGTTCGGAGAACCCGGGCCTGGCTGTACGTGAATCATTACAAGTGCAATCAGTCCCCATAAACTCGATGAACAGTGTACAATGATCAGTAAGAGTACAAAATAACTCGAGTATTGCTAATGAATATTATTACTTCGACTGCTACACTATAGCGTAAAATTCCTCACAGAAAATGAATGCAATACACTGGTCCCCATCGAATCCGAACTCCCAAAATTGGAATGAAAATCAGTTCGACTTAGGTGAGTTCGAATTTGGCGGGGACGACTGACAGTAACTGCAGGCAGTCTCCTGCAGCCAGACAGGAGGATTCTGCAGGCAGATCCTTCTAACTGTGACAGACAATTTGAAAAATAGCTTGGCAAGAAGATTAAGACTCGCTTTGTCTTTTCAATTTCCACGTCATTTCACACCGATCACAATTTCTGTCAAAAGGAATTTCCCTTTTCTGTTTCAGCGAAAATAACACGAAGTCTGAAACTCATTGGGCGGTTATTCCCAGAGGCAGCTCCAGATGAGACGATGAGCGTCCAGGGGTGGATTGAACACTCAGGCTCCTTGACTCCCACCCCAAACAGAAAAAAAACTAATTTACCCTCCCCAAATTGCCTGTACAAATTTCATTTTGTTCAACAAAAAACAATTCGACCTGGAACTTCTCCTGGGTCTGCCCCTGGATTTACCTGTGGGCACATCCCTGGACCCCTGGATCCGCCACTGGATCTTCACTGGACTGACCAGTGGGTCTTCCCCCAGATCTTCTCACGGGTCTGTCCCTGGACCCACCTCTGGGCACACCTGGACCTACCCACGGGCACACCAATGTGTCTACCCATGGGCACACCCCAGGACCTTCCGGTGGGCACACACCTGGATGTACCCCTGGGTCTACCCCTGTACCCGCCCCTAGAACCGCCCATGGAGCTCGACAACGACGACGAAGTCACCGAGATGCAGAACATGGAGATTTGATATGGTCCTTCTGTGTCCACACGCGCTTCGTTTCGTTTCCCCGACCCGACGCGACCCGACCCGAGCCGAACTGACCCGAAACGAGCTGGCCCGACCCGGACCGACTCGCCGGTGAGGAGAAGCGAAGACTGCTGCATCATCATCATCCATCGGCTACTTGAAGAACTGCATCTGAAAGAGCAAATCCATACGGATTTGTGTGTGAATCCAGCGACCAGAAACAGAGATACAGACCAAGACCCAGACACACCACCCTTTCCTCCCACCTGCTCCCGCTCTCCCGCCCGCCCCACTTCCCCTCCCCTCCTCCTACACTTCCGCCCCACTCCCCTCCTCCTCCAACACTCCCGCCCACTCCCACTCCCCTCCCCTACACTCCCACCCCACGCACCCTGCCCCTGCCCTGCACTCCCGCTCACACACCCCTCCCCTGCCCCGCACTCCCGCCCCACCCCTCCCCTCTCCTCCCCCACCCACTCACCGCGCTATCGCAGATGCCCTGGAAGCTGCCGCGCCTCCCGCCCGGCTTGTAGTGCGTGGGCGTCGGGAGGAGGCGTCCCCCGCCGCCGCTGTGCCGCCTCACCGTGCGGGGGCTCTTGCTGCCCGTCCCCAGGAGCGCCGACGCGGACGGAGCGTTGAAGCTGAACTGTGAACGGTGAGACGAGACAAGAGCGTCAAGAATCGCAAGCGCAGGTGTCATTGACAAATCTAGAGTGGGATGGGGACGGGCCCGGCCGAATCTGGAGGGGGTAGGGTTGGGCCCGCCCCGTCCCCGCCCCCGCCCCTCGCCCCAACAAGTTTCCTCTTCCTGTACACCTGCAGGCACTTCTCACTTTTCATCATTTTTTATCATTCGTTTCACAGGGGATGCGAACAACAAGATTTGAATTTCCCAGACAGGACTGTGTGTGCCGTGCTCCTCTGGGTTTCTTTTTCATTTGCAGCACATTTCTGTACCTGGAGGCCCCTGTCTGTGTCTACGGGACGATATCTTGTATTTCTGTCAGAAAGTGCCACTGAAGACGCTTCCGCGAAATGCCAGCGACAGTATCAGGTTCTTCCCCGAAGAAGCGGTTTTCTTTATTTTATTCTCTTTGGTGGGGTGTGGGGTGTCAGACTACTATCTGAAGTCCCTCCCACGTCAAGCGTTGCTGCGCGTGTGCCGGCAACCCATCGGGCACCAACTCACGTAACTGCTCACCAACGCCATGCAGACTCTACTGCAGCCCAGGGAGATACACGCGCGCACGTGCACACGTGCCCACACACATGCCCTCTTGCACGTACACGGATACACTCGCACGTACACACCCGCACAAACGCACACACGGACCACACACACACACACACACGGACCACACACACATACATCCACTCACTCACACCCCGCACCCACGCACACGCGCAATACACACCCACACACACATACAGACACAGACACAGACACAGACACACACACAGACACACACACACACACACACACACACACACACACACACACACACACACACACACACGACTCACCGCGCTCTCGCAGAGTCCCTGGAAGCTGGAGCGTCGCTGGTTGTGCGACGGCAGCGCGTCGAGCAGCCGTCCGCGACTGTCGCGCCGGCCCGGCTCCTGCGCGAAAAAAGACGACACAAGGCGCTGAACGCGGAGACATCATAGCTGTCACGTGACTCTGGTGCAGGGGTAGGCACGTCAAGCTCATGCCGTCGCCCGTGAACGTGCAAGGTCAGGCACGGCAGACATGGGCGATTTTGCCAGGAACAAGGAGCAAGTCAAGCGTCGCACTCCTGCACGTGAACGTGCACGTGGCTTTTGCAAAGGCCGACACGAGCACGTGCATGCCACGCACGGACGCTCTGACGTCACTTTCGGTTGTCCCTACCACGTGCACGTTCACGTGATTCGGATTCAGGACTCTTGCTCGAACTGTACATGACGCACGTCAACATGTTGAAAGGAGCATGTTTCGTATGGAAGTAACACGACTGTGAAAAAACTTACATGAATCAAGGGGAGGTTTTTTGTTCCTTTAAAACATCAAAGGGTCAGCCGACATCGTGAGTTTCTATCTTTGTGTGGTTTGCACTGAATTTGTTGGTATGAGACACAAGTTGTTCTTTTGCGCTTTGGGCCGGATCAGAATTTGGTCATTTGGGTGACCCTTCCTGGGGTTCATCGTTATCTTAGAAAAAAAGAAATCAAAACAGGAAGTCTGTGGGCTTAGCCTTGGTGGGTTCGCCCCTCGTTTAGACGGAAGGAGCCAAAAGGTACTTTGCAGGCAGTGCTGCACGGAAAAAAGACTTCTTCATGAAGCTTCTGAGAGAAGTTAAATATCTGTGATTTGTACAGAAATCCTGGAAGGCATTTGTGTCGGAATTAAAGCGGCTTGATTCTTCAAATGATCTCGAACGATTTGCATCGCAGGCGCAGAATGTGACATTTTTAAACATCTGAAAATTTCTTTCCTTTACTTCAGCTTTTGTTATCCCTTGTAGTGTGTTGAATCTGCGGCTTTCACTTCGCCTGTTTTTTTACTGTCCCTATCTTAGTCTGTACAACATACTTCTAAAAATGTACTTTTCCTAGAATGGTTTTAGCTTAATGAAAAAGTATGCGCTTAACTAAGACAGCTCTATCGGTCTAATCTACCCTCGTGCTCACTGCTTCAGTTAGTAGATCTAACCGTGTACAGTGCGGGCCGTTTCACACAGGCAAAACGCAGCGACTCACGGAAAACGAAGCACTGCCACCATCAGCGATTTTTAGCAAGCGCAGAGCCTGAAATTGCGTCGAAATGTCAAGCACACGTGGAAACGTTTCACAAGCGACAGGAGAACAGCTATTGTCACAGAGAAAAGGAGCAATGCTGGTTGGTTCCGTTTGTCGCTTGAGTCAAGTGTGAATCGCCTCATGAAAAGCAAGTGCATCGTGTGAGATGTGATGAGAGAAGAAAAAAGCCCTGAAGGTCTCAGGAGCAAAAGCATTTCGCTCATTACAGGATAAAGAATGAGAAGCGCATCCTATAATGATGAAAGGGCTGATTAGTAACACAAACTTATGCAGCGCAAGTCACAATTGGCAAGCATTCTTGTTCCTCTTGCTTTCTTGGACCTGACGCAAGTTCAGGCGCATCCATGATTGTGGTGATGGTGGGGGAGGGCGCAAACCTTGGGGAGGGGACCAACATATTTTTGCATGGCAACCGGTGTTGCTGATGACAGCAAGAATTTTTGTCTTGAGGCACGGAGGGGGGCGTCACCCAGGATCAGCTGTAGGGATTTGTGGGTTTTCGGAGAGCAGCGCGTTTTTCTCATGCAGTCACCGCGAACTGGAAATTTGGGCTAAAACTACGGTGCAAGAAGCTGTGGAGAAAGGTTCCACTGAGGTTGACTTGATGTCAATTGTGCTTGTTTGGGGGAAAAAGCCCCTAGAACAGAGAAAGGCATGCGTTTCTCAACATTGCTGCATAAGGCACACGTGTCCCCGGCGAATTCGAACTCGGATCGGTTCGAATCAGTCGATTATCCAATCAGGTGATGAAAATTTCACGGGATTTGACAGGTTGATGTGTTCGAATCGGACAGGTGTTCGAATCAGCTGAGTTCGAATCAGGACAGAGTTCGAGTCGAGCGGGAACGAGTGTAACCGACCGACAATATACGTACGTCAGACACATCACCATTTGACGTTTTACTCTCCTTGGAGGGCTCAAGGCAGACATTAGAAACAAGAGAAATCGTTGTTACATGACATCAACACGCGGCAAACCACCATGGCAGCTTCTTCCTGCAGCAGCAGCGCCTGTAGCGGACCATGCAGCCACCCTGGAGCCACCGGAGGGAGCCACAACCCTGAACCCACCAGAGGGAGCTCCGACCCTGGATCCGTGAGAGCGAGCGCCGAGGAAGAAGAGCTGCGACGCACACAGAATGAAAGAAGCTCCACAAAAAGTGAAAAATGCAGAAAAGTTTCAATGTGTCTCCCTCAGGCAGTGTGTTTTGGAGGGTGGAACCACGCCGGAAGTGACCATGGACTGACCATGGAACAACGCCAGGAAGGAGACACGATCAAATTTTCTGCTTCACGTGGACGCACTGGTGCAAGTGAAGTGTGACGAAAAACCACGAAGATAAGAGATAAAACTTATCATACACATCCGACCAAAGCATTGAATCAAGGATAAGAAGATAAGAAGTCTCAGTAACATAATTGTGTTCGGTTAGTTTGCTTTTTGTGTTCGGCACAAATATGTTGCAAAGAATTAAAATTGTTTGCCAGGTCTGCTTTGCACTGGGTGAGTCGTGTGTCGCATCCCTGTGTGAGTGAACTCGTGCTGTTCCGCAAACGACGCAGCTCCCATTTGGCCCAGACGCAGACGCAACGCACGACGCATCCAGTGTGAAGCGGGCCCCTGAAGATTCGCCTCTCGTACGGACGACACGACACAGTCGCTGGTGGATCCGACGCCACAGACGGCACAGCTGGGACGCGCTCAGGAGAGTCGAGATCCAGGGTTCTGATTTGATCGGAATCCAACTCAAATTTGAAAACACGCAAAACGGAAAATGACAACATTTTCTGTCCAAATGCGGAACAAATTTTGATGGTGGGGGTGCGGGAGGCCGTGCCATTTTGAGGATCAAGGCCCCTGACCCACTTGACACTGACCCGCCAATGTCCCACAAGACGAAACAACAGACCCAAGAGCCACTGCAGAAAGACAAAAGGCACTTGATCCACCAGCGACCCGCGGGTTACAGCGTCTCCCTCGAGAGGCTGTGTGTCACAACGAGTTTCTAAATTTGCGCTTGAAAATATTGTGCACGAAGTCAAAATGGCTGCAGCATATTCTGTGCAAGTTCACTATCACCACTCACTCCATTGGACTGTCACTGCAATAGGACCAAGAGTCGATCACACCGAAATAGCATTCATAAAGTTCCAAGTCCTTACACTCAGGGTTCGGTTCCAGTGAACATAATACTCCCCCAACATCTAAAAAATTGGCTTTGCTTTAAACTCTGAATCACGATGTCAATCTGAAATCTGACATGCAAATAAGGGTCAGTCTTCCAGAGGAAGGGGGAATTTTCGCTGGAGGGCCAAACTTCCGGAAAAGAATGACTGACCTTCCTATGGAGAAAGACAAAACATCCGGAAGAGAAAGACTGAACTTCCGGTGGGGAAGGACGAAACTTCCGGAGGAGAAAGACTCAACTTCCGGAAGACAAAGACTGAACTTCCGGAAGAAAATGACTGAACTTCCGGTGGGGAAAGACGAAACTTCCGGTTTGACGGTCGAGTGTTTTTCTTCACAATTCTTCAGAACAAAGGATTCGCGATTGTTCTTGGTTCAGTTTGTCAAAAGTATGCGAACAAAGAAAAACTGCATTTTACATTGTTATTTTCTTGAAAAGGTTTCTTGGAATTAGTTTAGTCTGTTTCAAAACTCGGAAGAGAATAAAGTGAAGAAGACTGCAACACAAGACATGTTGATAAAAAAGAGAGACAAATATCATAAAAAAGCAATCAAAAGTATAAAAATATGAGAAACGACGCTCCTTTGGGAGCTGCTTGAACCACGTGGGTTTTAAATGCATCAAACACGCACAGATCAAAGGAATAATTACGTCGTCAAGACGATGCTGAAACGAGATGCGTCGCCAGGGAAACAACGTTCGACATTTGTTCCCACCTTTGCTGTCGCCCAGTGCAATTCTCTTTTGTTCTTTGGGCGGTTATGCAACGCAATGAATGCCTGGCACACAATGAGGATGGTAAAACATGCTTCTAAATGTAGAAACACGAAGAAAAAGGACATCTTCACACCCAGTATGCCATGTTGAATGAATATGAAAAAAAAAATGTCGAAAATATCACTCAAGAATTGTTTGACCAAGTATTTCCAGATTGCAACACCCAAGTCGTTTTCACATTCGGGGCCTGGGCGTTGGACCTTGGTTCTTTGGCAAAACCAATCCTAAGCTGCGCAAATGAACACCAGTCGTCATGCGTTTGTGACGTCAATTTGACGTGAACGACAAATTCTGACGACGACGCGCCAAAGTGAAAACACCTTTTGAAAAATTACATTCTTTTTCGTTTGCTGCGGGGTGGGAGGGGAAGAATCCTGGCTCAGGTGGTGGGGCAAATTCCGATTCAGAGTGATATTTCAGCATGTGTGAGCGAGTACTTCTTGTCCGAAGTACTTCTTCGAGTACTCACAGGTACTACCACAGGTCCCATGCTCTGAGTGCTCGATCGACGTGGAGTCCCGAGGTAAAAGGTTTCCTCGAAATCCTGGCAAGAAGGTTCCGACACAAGTATATTAGGGGTGGTTCCTGTGCCCCCGCAGCCCTGGATGATGCTCGCACGGCGCTGCGTCTCCCGCACCACCTTCTCCAGCACCGCCTGCTCCTCCTGATGGCGACACACAGAGAGAAGAAAAAAGTGCCGTTTTTGACGATGCAATGAAATTTTGTTGGGGGAGTTTGCAGACACAGCGGATCCAGGGGTCTGGGGCCTGGGCCACTCTCCTGTGGATCAAATGCATCCAGGGAGTCTGGGCCTGAGGTTCCCCACCTGCAAATCCGTAATCCCTCCCCCCAAATTCGGAGTCTGGAGACATGTCGTTTCGCCTGTCCCCGGAATTTGGTTGCCCCGAAAATTTTGCACCTCGGGTATCAAACCAGCCATTTTTTTAACGTCGATCTGGGTCCCTGGCTGGTACTGGATCGGCGCCAGTTCCCCCTTCCTGGATCCGCTGGATGAGTTTGTTCGAAGTGCTGGGACACGTGCATAAAGGAACACGAAGGAGGCAAGTGTCGTCGAAAACGGCATTTTTTTACCGCGCAAGGTGCGACAAAAGAAAGCAGGGACACATTAAAAAGGATGCACACACACACCGACACCCTCGCTCGGTCAATTCGAGATTTGATTTTGTGGAGCAAGATGTCCTGTTCGGACAAACGGAAATACGAACAAATGAATCTGAAAGTGGGAAACATTGGGAGGTGGAAACAAACTGGGATCGAACGAATAGTGCTCAAATTAACCGAGCAGAACTGTGTATGAGCACAGCGGCAACCAGTGCGTCTGTGGGTCCAGGGATGGAGGAGGAAAGTGCAGGTGCAGGTGCTCAGGGGCAGGTCCAGGGGTGGGTCCAGGGGTGTGTCCAGGGGTGGGTCCAGGGGTGGGTCCAGGGGTGGGTCCAGGGGTGGACCCAAGGTTTGGTCCAGGGGTGGGTCCAGGGGTAGGACCAGTGACGGAACCAGGGCCAGATTCAGGCTATCGTCCAGGAACGGATTCAGGGGCACATCCTGGATAGAACAAATGAGGGCGGGAGGGGGACTGGGGCCACCCCTGACCCATGGAAAGCATTTCAGACTCCACCAACTTTTGTCCCACAGGCGATTCCTTGCATTTGGTCACCTGGGTGTGTCGCCCCCCTTTCTTGACCCTGGATCCGACCCTGCTTCCGCTCCAAACTCACTTGGATCACTACATCGCTGGATGCGTGAAATGAGTGTGGTCAACATGTGCCAGGAACATTTCTGCATCAACCAATGACATCACAAACAGAAACCATCGGGAGCAAATCGACGGACGCTCAGCTCTGAGCTCTACATTTCAGAACAGATCCAACAGGTGAGATGGGGGATCTTCGTTCTCTGTGATCCGCAGAGTGTAGAACTCTTCAGTGCATTGGCGTAAAATGAACAGCTGCGATGCAACTCCGTCGCGCGATGCAGAAGGCAGAAAAAGAGCAGCCCCCCATTGGATTCTGCCAAACGGTGTGATCCATCAACTGAGGGGCAGGGGCAGGGGCAGGGGCAGGGGCAGATTCTGACTTTGGTTTTCTTTCGCAAGAAAATGGGGTTGTATTTTCTGCGTACATGCATCAAATCAGGGGGCGACAGGGTACCAGCAGTGAGGGTGGCCCGGCCGTCCTTGAATTCGCTCCTGACCAGTGACAAAACAACACGAGTGACGTCACCGCATGCACCTGTACGAAAGAGTCTACCACACACACAGAGCAACACCAGGACCCTGAAAAAAGCTGACAAGTGCACGTTAGTCCGGGGGCCGGCGAGTCGCTTCATTCTCTCCAGCTGAGTTCGCACAGACGCATCGTGCGTTGCGTCCACGTCCGAATTTTGCAACGCAGTGTCCGTTGTGTTGTGCAGGGACACAACACCATGCAGACGCGTCCTGCGTGAAGCCGGCTTTGCGAGAGATTTGTTTTGTGCAAACAAGGGCGAGGTTTTGTGTTCATTGCGACGGGAAACTTTGAGCTGTAGAGGTGGAACCAGGTTCTTGTGCCCGGGGCCTGATCCCACCTGAAAAGGGGTGGTCGTGGTTATTTCCCTTGTTTCAACTTTGAACGAGAGTTTTTGTCCGGAAATAAATTTTCAAATAAAGCAATACACTTTGAAGAAAACAAATTTTGTGCCCGCGCCTGAATTTTGGAGATTATCAAGGGACCAGGCTCCCAGGGCGCCCTGGGACCACCCCTCTTTGTTATTTCTTTGGATACATGCACACCACACGTACCCAATTGTTGCTACACCTTGCCCCCTTTTTTTCGAAAGCGGCCGATTTCTCTGTCTGCGAATTTCAAACAAAAGCAGTGAGCCCCGTGGAAAAGTTGAGAATCGGCTTCTTCAATGTTCGGCCTTTGCGCGTCAGTCGGATCTTGTTGGCGATGTTTCCCTTTTTCAATTTGTCGCTTTCTACGCAAAATGAATATTTTAATGTTTGTTTTCTTCTTTTGCAAATGAAAAACAGGTTCATGTCATCAAAATCAGGTTTTGTGTGACAAAAGTCTCCAGACATTGGGGAGCTTGGAGCCAAAACTTCAAACATCGCGTCGACTTCAGACCCACCCCTTTGCACAGAAAAATTCAAAATAACAAACCCTGGTTTTTGGTCAATTTTGTTCAACAATATTATAAAAAGGCAGAATCACTCCCCAAAATGTGGAAAAATCAAGGCATGCAAAAAAAATTCGACGTTGAGGTTGACGTTTTCAAATCCAAAATGTCGTGTTTCATCTTGTTTGGACAAACCGAACGCTTTTGTCCTGGAACGCGTGGTTGCAGCGGCAAGTGTTTGCGATCTCACGCGCTGGGAGATTTTCTCACGTACGAATTGGCTGGGCAGGACTGTACTTGGGTCACGGATACCATACTCCTCCCCAGTTTATGCGCACCTGATCACTTCCAATGCCTCGTGTCTCGCTGAACAGCTTTTGTTCTTGTTTGCATGGTATTTTTCTGGACAAAAAAGCCTTGGAGACACGCGGTGGGACTGTTCCCACCGAGAAAAGCCTAAAAACCACTGTGGCCTTTGTGGGAGTCGTGTGGTATGGTCAAACTCCTCCTGGACATAGCTCCCAGGTCACGGCAAAGGGTCGTGACACACTGGATGTTACGGGGCGGTCAGACACAAAGGTCACTGAACGGCATGAACCCTGAACTGACAACAGACACACTGGATAGCATGTCACATCAAGTTGCAACATTGTTCAACATCTAGTTTTTGAATATTGCAAGATTTCACTGTACTCAATTGAATTTGAATAATTTTTCTGTACAGTCCTCTAAAGATACAAACCTTCGTTGTATGATAGAAATTACTGGATGGATGCTTTTTTGGTATTTTGTTACTATCCAGTTGTTTTGTGACCTGTACAAAATATGTTTATGGCAAAAATAACTAGATGGATATATTTTGCAACCATCCAGTTGTATTATAGTTTGTACAATATATTTATGACAAAAACAACTGGACAGAAGCTTGAGAAAGTGGAACTGAATGCTGACTGTCCCATCCAGGGTCATGCCGTGCTCCACTGAATGGCTTTTGGATCCATCCAGGTGACGGGGCAGCCCATGCTGTCAGATGCAACAGCCCATGCTGCATCCAGTGTGTGTGAGTGCATTGAAAATGCTTGTGACCCATCCAGTGAACGCAACATTTGTGTGACGGGCTGTTGCGTCTCATGGCAAGGGCCGCCCCGTCGCCTCTCAGTGTCTGCACCCTGAGGAACTGTGGCCCCTGGATCCGCTCCCGACGCGGTGCCGCTCCGTGTCGAATCACGGCAGCTCGTTATGACTCCGACGTCAATCAATCTGAGCGAGACTTTGTGGGGGAATCACACGGAATCACATCAAGGCCGCGCGGCTGCGCTGCTCCTCTGAAGCCAAATGGCAAAAGGCGAGAATGCGGATAGAACCCGAGCAGTTATTGCAGTCAGCGCCCTTGACCTGATAAATGGCGATGTTTTGATATTTCACTGAATTCGATTTCTTTACGTGCAACAGCTGTGTGGGTGTATCTCAGAGAGGTGCCCAGGGTGAACATGACCAACATTACTCGGTGCTCAATCTGCCCCAAACTCCTTCTTTGCTGACATCTGCGAGAGGAAGGGCTCTTGGAAGTTGTTCTGAAGTAGATTAACGGGCCTTCGACCCCCAGAAAAGTCACTCCAAACAACGCTTTCTTCGTTGGTATGCCTTCAGAACGTTTCTTTTGATTTGACACAAACCTATTTTCAAAGTGTGGCTGTGTGCCCAAGCGGTGTGAACCAAACTCCTGGGTCCGGTTCTGCAGGGAAGCGGAGAAGAGAGTTTCTGCTCCTTGCCCCGAGTGCGATCTCCATCATGTTCAGCAGCACCAGAAGCGGCGGCAGGAGCAAAAGTTCAATGCAATCTCTTGCCACAGCCAACCTTTGGATCTGTGATAATATTTACAGGCGCGAAGGCGTAAATATGACAGGCCGAATCGGAGGTTCCACCAACACACATGTGCTGCTGCCCCGGACATTTGGTTCCGTTCACACCAATGATGTAACAAACGAATGTGCGAGATGTGACTGCGGTCACCAGTGTGGAAACAGAAGACAATTTCAAGAAACTGTTGCTTGGGGCTGTGAACCCAATTCAGTGTGAGATGCACGAACATTCTCCGAGAAAACGAGAAATTCTTGAGAAATTCTTGCATTTCCTCTGAGGAATGTGATGCTCGGTGCATGTCGTCCCCTCCGCATGTAGCAGGGCAAGAGAAGGGGTTGGGCCCCATTGAAGCTCTTTGAGAACCGCTGCTTGACATGAGTTGGCTCGGTCTCCGCATGACTGGACTCGCGGACGCATTGTGCGGACCCGGACTCACTCACTCGGTGCTCATTAGCGGGCACAATGGCTGCGAACCCTCCGCCGCCCCAAACACCTCATTTAGCACCAGATTGACAACACTCACAGTGAAATGGAAGGCAAATTCACAAGTTGTGAAACGAACGTATTTCTGTGAGTGAGAAGGAGAGTCTTGACTCATGCGTGGTGCTCAACATGTGCGTGTCTGTATTGTGCGGTTTGTCCCTCACAAGAGGCTCCTGTGAGTTCATCAACCACTTCGCTTTACGACCCAACGTCTCACATCATAAACTGACAGATTGTAAAAGCGAACAACTGAATGAATACACCTCTGGCTTCCCGTCTTCCCGTCCCCTCCTTCACCGTTGTGTTAAGGGGCTGTTGTTACTGCATCTGTCCGTGAGTATCTTTTGTCTTGTGTTCTTCACAAGCAGGTCGCACCTTGATTCCAGCTCGTCTCAAATTAGCCGCAAAGTTGCGCCGCAAACAGGCCCGAGCAATTCGAAAATTTATGGCGAAATAATGGCAGTAAAATTCGGGCCAATAACCTGGTCTTTGACAACGAGAAAGCCTGTGAGAAGTTTTGACACAGAAAACGGGACCTGGACCTACAGGTGCTGTTTTTTTTTCTTGCAAACTAAAATTCCAGAATCCACACAAACTTCAGGTGCTTTGTGCTCCCTTAATCGACAAGGTTCCCCGCTTTTCAGTGATGACAAAAATTTTAAGTGCGTTTGCGTGCATGTCAGACAGACAAGAGAACTTGAGCAAAATGGGTAATGCGTTTTGAACGTCTATTGACTCCACCAAACTGAATGAAGTGAGAAATTGAAGCCAATTTGTGCGGGGCCTCGAGGCCAGCTGCAACTCTATCTGAGCTCGGCGCAGAAGGCGACTCTCCCGACGTACACGCTTCTGCGCAAATCGACAGGAAGCGGCGAGTTTTAAAAATGTAGAAATAGCTCCACATCACCAGGAAAATTTTGGTGAAGTTCCCAGTCGAGTTACGGTGGGATTGTGGGTTGAAAACATTTGTCTCAGATTTTCTTGAACATTTTCAACAATTCCTGTTTCAAATCAGAATCCTGCGAGAGAAAATAGGCACAAAGGCGCTGCTCTGCACAAACTGAAAGACCAGCTTTCCCCTCTTTTTTTCCTTCTGTCAATTCCGGGCGTCAGGGCGAACATAACAAGACGCAGGCCTCGTGGGCTGATTGTTCAGCCCGTATCAAAGGGGACAGCCCCGGCAGAAATCACGCCACTCAAGCAATCACGGCGAGCGGGAGCGTTTGACTCCCCGGACCCGCTGAGGATGATTTGGGCGGCTGCGCGGCTCGGGCTGACAGGTCGGTGGCAGTGATTTTAGTTGCTCTCTACAAGTGGAGGCTCATTAGGTGCAGATCTGGGGCGCAATTATGAGTGATTATTTGGTATTGATCAGCAGGTGCGCGTGGAGGGGCCGTGTGAAAACGTTCGAGCACGTGTGAAAGAGAAAGCGGGGTCCGCTTCACCTTGATTCACTCTGAAGAGCTGCAGAATCAACCGTGCAAACTGTCACAACAACATCCACTTCAGATTTTTGAATTATTTGGCAAGTGTTTGGGTAGGGCATGACTTCTCCATTCCGATTATTTTTTTCTGACTCAACAAAAGTCGCGGATAAACACCCTGTGTTGGCCTGTCAGTCTTACGGAGATGTGTACAACAGGTTGAAACGCTAGACTCGGGATGCACGAGAAATTACGTGTCTATTTATTTTCGCGAGCGTGAGCGAGAGTAAACAGTTTGTTGTGCGGTGTAAACCGAACCTCGTAAAGGTTTCATCAGTCGCTCTCGCCAAGACAGCCACAATCTTTTCTGAATGTTTTTGTTGTTTGAGATTTCTTGCATTGGGTTTGTCTTCACTGCAACAATTTTCGAAGGTGTCTACCAAAGGGGATTTTTTTTTCAAAAATTTCAGCCGGGGTATAGTGCAATTGGTGCAGGAAATTGAGTTTCCCACTGCAAGAGGATTTGTACGATATGGTTTCAGCTCGCACTGCAGCAGCAGCTGGGGCGTGTCAAATTATTTTCAAATTATTTGAAAGTCAAGTGAAAAGGCCTGGTCCTCGCGGGGCCGGGTGCAGCCAGGGGAGCGGTTAGACCTGCCACCTCTGCCCCGCGACTACATGAGAACTGTGCGCTAAAACGCATTAAACTCGGATTATCTAATCGGGGCATTTCATCTCCCCTGACATGTGTTATGTCACTAAATTTCCTTTTCTCCCATCAACTGAAATTTTCTCACTTTTCAATGCAAGCAATTTTTCCTGTTTTTCCTTTGCTCCGTGGAGCGTGTGTCAAGAATAAAAAACATTTCTGTTCTGTCTCCATGGAAACAGAGCAAAACGGTGTCGTCCCTGGTGATGCACATTTTCCTTGACAGAAAAGGGAAGCTTCTCGTGTCAAATAAAATACTTAAGCGAAACTCGAGATTAAAATTAACTGTTATTTTAGAGTCGGCAATTTCAAGTAAGAATGAATGTCCTAATACGACTCGGCTGATGGGGAGATATTCGAGCAGAGTTTTCCGTTGTCAATCAAGACCTTTTCCACATTTATCTTCAAGTATCTTGAAGTATGCGGTGACCACAGCCGTGAGGTTCGGGTTCCCAAATAAAAGACACATGTGCCGAGGTGCATCATGCTCTTGTGGGAATGCGGCTCGAATGCGTCAGCAGCCATGACACATCAAAACAAGTCATTCCTCATCTTTTCCAAGTGATGATGAACAAAGAAATACACAGATTTTTTTTTGAAGGAAGGGTTGAAAGACACGGGAACTTTTGGTCAGGAATGCAAGAGGACTTTTTCTAGCTCGAATATGATTTTTGAGTTTCAATCTCAGGGTCTTCCTGGGATATGTGCACAACCTGCTGAAAATATAACAGTTGCGAGTGACGGCTGCACCTACCTGTGTGCGTGCGCTTGTGTATTTTGAGGTTCTCGGAGCGAGCGAAGACCTTGCCGCAGCCGGGGAACGGGCACGGGAACGGCTTCTCGCCCGTGTGCACGCGGATGTGGTTCACCAGCTTGTACTTGGCCTTGAAGGGCTTTCCGTCCCGCGGGCAGCTCTGCCAGAAGCAGGCGTGGTTGGTCTGCTCGGGGCCGCCGACGTGCTCCACCGTCAGGTGCGTCACGATCTCGTGCATCGTCGAGAAGAGTTTGCCGCAGGGTTTGCGCGGCTCCGGCGCGTCCTGGTCTATCCACATGCACGTGTGTTCTTGTTTGATGGGAGGCCGCATGTAGCGGAAGAAGGCTCCCGGGCCGTGCGGGTGGTTCATGCCCATGCTGTGCATACCATACGCCCCGTGAGGGTTGTAGTGGTGGTTCTGGAGGTGGTGCGACGCGGCGTGGAAACTGTGGTCCCTGGATGGCGAGGTCATCTGGTTGAAGCCGTGGTGGTGCGGGTCGCTGGCGCGGCCGTACATGTCAGTGGCTCCGGGGATGGAGAGGCGCGCCGCGGCCGGGTTCATGCCTCCGTGCCCCGCCGCCGCGTGGTGCTCGAGCCCCGGCAGCAGCACCTGGCTCGACACCGGGTCCGAGTGGTGCGTCGCGGCGTGCAGCGACGCCGTGCTCGGGACGCCGAACATCGCGGCGTGGTTCGGCGCGGCGTCCGCGATGCCCATGTGCTCTCGCGACCGCAACAGGAAATCGCGCGCGGCGTAGGAAGCGGCGTGGTGCGCGTTCATGTAGCCGTTCTGCGAGGCGGCGGCGTGGTACTGCGAGTTGGCGGCGGCGCCGGCCGTGGCGTCGCCCATATGCGGCGGCGACAGCTTGAGCGCGGCCCCGGCGTGGTGCGACAGGTGCCCCGCCGCGCTGTCCATGAACGGATTCAACATCATCTGGCTGCTTCGGATGTCGCCACCTGACTTGACTGTTTTTGATTCCAAACCTGACCAGCTGAGTCGGACTGTCCCTGAACCCGACGCTCCGGACGCCGCTGAACCCGACGAGTCTGACACGTGACCTGATCCACGCACGGCGCCCTGGTCCCCGCGGTCAGCTGTGTCTCTGCTTAGTGTGTCCTCCGCCGAAGACTCTCGCAGCGGCGGTGGCGGCGGCGCGGCAGTGCGGGTCGCTGAGGTATCCTGCTCACAGTTTGTGTCTCTCACCTCGCTATCTGTCCGTCTCACCCCACGATTCCTGCTCGTACTCCTCGATGTGAAGTCGGCACTCAGGAGGCTGTGGGAGTCTCGCGCCCTCGCGTCGCGGTGGTGTGGCAACTGCAGTGACTCTGCAGAGCTGCGTCGTCGCGCGTCGCTACGTCGCTGTGGAGAAAACGCTACGTCGTCAGTGGGAGGAGAAGGCTCGTGCAGGGCCCGACTCGCGCTCACTGCTGCGAATCCAGCGGGAAGACCATTCAGCGTAGCGCAGCGCAGCCGCAGAGAAACACCAGCGTCAACTGTTAACTCGCTTGTATTCACACCAGTATAAGACCGATCCATGGTGAGCTGCCTTCTGTTGTCGTCTATTCAGCCGTCTCAGCAGGGATCCGGGCTCGAGGACCAATACAATTCACCTCCTGCCTACACCATTCTTCGTCTTATTCACCGCGGCCAATTCCACCCAATGGGAAGCCTCTTTCCAAGCCAACCCGGCGGGACCGCGGGCAAGCTGCGCTCTGATTGGCTGCCACGAACCTTCAGTCTCGGCTCGCGTTTCTGAAGGGCTCTGCGTGAGTCCGACTCACTCAACAACAACTCGCGGCTGAGGCCCCGCCCCTCCCCGGCACATCGCGGCTCCACAGAGCCGCCCACACGATGAGCGAGTCAGTGAGCAGTACGCATTACCTGAGATGCGCAACAACGAATCTGTGTAATACTTTGTCTTTTTCCGAGTAATTAACAATTTTGCCCTCAGGTAGTACTTTTGTACTTCAAGTAGACGAGGCCGACAAGTACAGGTTCTCTGTGACCCGAGCGAGATCTGAAGACACTGAACAAAGACGCGCAGCACAACACGGGACTCGGTGTGGGGACCGTCCTTTTGTTTTGCTCCATGTCAGTTGAATTCAAAAGTAAAACTCCAGAACCTGGTCCCAGTTTCCAGGTACTTTGAGCAGTTGAAGGAGTTTAATGAGTACGTTTCGAGTGCAGATTTCTTGGACCACGTTCTTCATCAGAAGATGGATACAAGTTCCCTGCAAGAGTATGAGCACCATGTATCCAGGGTGCAAAAGTTCCCACAAAAGGCCGAACACGACTCCTTTCAATGCAGTTGGTCACATGGTCCTCGCGAACAGCAGGATCCTCCCTCGGCCGTCCGGGCCTCGAGAGTATGGAACCCCGGGCGCTGCCCCGATCCCCGCCGCCGCGCACCTCGCCTCGCCCCCGGGAGTCGGGCCGCCCGCCCCGCGGTGGGCTCCGCGTGATCGCGCACGCAGAGCAACATACACAGATACCGCACACACGGTGCTCCTTCTGTACTGCTGTTCATGAGAGCAAAACAAAAACAAACTCCTGAAAAGATGCTTCAGATGTCAAAATGTTCGGGTTTTGTGTTTTCGTGTCAGAACACAATGGCCTGGCTACCTCTCTCTGTCTCCTCTGTCTCCCCCCCTCTCCGTGCGTCTGTGACGCACAATGTGTCACAACCACTCCACACACGCACACGCACACGCACCCACACCTCGGACTCTTGCCTCTGGGATGAATCCACTTGACCTCGGATCTGCACTGCCCTGCTGCTTCTTGTTCACTCGATCCCGGCGCGTGATTCAGGGCTGTGTAATTCCGCTCCTCCCCCCTGAGACCGAGTCGAATGATTCAACTTGAATGCGGTCGCAGAACAGTGGGGCGGATCCCAAGGGGCTCTCACCACCTTCATCAACAGCGCCACCAGACGCAGCGCTTCATCTGTCCAGCTGGAAAACATTTTGAAGTTGGGTTGACCTCCCGCGCGGTTGGGTGCCCCCCCTCGCCCTGACCCTGGATCCGCCCTGACCCTGGATCCGCCCTGAGTGGTGGTACGTCAGCCCGGCCGCGCTGAGTCGGACTCGGGCTTTTCTCTCTCTCTCTCTCTCTCTCTCTCTCTCTCTCTCTCTCTCTCTCTCTCTCTCTCTCTCTCTCTCTCTCTGCGGAGCCGCGGAGCGTCGCACGGGTCGCCGCGTCCCAGCGTCACGACAACCAGATGCGAGTTGCTGTCCGTTGAGATGTTTCTCACGTGTCGAGTGGGATGGATCTGTTTGTCTTGTGGAACCAGTGACGAGTTCAGTGGACGGTGAACATGGTTGTGCTCATACCAGGGTGCCAAACATGCCCACAAAAGCTTGGACCTGTTTCTTTCAGTGAAGTTGTCACGAAACTCAAGAGCAGCAGAATCTCTTTTGACTCAAAACTCTTGAACCTTTGCAGGAAGTTATGTTTTGAAACAAACAGAAAGCTGTGCCCCAAAATTTGAATATTTGTCACTTTGTCGCCAAAAAACCAAAAAAGGTTGAGTCTGTCTTGACATGCGCAGGCGAATCTTCCTCTTCACGCCAGGCCTGCGGGTACGCCACGACGCTGCGTGTTGGCACAAGTCACGCCGACGCAAGACGTACCCAGCGCGACCAGCTCCTGGAGACAACGAACACGCGTGGACCAAGGCGCAACAACAAGACGCACTCAGCGAACACCCTGCCTGACGCTGTTTTCATAAGCGACGCACCCCGTGCGGGTCGCATTTCGCGAGTGGACGCGAATCTGCATTATCTGCAGCATCTCGACTCAGGTTCAGGAAACAGCTAATAAAACCGGCCCCGGCCGATAAACGTAATGACACTCGAATTGGGAATCTGCCGAATAGATCGCGTTTCGGAAATGAGAAGAACGTGTGAGGTGGGCCGACCGTTAGATAACGCAGCGATCCCCCATAATTAGTTTGAAATGAGTTTGGGTTGCACAAGGGTGGGAGGGGAGGGGCCGGTGAGGCCGGTGACAGATATTGAACAATTGTTGCCCAACATCGAGGCTCATCAGAAACTAATAGGACCAGACGAAGTGCTGACTTGGACAAGAGCAGAAAATGTCGACACAGATTCAAATTGAAGAACAGAATACTTTGTGTCAAACTGCTCATGGCAGGGAGAACCATCAAGCTCCAACAGAACGTCTGACCTGACCTTCACAGACCTGAACTCTGAAGAGAATCACTGGCCCCCTCCTGTCTCTGCCCACTCAGCGGATCCTTTGGTCCACATCACGTGCAAAGAAATACGTTCTTGTTCGTGTTTTACTGTGAGGTAGTCTAGGTCCCACGCAGCTTGAGGGCTGCCCGATCCTGGTTTAACCCTGGTTCACCTGCCCTGCATCTGCCCTGTATTCCCAATTCTGGATCCACCATTTTCCTCTGACCCTGGATCCACCCAAGCTCACTCACCCTGAATCCACCCTGCTTTCCCATGCCTTGACCTGGATCCGCCCAGGTTCCCTGGCCTTGGATTCGCCCTGGGTTTCCCCGGATCCTGGATCCACCCTGGTTTCCCATCCCCGATCCTGGATCCGCCCTGGTTCCCCAATGCGCCGGTGATAATAAGGCGAGACCGCGGACAGGGCGTCAGCGCTGCAGGTTTGTTGTGTGATCTCCCCCGCGGCTCGTCTCCACCCGTCTCACACGCCTCGCACATGTATCTCACACGTCTCACACATGTATCTCACACGTCTCGAACGTCATGACCACCGCGTTCTCTGCACGTCGGGTCGGATCCAAACGTCAGAAGAGAGAAATAATCAAGCTGTTCTGTTTCTGCTTCTTTCGTGGAAAGGACATTTCGGGTGTCGGTGAATTAGTAAACGATTCTGGAGGTCAACCTCGTCCATGTGCGTCTCTGTCTCTGCCAGTCTGGCTTTCTGTCTCTGTGTGTCTCTCTTTCTCTCTCTCTCTCTGTCTCCATCTTTTCAGAACCCAGGCTCAGCTCATCGTGTTCGAACAGCGCCCATCAACTCCGATCCAACAAACGTGTTTGTGGCAAGCAATTTTCCCATTTCTCTGAAATCTTTCCAATTGCGCATTGAAAACCCCGCACACATGCGCACTCATTCATATCTGTAATTGTGGCATTGAGCGTTGCATGTAGGAATTACGCTTTGCGAGTTTCAAAACCACAAATGCCAATTCACTTCGATGTTGGCATTTTCCCCGGAGAGGGTGTGGATCTCGGGAGCGGCTCTTGTTCGGGAGACAGTTGAAATGCGGACCACACCGAACAGTTCGTGTGCAGTACTCTCAAAAATTTGTCGAACGCGTTTGTTCATGTTTTTTCCTTGGGATGTTGCGTTCACGCAAAACAGCACATCCAGTTCGCAAATCTTACAGGAAAAATTAAAAACAGCAAATTTTTCCGTCTTTGGACTTTTCAGTTGAAATCTCAATCGTGCGTGTGCGCACGCAGGTGTTCGTGCTGATCGGGTTGAGCGCATTTGTTCTCAAAACTGACCGGGCACGAATCAGCTCAACCGATCCAGGGTCCTTCGCTCCAAATCTCTTCGCAACAGAAGCGTTCTCCAGTGTTTGCAATTTGAAGACACTTTCTTCACAAACGACGCTCTCTCGTGGAGACGGAAGCCGCAGAAACCCCATTGACGCGACGACACACGAAGCTCGCGGTGTTTGCGCAATTTGCACACGTCCTCAACACGGAGGTGACGAGAAGCACGTTTTGAATCGGGGCTCAATTTGCACGGCCATTGTGCGGGTCCTAACTGTACATCCACTCAACTTGTCAGTCGTGTTGACTTTGGGGTTTGAATCGACGAGCACGGCGAGTGTTTGGTTTATCATCTCGAGCACTGTGGCGGCGGGTGGGATGCTGCCGAAATGCAACTCGCTTTGTTTTGATAATGTTGGCGAGTGAAACAGAAAAACAAACCGGACTGAGTTGTGTGATTGGATAAAGTTCTGAAAGGTTTCTCTCCAAAATGAAGACACGCGTGTCTGATGGGAAACCAGCAGCACCTGTACACCTTGTTCATTGTCTTAGAGGACATACTGGAACAACATGCTGTCCGTTTCGAGTCACACCCCACGAGCGTGAGCGAGAGCTGAGCCCTGATCCTCAAACAACAGCTTCATCAGTTTGCGCGACAGGTTCAAAATCCTCACAGAGAAGGTCAGAGCTCCACCACCGTCCGTGATGCTCTCCACAAATGACGCAGAAACGTTCGAATGTTCGAATTCCGGCTGGAACTCCCCTCGCTCCGGAGTCAGATCCAAGAGAGGGGGGTCCGGGTCCCCTGGGTCCGCCCGTTATCCACCACACTCGGGAGTCAGCCAGAGCAGCAGCCCGTACGTTACCAGCAAAACCACACGTTCGGTGCACGTTCGGTGCACGTTCGGTGCACGTTCGGTGCACGTTCGGTGAACGTTCGGTGCACGTTTTGGGACGCTGCATGTGAGCCACTCTCTCAACATTCTCAACCTTCAGGCACGGCCAAAGACCCACCTCAACTCGCACAATACAACGAGGTGTGAGGGGTCAGCGCGCGGCAGCGCTGCGCCCTGATCCAGGCGAGCCGCGCCAAGTCTGGACATCTCCCGGAGCCGATAACAGGGGAGTCCGGTTCTCCCGCCAGGCTCCCACCGGGGGGGGGGGGGGG
>JAAUXT010095486.1_pt1 | contig 25041 bp, 28 predicted proteins | sample 7278171 | NCBI WGS metagenome assembly JAAUXT01 (sample SAMN14350112, study PRJNA611818) | marine sediment metagenome | isolation source: surface marine sediment (1.8m) | place: French Polynesia: Moorea | collected 2018-08
TAGAAGTGTGTACATGTACAAGTGTATCAGCTTTACTTTTCCTTGTTGAGGGAAAGAAATGTGTGGCCTTGGCAGTGAGAAACTGTAATCTTATTTTAAATTCTTGAAGGCATTTGAATCGATTCGTAACCTCGTAAAGGCTCTGGCGAAAGGAACTTAGGATTATTTCAAAATGAATGATGCAGACATTCAGCATTTTGCGTCATTGTGAATACGCATGCAACGATTTCATAGATAGTTCCCTTCCCTGCATGCTATTTGCATGATTCCTTGGTTTTTTTTTGAAATAAATTGTAAACTAGAATTTGCTATTTGTTTGTTCTATATAAGTCATCAGACATATTGGCACGACATCAAACACAAAGCTGATAACAGATAGAAATACGTGATATCGAACGGATACAATCGACGTCGGAATAAATTGCACGATATCAAACAGACAAAATGCATTTGTCATTAACAGATACCCTTAAGAAAACATTACGTTACAACGGCTAAACATATCACTTTGCATTGCAACATAACGGTAAAAATGTATAAGATGCGTTTTGTTGTAACGGAACTTAATGTTAACGTTACTGGGTAATGTTTCAAAAACGCGACACTTTTGGCGTTACAAGTAACGTTTCCGTTTCCGTTTTCGGAGTGACAGTGTGGAGGAATTGTGTCACGGTGCGATGTGGGCATGCCGTGGAATCCCTGTCCAATCCAACAGAAATGTCAATATGTGTCCCAATCATATCTGCAGTGAAGCGTCCTGGTATGGATATTTTCGACGTACGCGCATGACTCAGCCAAAATGAAAGTTTGTTTTTGACGAAGTCCGAGGAACAGAGACCAACACGTCATCGTGGAAGGTGAAAACAGGAAACATCGTCACAACGACAGAGCTCTTTGAACCAACCTTCAGTTCTGAACTGAAGATTTCAGGCAACTTGACCAAGGAAGCCTGAAAACACGAACTTGACTCAATGGAATTGTGTGTTGGTCAGCACTTCGTGAATTTTCCCAAAGGTGGACTCGCCTGACAAAAGGCTCAAGGCTCAACCAGCCTGGTTCCCAGTTCTATCGCCCGCAGCTTCCTGTGATGTGTGCATTGTTTTTGATTTCTGTGAGTCTTGATAAGTCGCGATGGGATCCTCTTTCACGTTGCATCATTCAGGTGCCTGAGTCTCTAAGTGTCCCAAATTGATGCGCTGCGGGCAGAACTATGCAAGCTGATTTCCATGAAAAGTGCATTGTCTGAAAGGCAGTCAAAGGATTCTCATCCACGGGCGAAAACGGCTCCTGTTGACAATGTTAGTTTTCCCTACATGTACACAGTGCTGTTCTATCTGGACTGCTGTTGCCAAGAAGGGGGCGGTCATCTATTGTCCAGCCATGGTGGGGACAACATTTGACCCAGTTTTCTTGGTCAAGTGGGTGGTCAAGCCACGACGCAGAAGACTTCAACGCCACACTTGAAACTGACGGTGGAACTACTCCTCAACCTGCTTTTGACACCTTGATCTCACGGCTCTGGCGCCCGCTTTTGTTCGAATGCTCCATTTCTTTCGATCACCATCAAGGTTTCGAGGGGGAATAAAGGTTCTGATCAACAAAGATCCAAGACTCACTGTTTTCAGTCTGACCCACCAGAAACAAGGCCAGGCATTCACGATTCATTTGATTGACGGACGCCGTTCATTAGGCTCCTCAGTTTCCCGCGCAGACAGGCAGCGCACGTGGTTCTCAGTGAGTAAAGACGAGCGCGCTCTGCTCGGGGCACTCGACTAATGCTGATTGAATCAGCGAGACCTGTGTTGCAGCAGAATACAGACGCGTGGTGGTGCTGGTGCCGCTGCCCCTGGACCTGACGCTTCTGTGATGACATCCTCATGGGGTTTTCTCACTGGTGCCATTGGCGTCAATATTGTGACGTTGACGCCAATTTTTGCATTTGCATGAGACTCAATGGTGAGCGTCAAAGTAGAACGTCAAGCTGACGTCAAGCTTCATGACGTCAAAATATTGGCGTCCGTCACCAATTGATGTGGAGCCCCTTAAAGGCGCAGTGCAAAGTTGACGTGTATTCACTTGCAGGTGCATCAGAACCTCCGTTCGTGTTTGAGGTCAAAGGCACAAAAGCCTTTCTGGTGGACACTGACCCCAGAACAGGCGATTGTCTGCTCCTGGAGAGCCTTCCCCCCACCCCATTCGCAAGTTTCCAGCAGCCCTGAAGCCTCGCGTGGTCTGCGTCAACTGACCACGCAAAGGGAAGCTGTGGTGCGACGTTATGCCACTTACGTGAGAAAAATCTGCAGTTGCTTTGTGGTCAAAGCAGAGACGGAACCTGTGTTATCTTGTGTTTTGCACTTCTTATCAGCAAGGACCTGACTTTCGTGGTAAAATTCGCTGTGATCCGTGACCTTTGGAGGGGTGAGGATTTCATCCAGGAGTGCCACTCCCAGACTCTGCCATGTTTCTTTCCTCAGAAAACGGGCAACATTGTCTGGATTCACACTTGGCAAAAGACCATCACAAGTCAAATGACATTGGACCTGGTGCGACGAACGAGGAAAGTTTTCGTGATGCGCAAGTTGTGCAAAAAATTGTGCTCCGAAGATTTGTTTGAGGTCACAGGTAGATCTGAAGCTGTTTTCGCAATTGTCATTTTGTGTGCTTCACACCTGACACGTCAATGCTCCAAAATCCAAACACCAGAATTTTGTCCCCAAAATTTGGAAACAGTATCACTTGGCGCAACAATTTTTGGTTTGCCTGTTTGATATGGGGGGAGTAGCCCTGTTCTCTGATGCAAACGCTGCCACCGTTTTCAACTGTTTTTGGCCGGAAAAAAGGTCACGCACGCTCTTTCAGACACAGAATTGGGATCCAGAAACTTCACCTTTTCCTCCGAGCAAATCGAATGTATTGCTGACAACTAGTTGGAATTCAGCTTTCAGACATGTACAAAAACTTCAGCGGAGCCAGGATTGTGTCAAGAGGCCAATTCTGTTTTTGTGGGGGATTACGGGTTGGCAAACTGTAACTTGTTGATGTACGTGCTGGGCAAATTGGGAGCGGGAAACTGATTTTTAATGTCAAGGGCCCACAAGGCCAAGGCCCCTGTCATGTCCCTGAACCCCTAGATCCTCAACAGCAACTGAAACAGGGTGTGGCAGCATCGATCCAGGTGTCGCACGTTTCACAGTCGACGCGTCAATTTCAGAAGTGTGATGGCAGACGAACCCTCAGACAGGTGTCAGATCAGCTGTCCTGAGGATTGACGCTGAGTCCATGGCCAGCGAGGGAGGATGCACTTCTGCGACATGCCAAATTGACTTTTTTGACACGAAAAGAAATCCAAAAAGGTCCTGTCCCGCAGACGGAACATCCTCTCGGCCTCCAGCTTGTCTGTCGGATCGGCACCAAAACGAGACAGGGTATCGCGTGGGTGGGCCTGCAGTTCACTTGGGGTATCTGCTGCCGGATCCACCCAAAACATAACGTGGCAATGTAGCCTCAGACAACAGCCAGAACTGCGAATTGGAACAGGGCAATGGACCTCACTTCGTGGTGTCAGAATATTTCTTTACCTTTTTGCATTTTATGTCACCTTTCTGTGCAACGTTTAAAAAGTTTGGATACCTGTGGATCCCTTTGATTTGGTGTTTACATCAGTGGAATTCGTCCAAAGCGCCTGAGTGCTGAATACGCGCAGTGATGGATATCTGTCCCACTACATTTACTCATATTTCACGCTCACTTTAATGCGTTGAAAGGCAAAGTAATTTTGGATACGTAAAACATGTCATCTTCCAAGGGCTATAATCTGTGTGGGTGACTTAAATATGTCAACTTACTGTGACTTTTCTTGCCTAGTTTACACAGGAATGAGTTGAATGGTGGAAACTCTCGCACACTTGAAACACCAAATTTGTTTTGATTGCTGGTGAAACACACTTCTTCAGCAGTTGGTTTGACTTGCGACTCGTATACGAAGTATACCACTCCTTTATTCCAAATGTTTGCACGGGAACTTTTGTCTGAAATTTTGCATTGATTCCGAGGTGGATCACACGCACGCTCAACACTTTCCTTCATCAAACAATGCTCGTGCTTTGTTGGATGTGAAACTGCTGGTGCAGCCTCGCCCTTCCGGATGTGTCTCAGTTCCACCCCTCGATCCACGCTTCACGTTCAGCCAAAGCATTTGCACTGAGTTTCCACAAGACAAACACAAACGTTTGCGACATCACCGAATCGACTGTACAATGAGAAATGAACGTGAGCAGGTCATTAGGGAGTCTTTACAAAGCGAGTCTCTCCGAGATCCCCAGGGGGTCGGCTCAGTGCGCGGGGATCCCATTGTGACCGACCACAGAGCCTTTCTTTACGTGTTCTTCAGTGGCGTAACTCTACACTCGCCGACAAAGCTCAAGTGACATGTCACAAACTCGAAGTTTTTTCTCTCTCTTTTTGTGCGCCGCACGAAAAAGTCTGGCTGAGTTTTTGACGCAAGTGCTGAATGTGCATTTTCATCAAATGTATTGTAGAAGATCACCAATTTGCAGACTCTCTTCGCAAGTTTTTTGACTTTCAGAAACGATCTGTCAAAAAACGCCTTCGGGTGTCCTCCCATCGTGTCAGGTCAACCGCTCATTCTGTTGACAACTTTGCGCCTTGTTCACAAACACTTGTCACTTTACGCACACGGCAGAAATTTCGCACAAGGGCTCAAACTGTTTGTACTGTTTGTTTGCCTGGTAAAACAGTCGTTATCTGCCAGATTCGGCAAAGTACCTTCTTGAGCTTTTGGGAGGGGGAAGGTCTCTCTTTGAGTCAGTCTTGTCTGATGAAATTTGTGGGTGCTGGACCCACCCACACTCCGCGCACAGAGATTCTTGGCGATGCAACTTGGGATCAGATGTGGGGTGACAAATGCGGAGAACCACTCACCTTACAACTGCGAGAGATAAACGTTGAAGGCGATCCTGATCACCAACGTTCTGAAGCACTGGTTAGCCACAGGGGCTAAATAACTGAACTGATTGATCATGTGATCGATCACTCCTCTGGACAAGGGTGATTGATTCTGCCTATCAGACTCAAAGATGATTCCGCGGGCAATTTCCTGTCTTAAGAAGGAGAATGACTCCACTTCCACCAGATCCATTTTGAGAGGAAAAAACCCAAGGTCACGTGATCACCCCATGGGGGAGGAATGCTGGGTAATTGCCAGCAAAATACTGATATTGTGCTATTATGCATCTATTCCCTGTCTAATATATATAATTAATTATTGTAAAAATATTCAGAATATTTAAAATTGTTGTGGGTGCTGCCAACACCCCCTACCGGGGGAGGAGTGTGGTGTGACACACCAGCTGTGAATTTAGAACCACTACTCACCAGATGGCATGACTGGAAAGAGGTCAATAAATACGGAGGTTCCCGCCTTCAGGGCAGTCTCTCCTGAGATACCAACCAACGTGTTTGTGATATCACTACAAGACATTGTGGTTTCACCCACCCACCCCGATGTGCACCACTATCCCACCCCACCCCAGAAGGTAAACCTCAGAACATTTTCACATGAAAATTGCATTTGTTAAAAAATTTCTTTGAGGAACGGGTTCACGAGATGTTTCACCTTGCTGAACTGCGCAATGCCTCAGTTTGTCTTGGTTGAAAAACAAACTGCGTTCAACTTGTTCACCTGAATCGAACACCTTGTTCAGGCAGGGTTTAGCTCTGATTACACAGATAAAGATTCGTCGAGGCTGATCATGTTTCAGATGACACGTGAGAAGCCATAGATATTTAACTCAATTGTGCAACTCTTTTTGCGTGAAAAATGGTCTTGGTAAGATTCTAAAAATAGTAAAGTGAAGCATTCGAGAAACTTCAAACAAGACTCCACTCTTTTCAAACTTGACAGACATTGATTTTTCTCTGCGAAGACCAGGCCACGGGACACTGCAATTTTTATTCCGTGTGCGCTCATCAAAAGCTGAACTTCCAAAACAAAACACGCTCACGAATCCCAATGAAAAACAGCACTCTCCCTGTCAGAAGGAACTCGGCAGTGTTCATCATTCATTGTCTTTTCACTTCTTCACCGTTGGGTTGATGATTTATGTCACAAAATTGTCTTTCTGCTCCGCACAGCAAGTGTTGCTGTTGCAGATGCACTTCAAAGAGTCATTGAGACATCATTGTCGTGACTTTTTACCACTTGTGGAAGGTAAACAAACAAATAAACCACCACGTTGACACATGAAGAATTCTGGTCCAAAGCATCGCAATGCAGGCCCTCCTCAAAACTCAAGTCTGACTTGCCCGTTTGAGCAACTCTGGTGCACACAGGACAATTTTGCAACACTTAGAGAGATTTATCTCCCTGGGTTGGCTTCAGCCAGAGAGACACCTGCTCAAGTCTTTTGTACCTCTTCTGAACGTTGCGCTTACATCAAGTTCACTCGGGTCAAAGTTACATTATGATATGGCATTTTTCCCATCCAAAATGCAAAATTACAAATAATTTTTTTGATTTTTTGAGAATCTTACCTCTTTTCTTCAGGAAGGAGCGCAGTTTCTGGAAGCCCATCAGTTTCCCAGTTCCAGAGCGGCCTTTTGTGGAATCAGGGATTTCTGGCTTCACCCTCTTTCCGTGTTCCTTGCGTTTTTCACCGTCCGACTGAATGGCGAGTTTCAGGTCATTTCTCTCGTTGGGGATGGTCTCGTCCGCGGCAGACGGGCAGTTTCCGTTGGTATCCTCGCTGAGGAGCGTAGGGCGGTGGTCGTCGGTGACACTGGAGAACGTTGTAGAATCTGCGTCGTTCATGTTGCGATCTACGTCCAGTTGTTTGACGATTGCTGTTCGCATTTTCACGCTGTCTCTGTCCACGCTCAATGCGGGTTGGAATTCCACGTCGTTTTGCGCGGATCCCCAACCTGTTTCTGCTGTCGGCAGACTCAATTGAGGTTTCTTGCTTCTCGCATTGCCAGGGTCTATTTGTTCCAAAAGAATAAGATCTTTCCTTCTCTGGCTGATATTGGAAGGCTCTGCTTGTTTTGCATGTTTCAAATCTTTCGAGTTGGACACAAGTGCGCCAGCATCTCCATCACCGTGCTCAGTCCCACCCGCGGATCCAAGTGTGAAACTTGCACGCTGAATCGTACGGGCATTATCGCCCTTGCTCACATTGACCTCCAGGGGCTTGGTCGGGTGGAACGTAGAAAACGGCATTTGCGGACTGTGTCGTGATCCAGTGGTTTGTTTGGAAGGTTTCATGTCGTGGAAACTGAATCTGGATGGAGTGGTGTCGTCCTTGGAAGCATCCCGTCTGTGTTTGAGGCTCCCACCCACAACTGCATCAGAAATTGACTTGGATCTCTCTGTGCGAACAACGCTGTTCCCGTAACCCTGTGCGGAATGCACGGACATGGATCTGACGAAGGTCCTTCTGGGTTCGGGACCTGCAGATGTGTGGAAAAATCTGGCTGATTGTCTTTGCAGGTCAGATTTATATTGGCTGTGGTCCTCCAGGTCTGCATCGAAGTTTCGTTCTGCGAGGCCACGGTTTGGCTGATTTTGGAAACTGGTCCTGTGGGTGTTGCTCTCCGCTGCAGCGTTGCTCGGATGAGGTCCATGAGGAAGAGTTCCATGGTACGGCTGAACCGGATGTGGATTGCTGGAGTTTCCTTTCCTGTGATTCCCTTCTGGTTTCATCCCATTCAACGAAGTCTCTTCTGGACGATGCGTGGTGCCGGAATCCTGCGAATGATTGTGGAAGGAATGTCCTCCGCTTCCGTGTCGTCGACCACGATCTGTCGAGTCACGTGTCACGTGACCATTTCTCAGAATGGATCCTGCACCCTGCGTCCCATTCTGCTGTGGACTCATCCAGAATCCACCTGGAGAACTGGATGTCAAAGGAGACTGCGGAGAGTTGGAACCAGACTCCGGTCCAGACGCAACTCGACTTGGTGTCGGTGCGGTTCGCCCGCTGGGCGAGGGGAAGGACTTGGGGCGCGGGTACTTCTGGTGGTACTCGAACACCTTGACGGCGCAGTGCCTCTTGCGGTCCCCAAGACCTCTCTCACTCCGCCTCACTTCGTCCAACCAAATCTGAAAGGGAAATGTCTTGATCACCACCTGACATGAATTGTGCTTTGACTACTTGTAATAGTGACTCCGCAATTCGCACAAATATCACTCCCACAAGACGAGCAATTGGTCATGGTCCCGACCGCGCGCACGACACGAGAAACAAACACACAATGGTTCGCCTCATTCCACTGAGGCCGTTGGTTGACCTGCTGTTCACAGAAAACTTCACCTGAGAAATTGCTCTGTGTAAAATTGTCTCCCATCACAGGAATAGGAATGCAGTTGTAGGTTGCGCGGTACGTTTCTTTCGAGCGTTATCATGCAAATTTTTGCGCTCGTGACGCTCGAGGCACCTCGATGCTGCTTTTGGCATCGGCGTCAGTGCCATTGAAACAGACCAAATTTTTGCACATTTTTCTCTGGTCCTTGGTGTGTCAAGTCTGCAGAACCTTTCCTTGCAGGTGTGTGTGACAAAGATGCCCCTTTTGCACTTACCTCCTCGAAGCATCTGCTGGTGTCCATGATGCGTGAAGCATTCGCATCAGATCCACCAGAGTGAAAAAGTTTTGTTTTCTCGACGAGAAAATCAGCCAGGACTGAATATCACGAACCGAAAACCGCACAGATCTTTCATCTCAAAACACTACGGATTCCACACACTGTCTCACTGAATCCAGATTCCCTTGATCAGGATTCACCACAAAATCCAGACTATCCCCATCTCATCAATGTAATCTGTGTTGCTTGATCCAGAATTTGCCAAATCCAGACAAAGCAGCCAGAATCGAGTTCGAACCAAGCGAGACGAGGTGAACATGTGTGCGCGTTGTGTCTATGGACATTTGATACGCCATGACAATTACAAATCGAGAAAGCGCACACACCGGATCCGCTGATCCTGGTGTGACTCGAGACCCTGGATACGCACGAGCTGTGACAAAGGAAAACAAACAATCTTTTTCACATTGGTACGCAGGAGCATTGGTCATTCTCCGGATGGTCAGTGACCTCATCCTACCTTGTGACGCGGACTCGTGTAGGAGTGGCTCCTGACGAAGCTGGATACGTCCATGTTCTCTGCAGTGCTTATCATCATCATCATCTCACAGGGAAATGTCACTCTCCTGTGGACGAGTCTTCTCTGACCGACTGTTTGCAATCACTGCTATCTTCTTTCGAACCCACATTGCGTGACCAACTAGATCTAAAACTCACATGTTTTCTTTGCCAAGTGTCGTGGTTGGCTTACAAATTGTTTTTGAAAAGCAAACAATGCGACGATTTTTCCCCTTCAGGACAGTCTTTTCAAATGTGTCTCTGCCAAAATAATGGTGACAACTTCGAAGAAACAAACGGTCCGAGATCCACTGGAGTTTTGCTGGCGAAAGTCACGTTGTTTCAGTGTCTCTCGAACGACTCACAATTGTCATGATTCTTAAAATCCTCGTTGATCCTTCCCGTGCAGGTGAGGTGTTCCACTGTGCTGCACTGCAGTGTTGCACTCTGTGCTCCACTCGATATTTTCTTCATTGAGATCCCGTCGGTTCTGCAGATTTATTATCAGTGATGCACCTTTCCTGACATCGGGTGTCATTATCCGAGCAATTGACGTTTCAAAGCAACATTTCACTCTGAGTCTGATCGCTTCTTGCCCACCTCGAGGCCTTCACTTTTGCAACGTTGTCATCGTCTGTTCAGAAGCAACAATGAAGTCACGAGATTTTACTCAACTTTTTTGCCATTTTTCGCACAGCAGCACTTCTGTACTTCGACAGGAATATCTTTCACACACAAGGCAACTTTGCTCGTCTGGGCCCATGAATATCTCACGGAGGACTTTTGCATCACACATTGTGGGAAGAGAAGTTTTATGCGACACGCACTCATTTTTTGAAGGAAGACGCACCCCAGTAATGATTTCTCATGCGTTGCACACACCGCATCACAGCGCGGTGACACATGCGTGAACATAGCAGCTCAACGCAAATAGATCAGCGCACGGCGAGGGAAGTGAGAGATTGGGTGACATGACTCTGAAACTCTGAAACGGTCTCTGTCTCATTGTTTCCAACTTGACACAAAACAGATGCGAAATTAAAACAAAGTTCGGGCGAAAAAGAACTCAAAGATTCTTGTCAGCAAGGTGCATGACACCAGGCCCAAGACAAAGTTCACCAGAAGACTTCACTCAAGAAAACACACGCCATTACAGAAAAAAACTCCGAGAGCAAAATTGCCCAGATCACACGCGCAGAACACACGCAAGATTGCTCGCAGGCCTGCCAAAAACCCACGGAAGAAAATGTTGAATAATGTGGGTACGTTGTCAAGGACGGAGCCTCTGCTAGTACAGGCTGCGGTGGTGGGCCTCGTTTTCAGACAGCGTTTCCAGCATGACGACCGGAAGCTGGTCAACTTCCGGTTTCTTTCTGTCAGGCAACTGCAGAACTGTCGATGACTTGCTGCAATTCGTGACACAAACAAATTTGAAAAAAGACGGGTTTCGTGGTCAGTGTCGTCTTCCTGGAAGACGGTACGCGCGTGTGTGTGTGTGTGTGTGTGTGTGTGTGGATTAGGCATCCGGAAGTCTGAGTCTCTGGTCGTACAGCGTCTGATACAGAGGGAGGTTCTCCCGGATGCACTCCTGCACCTCCCAGGGCTGCGTCTCGACGTCCGGGAGTTGAGTCGGCGATTTCTTCCTGATCCCCGTCGACTCGAACACAGCCTTCATGAAGTGGTCCGCCTCCTCCCACTCCAGGAACTTGGCTCGGTGCTGGGCGGTCATCGGGGGCCAGTGAACCATGGAGTCTTGGAAATCTATACCGACCGCGTCGCAGTACAGCCGCAGGATAGTCTCTGAAATGAGTGCATGTTGGGTGAATTTCCTGCAGTCAGACAACATGAGAGACTGTTCTTATTTCCAAAGGGTGAAAAACTTATTTTGAGATATACTGACTTGGATCTTGCATGAGGTCATCTGCATCCACAATGACAGATTTCTGACCCAGAGTCCTCGAGGCGTATTCGTGCATCCGAATCGACTGCTTCAAACTGGCGTCCGCAGGGTTGAAATAATCAAATCCTGTAAAGTATACAGAGGTAGTTTTGTGCTGGGCAATGCTGCGAGACAGTCTGACACACACTTAGAGTCAGGGTGAGTTATCTTTGTTTTTGGTGAAATTGTTCCGAGGTGGATTCACCCCGCATTTTCAATTGAAATTTTCCAATTGAAAGAGAGTTGAGTCTGACCTGATGTCGCCACAGTTTGGGCGAGGCACACCTTTGGTCACTTTTTCAGATCCACAGTTGGATCTATCTCAAGCGTTTCTCTTGAACTTTGCAACTCATGTGTGTGTGTGTGTGTGTGTGTGTGATCGAGCGCGAACAATAAATACAGTACCAAGAGGAAATTCTGAATTAGTGAGTCTGGATGCAGTAAGACTCGTGAGGCACGAGATGACAACTCTAGGATTTTGGAGAAGAACCAAAGGAACATTGGTGCACCTTGAGAGGACCCCACCCCAGCTCGTCTTCACCTCAACGCAGCTCGGCCTTGAACCCCTAGAGCTTCTCCCCACCTTTGCCACTTTTCACCCGACCACCCCCACAAGACTCCTTTTTCCCAAGTGAGAATAGCATGAACACCACAGTAACATCGAGAGGGTTTCCTGACAAAGGACCCTCAGATTTATCAATTTATCCAACGTCAAACAAGAAGCAACAAACACAAAAAGCTGATTCAAACAAGAATATAGCTTCAGCTCCCACAAGTTTTGATAAACCTGTATCACAGATTGAATGTCAAGTTGATTTTCAACAATACAATGAACAAATTGCAGCAGCACAAAATACTATCAATCAAGCAATAACTCCAGACCAACACCCCCTCACACAAATCAATAACACAGTATTGAAAAATTTTGGAAAAACAATGTCTGTCAGTTGCTATGGCAGGGCTTCTGGCAACCTGAGCCTCTTTGCATACAGCATCTCATACAGTGGGAGATTTTCTTGAATGCTGTCCTGTACTTCCAATGGCAGGTTCTGGACATCTGGGATTGTTGTTGGGGGTTTTCTCCAGATTCCAGTGGACTCCAGCACAACCTTTGCTGCTTCCTTCCACTCCTCAAGCTTGGCATAATTGTGTTGGTCCAGTGGAGGCCAGTGAGCCATGGAGTCTTGGAAATCAATGCCAACAGCATCACAGTACAGCTGCAGCACAGTCTCTGAAATAAGTGATCAAGTTTGGGCAGTCACAAATAAAAAAATCTCTGTAGGTATTCCTTTTCAAAAATATCCAAAATCTGATGCACTGACTGACTTGGATCTTGCATGAGATCATCTGCATCCACAATGACAGATTTCTGACCCAGAGTCCTCGTGGCGTATTCGTGCATCCGAATCGACTGCTTCAAACTGGCGTCAGCAGGGTTGAAATAATCAAATCCTGCAAAATGTTTTCTGAGATCTCCTCACCTGATCACTGGAGTTGAACTCAATGGGGAGTTTCAGCACTGGACAAAATGTACATGTGGCACGTAGCTTGTTGATGCAACTTCCCTGTTTTGGGAGAGTCCACAGATATGAAGCATATACAATTCCAATAATTGTTAAGATCTAACTTCACGTTTGGTGAGTCCCTTTCAAAAATGTGATACTTTGTTTCTTTTTTTCAGGGAATAACTTGAGACAAAAGAATTTTTAGTTTGTGGACTCTTCCAAAACAGGGGAGTTGCATCAACAAGCTACGTGCTACGTGTACGTTTTGCGGCTACGGAACGTGGTGCTGAAACCCCCCAATGCAGGTACTGGTAACAAGCCCCAGGAAACAGTCATCGGACACCAATTCAGAGAAATGATGGAATTGCTCTGACCTGACGTGCCCTTGGTTTGGGCGACGTAGAGAGAAGGGACGAAAGCCCGAGGGTTTCGGATCAGGAACGTGTGCACGTAGCCCTCCGGAACCACGTCCGTCAGAGTGCCAGAGTCGAAGAATTTCTTCAACCTGTACGTGTGGTCTTTCACAAACACCTCTTTGTAACCTGCAATGCATGCAAGTCTTGTCTGTTAGATGCGTGATTTTACTCCCCTTGGCGATCACATCAGTGTGTTCGACTCGAATCGAGCACGCGCTCTTTTGGCTCAAGGTCACTTTGCGGAGCTGAGGGGAAACGACCGTGCCGTTCCCTCGCTCTCAACCATTTCTCAAACTTTCAGGGTGCAGACACACTGAAGAGCGACGCGCTGTTGCCTCGTGCTGCCCTATCGTGCTGTGGCGTCGCCCCATTGGGTTTGTGTTGGGCTGCTCTTGCAGAGCGGTTGGGGCGACGCAAAAGCAGCCCAATACAAACGCAATGGGGCGACGGGGTGGTCGCGTCGCTGGTTAAGTCGCTGCTGCCGTGTCGTCGGGAGTGTGTTCCCAGCCTCAGAATGACTTGACAAATACCAAAATGTTGGTCTCTGGTCCAAAATATTTTGTTGTCTCATCAATGGTGCACAATTGTGCAGTATGCAACTCCACACAGCACAGGTCGTAGGGAGAGCCCCAGAGGTCGGGCGCACTCTCCCTGCCACCCCCACCCCTGACACCGATCAATGGATACGCCAGAGTCAAACACTGACCCTGTAATGCGAGGATTGGATCCTGGTCACTGAACAGTGCATCACACTGGCCTGGCACAGACAGATTGTTGCCCCCTTCCTTGAGGTGGGAGACGTTGCTCAGATCTTGTTGATCGTTTGGCGTGCAGAAACATTCGTCTACCTTCGTGCGGCGACTCGAGGCGCTGCTTGTTTTCCCTGAAGGTGGCGCCAGGTCGGTCGGGCTCGTCCTGGAAGCGAGCGCTCTGCCTCTCGGGTCCCATGTAGTAACAGGGCAGCATCGGCTCCATGTAGCACTGTCACACACAGCGCAAACAGGTCAGGAAGAGAGAAATCAAGACAGATTCCTATTGGTGCGCAACAGAGTGGGAGACTCCAAAATTTTTGACGATGCACGGCAAATGGGACCCGGCCAAGTATCAATACGGCTGTCTTGGGTGGGGTTGGGTTGGGGTTGGTGCTGGGTTTGGTTTGGCTTGGTTCATTTTGCTTTGGCTTGAATTGTAAGGGTTAGAGTTTAGGGTCGAGGGTTTGGGTCTGACTTGGGCAGCGTTTGGGGTCAGGGTCTGTGTCTGGGTTGGCTTCGCTTGGGGTTTGGGATGGGGTTGGGTTGAGGTTGGGGTATGGGTTTGGGTCCTGGTTCTGGCAGATTTGAGCTCAGACTTCTGCTGCCGACTCAACCAAAGCAGAAATTCCGAAGTCCATCATCAGGAACTGTATCCGACCTCCTCCCATGGCAGTGAACGTTGCTCACCTCGCAGCGGTCGCGGTGCATCATACAGCGGAGGAAGGCCGTGCTGAGAGAGCGCGGCGTCGTCCACAGGATGATCTGCGTCTGCGCTCCGGAGTCCGCCATGGTGCACACCGAGTCAACTCCAGCAGGGTTCAGAACAACCAGAGAAAGAGCTCGCAGATCCTCCGGAAAGAAGCGTTGCAGGACAGCATAAGGCACCAGAGAGTTCCTCGCCTCAAGCTAAGTGTTCTGCTTGTCAGATGAACAAACACCTCAAGGGCACTTGATCTACTTCGGCTTGATGCTCCACATAAACTTGACTGGAAATCTTGAACGTTCGTTTCAAATCAGATTGGACCGCGATCAAAATTTGAAAACATCATGAAACAGGCAAAGAAAAAAGGTTTTGTAGCGGCAAAATTGTGTTTGAACAACAATTCTGTTTCGCGGGACCTGGACCTCACAGGCAGGTTGCAGCCCCGAGGCGCCTTCGTCCTCAGGTTCCGGTGGAACGACACGGGAAGCCGGGTTCTGCCAGAGACGATGTCTGTCCACACACCAGAAACGCACACACACACACACAACACACACGCACACACAGACACACTGTCTAGTTCAGACCTGTGGCAAAGCCAAAATGAGTGGGCCATTATTTTCAGATATCAGGCGCATTCTCCTACAGCAAAGCATCACCTGAAATATAGTTTTGCGCATGTCTCCTGTTTTCAAATTCTCACATGGAAATCCGCCGTTTCCTGTTTTCAACCATCACATTGATGTCAATTGGTGCAGGGCAACTCTGTTGGTTAGAGTTTCAAAAGAATGTTGGATGTCCAGGAATGTGGCAACTGACCAACATGGCCAGAGCCGGTGTCATTTGCGTGAGTACTTGTATAAGTACTTGCAAACCTACACTCGAGACATTGTGGCCCTGAGTGCTGACCTGCACCGAAAAGCCAAGGCACAACGCAGAAACTGTCTGAAACCACAAAGCTCGTCTGAGTCCCTGGAGAAAAGGCAAGTCGTTTCTCGTGATGGATGCACAGCTGAGGATGTAGTGCAGGTGATACCCCGGCGACCTTGCGGTCAGACCCTTTGGCGCAGCGGTATCGCGCTGGGCTCACCATCCGGAGGTCCCGCTGTTGCATGCCCGGTTGACATGCGTGCCCAATTGACACAGGTCAATCAACCAGGTATGGGGCAGTAGACCCATGCCACATATGTCTGTCAGTTGGGCATGGGTAGACTCATGTCTGTTTGACATGTGTCAATTAGGGTTTGGGGTGGTGGACCCACGCCCGATTGACTTGTGTGTCAGTCGGGCACACTGGCCAACCAGGCATGCTACACTGGGTTCGACTCTCAGATGAACGCACAGCAGAACGATCCTGGTATGTTCACCGCATAAGAGCGGGAAACGAAACAGCTGTGGTGAATCCGATCAGAATCGATTGGCCATGCCCTCAATGCCGGGGTCACACGTGACAACAAAGTATCTATTGACATACAAAAAGGTCAAGTATCTCTGTGAGTACTGTATCTCTCTTCACAGGAACGCTAACAACTCAGTGAAGTGTGTACACAAGAGGTATTGTCCCTTTTTTCTGAGGATACGAACTTAGTTCGATTCAGTCAGGGCCATGGAGAGCCGCAAGTCAGTAGCAGGGTACCAACCCGTGTCCAGAGAGGAACAGGAGTCAGGAGACGGGGCCACAGTCCTGTGTGATGAGAGAATTTCAGGCTCTGCTGGCACTGCAGCCGACATGAAACAAACAGACCGGTGAGTACCCACAGACACACGCACAAAACAGGTTTCAATACCTTTCACAGCAAAAAGTGAAGTTGATTGCATTTCTCCAACCTCACGCATTTCCTGCAAGGTTTCTGGTCTGCGCGTCTTGTGCAGATGTCCTGCTGCTGTAGCAGCGTGTTGATCACTCGTGGGTACCCACACAACAGAACATATAGTTGGTAGATTATTACAGCAAATCTGAGGGAAGGGCATGCAGTGGGGGACCCAACCTCGGTCTCAGCAAAGTACGACCATGAGAGGCTCAAAATGTAGCGAGGATTGACAGAAACATTTCTATATTTGGAGTTTTGGGAAGTGACAGAAAGTGACACAAGCTTCGGGCAGTGATGATTTCAAGCGTTGGGGCCGCCGACCCTGGATCTGTTGTGGCGCAAAAATCAGCAGAAGTTGAAATGGTGTTGTCCTGATGTACCCTGAGCGTGGATTTGCGTCAGGGTCTGTTTTGTTTGGGGTTGGACAGGGATCGGACCCTGGATCAGCAGGAACACGAAGTGTTGTTGTCCTGTTCTGAACTGCTGCGCTTTCATGCTGCGAAATTGACAATTCAGGGGAAATTTTGACGCAATAGAATTCATGAGCAGGTGGAACTCATTGTGTGAAGTCCCTTCTGGGCGAAGCACCATGTGGTAGTGCAGTATATGGCAAGGTGGATGAAATGTCCCCTACCCCTTCCCCCAACCCCCTCCCCCTCCCCTAACTTCCCTCCCCCTGCCAGACCCCCTCCCCCTACTGGACCCCCTCCCCCACAAGGACCCCCCCTTCGGAGAAGATAAGGAGGACAAGGAAGAATCGATGACATTACCGGCACAAGTGACTTCGCACTGCAGTTGCCTTGAGCACTGCTTCTTGTTTTGAAGTCAGCCACAAAAGAGATGAACAGGAAAATGAAACTGTACAAAATGAAAATTTAAACATGACGTCCTCAAAACAAAGCGGGCAAGAGGCACGCAGAGGCAGATTTTGGTGAGAAGGCAATTTATGTTCAAAATTAAATGTGTAGCAAAATTAAAGTCTTGTCAATAAAACATTGACAACTACCAACTGTATCTTCAAACATTTTAGAAGAAAAGAACTCAACAGGTGGAATTCCAATATCAAAACAACGTACTTGCCTTTTCAAGAAAATATGTCGTCCAGATTTTTTGTGTTTTGAAACCAATCGCAAATGTTATTCTGCCTCCTTATGTGCAATGTGAGTGAGTGAGCGGGTTGTGTGGAGCACGAGAGTTGTTGTTGTAAAAATCGTGAACAGAAACAAACGTACAAAATCACTAATCAATCGGGAGAGACAAGAGTTATTTCTCACGATATAGGACTCATGTTGACGACTGCAGAAGCTAAAATTTTGTGCTGATAGCGCTTCTTTTGTGGTGCATGTCGTGTGTCCGACGTGAAAACATCGTCACGGACCAATACTTGGGGGTCACCACAAGATCGCAAATTTGTGATGCGAACCGGTGCACTGTGAAACTTTTTGCTGCGATCAGTCGATGTTTGTGTCACTTTTTGAAGGCGTGTTGAACCTGTGTGCTGTCATAGTTCAGCAACATATCATCTTTTGCATGTCTTCGCACACGTGCATGCGTGCAGAACCGCGTGGCTGTACGAAAGCAACGGAACACTGTGCGTTCACCTGCAGAGACAGCATGGAGCTGGTGTATCACGAAGCCAGTCCGCGTCAGCACCAAAATTTCCGTGTGAAAACTGCACAAGTTTTCACAGGGAAGTCAAAGGCTTTCACTGAAACTTGCTAGATCTAGGCTGTGGAATTGAGTGAACTTGAATGTTGGGAACTTGTGAGTCAGCATCGAGTGTTTTTCGTGCTCGTGAACTTGTCAACACATATTCCTATTCATCCGCTTCGGTGGTGTTTTCAAAACACGTTTGGTGCGTTAATTGTGAGGGCTGCGAAAAACAGAAAAACAACGTCTTTTGCCAACACAAGCAGACGCGGGAGTGAAACTGTTGCAGTTCGCTTCAAAGGAGTGAAGATTTTGTCGAGGTAAGGGTGGTTACATGACTAAAATTTCTTTCACGAGGTAAGGTTGCGAAACTTCTGTGAAGGGCATACATGTGTGCTCTCTGTACTCTACCATCTCCAGCACTGTGCGAAGATATATACAGTTGTTCCCATGCATGTGGACAACAGCTAACATCGAGTGGTTCTTACTCTTCTGCGCTCAAAACAATTACCGGATAACCAGTCGTCCTTGTTGTCTGTAGTTTTGGTGTGAAAAGATAGTTGTTCACTTGTTCTTTAATCAAGTGATTGAGTTAATTGGTTGGTTGAGATAGGCGTGGCTTCTCTGCACCAAGAAAACTGTTCTGCGGATGTCCAACTGACCCTGATTCTTGGCTTGTGTCAAGGACACGATCAAACGATCGCAACAAGTGCGTCACTCTGTGTGTGTGTGTGTGTGTGTGTGTGTGTGTGTGTGTGTGTGTGTGCGTGTGTATGTTTGTGCGTGTGTTCGCTTTGCGAGTTTCCTCGCCGGGTCGGGGGACAACCATCAAAAATTGAAAGTCAGCAAAATTCAAACAGGTGATTTCTGACCATCCCCTCACCACCTGGATGAATCGCGGGATTCTGATGTCCGTCTCGTGCTGCATGTTTGCAGATACTCCCGAAGCTACAGAATGGCAGACTCAGGCAAACAGCGCGGTTTGGACCTCACCTTTGTGAACGTGAGTTGCTCCGTCGGAGGGAGGCAGATTCTGCACAACATCAGCGGCATGGTGAAGCAGGGAGAAATGCTCGCCGTCATGGGCTCCAGTGGTGAGAGAAAACATGCAAAATCTCTATGAGAGACATGAGTTGCAACTGTACCAAAAAAATTCAAATACTCTGCCCAGGAGCTGGCAAGACGACCTTGCTGAACACCCTGATGGGTCGAGTGCAGAACTACAGCGGAACCATCACCATCAACCAGGAGCCGATCACCAAGCAGCACCGCAGGAAGATGGGATACGCGCTGCAGGAGGATATATTTTTCCCAAACCTCACCCTCAGACAAACTCTTGAGGTAAGTTGAGAAGGGTGACTTCATACTTTGTGAAAATGATGTCGCTGGACCTCCAATGTGAATCAGAACCTCATTGTATGAGAGGAAACCCCGTCCTCTGCTGTTCGATTCCAGTGCAAAGAGACTCAAGCAGACCCAGGGGGACCTTGGACCCCCTGACCTTGAACCCCCGCTTTTTAAAGAAGAGCGCCTGTGACCATACTGAGTTCCCCGACCTAATCTTGGACCGACAGAGAAGAAAGAAAAGGTGCGTCTCGAACAAGAACCCAGACGGAATCTGGTACACACGGGTCTGCACCTGTAGGTACGCCTGGGTTTGCTTGGGTACGCACGAGTGTGACTGAGGAGGCACCCCGCTGCTAATGGTCACTTTCTCTCAGACACTCGGCGCACAGACACAAAACAAAGAGGCTTTTCTTTCAACCAAACGTGTGTGACCGTTGAGTGCAAAGCACGAGCAAAAATCATATTTTGCCTGTTTGTCGTCCAGTTCACAGCGCGGCTCCGGTGCCCGGACACGATGTCGCACCAGACGAAACTGCGGAGGTGCGAAGAAGTGGCCGCGAGTCTGGACCTGACCCATTGTCTCGAAACAAGTGAGACAACCCATCAACATTACACAAGTGAATTGACACTGCGACTTTCAAAAATGTGTTTACTGCGTGAGCTTCTGACCTTTTCAGAAATTGGACAGGTTTTCCAGGGAGGATTATCAGGGGGAGAGAAGAAACGGCTCAACATCGCCTGTGAGTTACTCAGGGACCCGCAACTGATACTTATCGATGTGAGTATTGGTGCCACAACGAAGGTCTTTGGGGAGGCAACGTACATTCTGGTGCAAACCCTTTTTGAGGCTGTTCCAGTGTTTTGTACGAGGTATGTTCGGTTAGGAGTGGAATTTTTGAGTAACCCCTCGTTTTCCGAGCAGGATGGAACTCAGTAAAGACCAACCAATGCCTGGGTCTGTCATTGATCACTGAGTGACCCGGTAAGGTCAGACAGTGCGAGTAGTGCAGTTGGCGAGTGATCTGCACACAAGGTGAAACTGTGCTCATCGGTGCCTGTTATTTTAATGAAGACTGGAGTTTTTTTTAGACTGTTTTGTTGGACTCTAACCTGTTTGTCTTTGACTCTAACCATAATGGATCACTCCAAGGAAACCCAGAGGAGCGAGGTATGGCTGTTAGCCCATCAGGGATACAGACATTGTGAGATTCTCCGGGAATTGAGATGCCTGCACAACGGACACGCCCTGAGCAGCACGACAGTCCATCGCTGGATGTCTGCATCTTTCACCAGTTGAGCCGACTTCAGGATGGTGAAACCAACAGGAAGGCCGATGAAATAGACTGCTGATGTGCTGCGCCACATCAGGGCAGTGACCAGGGCCACACCCAATGTCACCATCAGAGAACTGTCACACCAATTCAACCTGGGAGCAGTGACCATGCACCGAGCTCTGCACAAGTTCCTCAAGCTGAAGAAGAGGCCCTGTGTCATGTGCCCCCACCTTCTCACCCAAGCCAACAAACGCAGCTGCCTGCAGATGAGTTGCAGAATCTTGGGCAAAATGAGGCATTCACCCAACTGGTCTTCAAAGGTCATCATGGCTGATGAATCGTGATTTTTCACCTGCAAGCCCATGTGCAAGCAACAGTCTGCATCCTGGCTGGAAGCAGGGGAACCAAGGCTGCCCAAAGTCCGCAAAGAAATGGCTGTGAGGAAGCTGATGCTGGTCGTGTTTTGGGATTCAAGAGGAATCATCCACAAGGAGTTCCTTCCACAAGGTCAGTCCATGAATGGTGTCTGCTACAGAGACATTCTGCGCAGGATGAGAGAGGCTGTGAGATGCAAATGCAGAGACCTTTGGAGGAATAGGACGAATCAGTTTTGGCTTCAGCATGACAGAGCTGCACCACACAGAGCTATCATTGTCCGCCATCTTTGTGAGCTCACAGACACAAAACTGGTTCCTCACCCCTATACTCTTCCGATTTAGCACCCTGCAATTTCTTTTTGTTTGCCCACATGAAGAAAACCCTCCATGGCATCAGATTTCCGGATTTGAATGCTCTGCAGGTTGTGGTCAATGAGGCTCTCGGACAGATCCCCAGTTTGAGTTTGCACATGCAATGCAGCAAAGTTGGAGAAAGAGGCTCCTCCAGTGCATGCGACACCAAGCAAACTACTTTGAAAAGTGATCTCCCCTCCCCTGGACATTCCTCTGTGTGACCAGTGACTTGGATTTTGACCCGGACTTGAATCATAGACTGAACAACCCATCGACGCCCACAGGCAGCTGCATGACTGTTGTTTCCATTTTTAGCATGTCTGTTCAGTTTGGTCTCTGATTTTTTATGTTGGTCTTCAAGAGACATTAAGGTTTGATTCTTGAAAAGCATTTCCGATTTTGTCCAAAAAAATGCGTGGTACTCAAAAATTCCGCTCCTAACCGAACATACCTCGTATACACGCCCTATTTTGTGGTTCCTGTGAAATCACACAATGACATCTTGAGACCTTTGATCGAGAAAGGAGTTGCGTGATTGAACAGGAACCTTTTTAAGGTACCAACCCATTTCAAAAATGATGTGAGCATACCCAACACAGTATGTGGTCACAGAGTTGTAGAAACACCGTTTCCTTGCAGGAGCCGACGTCAGGCCTGGACGCCGCGCTCGCCTTCCAGGTGATGACAACCCTGCGCAGCTTCGCTCGGGATCAGAACAAGACCCTGGTGACCACGATCCACCAACCGTCCAGCAAAGTGTTCCACATGTTCGAGAACGTCTTGTTGTTGTCCGAAGGTCAGGTGAGACGGTGCTTTGTGACAAGGAAGATGTTTCAGTGTTTCCCGATCCATTGAAGACGTACGAGAGGACTGCAACCAGGACACTGACAACTCAGGGGAAGGGGCAAACTCAAATTTAACAGACAAAATTGGAACAATTTTGCACCTGGAGCGCAAAACAATTTGGGTCAAAATGTTCCTGGGTCAGGGGGCGGGTCCCACGAACCCTCTATCAGGTCCCTGTGATTTTCTGCGGGCAGATTTGATTGTCAGTGTGTCTTTGTTTCCAGGTCGCTTACTACGGTCACTCGAGGGACGTGGTCGGGTTCTTCGCTGCCCTGAGACTGACTTGTGATGAGGCGTACAACCCCGCCGACTTCATGCGTGAGAACCGCTGCTTCTCTCCCAGTCAGAGAGAATTCACCAAAACTTGCTTGTGTGGCAATGAAAATGAAGTTGTTCCTTTGCCGTGAACCCACAATATTTTTAAGCGCGCGGTCACCATCAGTCTGTATGTACCGGGGGGGGGGTTACTCAACATGGTGAAAATTAGCCAGGATCATTTTCCGACCAATTTTAGCATTTTTCATTTTTGGCCATGTTGAGTTGCTCCCCCCCCCAGTTTAACTCAACATAGGCTGGCTTAACTCAACCAAATTTTCAAAATTTTCTGATAAGGCTGAAAAATCTTTCTGGTGAATTTTTTTCTGAACTGGCGTAAGACCGTGCGCTTTTTCAGCGATAGCCTTCTTGTTCTCAGTTGGTACCTTGTTCAGTTGATCAGGTGACGAGATCCCCTGAGCGAACGAAGCTGCTCGTGGAAGCGTCAGACAGGGCTAGGTAAGGGCGCAAACAGTTCATAATGACTACCACCTGGCCTTTCCCTGTTCTCAAGACGTGCACAAAATTATTGTTCGTTGTTCAGACTGTCGGACGCGTGGCCGACTGAACTCAAAGACGATCACACTGCTGACGCAGCTTCCACTGCTGCTGCCGCCTCGCGCCAAGACGACGAACCCAAATGGCCGACGGGTTTCTGGACTCAATACAAAGTGCTCGCACAACGAAACTTTTACCAATCCGCCAGGAACAAGTTCGCTGCCAGTCACATTCTGCTGGTACTGGCGCGCGTCGAATTTCAAATTGTTTTCCATGAAAATTGAACTCGAAGATCTGTTCGACAATGCTGTGATTGCACCGCCTCTCCTTGAAAGTACGGTCCAAACGGAGCTTTTTGGCGTGAGTCCAGCCTTTCCTGGGCTTTTCAGATTGTGACGGTCATAGTTTCGCTGGTGCTCGTCTTCTGGAGACTGCCCAGGCACGAGGCGAACCTGGAGGTCAAGGCCAGAGCGGTAACGCTGCTTTTGACAGAGTGCACCGGTGGAGGGAGCATGTTGGAAAAATTACACAAACACCAATCGATTCAACTCTCTGTTCTCTTGCTCGTTTTGTGTGTTGGTTATCACACAGCTGTAGATTTTCAAGTGTGGCTATGTTTTCCAGATTTATGGTCTTATTTTGATGTTTGTGTGGGAGACGATGGTCTTGACAGCAGCCGACTGTAAGTGCACTGTCTCTCATGTCAAAAGTTTGTTTCACTTTGTGTGTGTGTGTGTGTGTGTGTGTGTGTGTGTGTGTGTGTGTGTGTGTGTGTGTGTGAACATGCACAACAATCCATTGCAGATTTGTTTGAGATTCATATCGTAAACAAGGAGCGGCTGTCGGGAGCCTACAGACTCTCGGCTTACTACCTCTCCAAGATATCGTCCGAGCTCCTCGTGACTCTTTTTATCGTGGTGCTGATGGTCGGCTGTTTCTACTTCCTCGCTGGGTTCACTGTCGCTGCTGGAGCCTTCTTCGCTTTCATCGGTTTGGTCATGTTGGGGTGCCTCGCTGCGATGGTGAGAACTTGATCGGTGTTTGCTGTGTTTGTGTGGATTGATCTTGCTCAGGGAGTCGTGACTGGACCACGCACTGACCAATCAATGTCCAGAATAATGACACCGACAAAGAAAAAATAAACAACATGCAGCTACCTTCCCTTTCTTTTGTTCTTTGGTTCTCGATGAGTGCAGAAAATCTACAATTGTTTGTTGTATCAAAATAAACTATGTCTCCACACCCTACCCAACGACACAAAACAGATGAATTGTCAGCTGAACCGGTGATGTTTTTTTATCAGACGACGGGGGTGAACATCGGCGTCGTCGTTGGTCACGACGTCCGGCTTATGTTTCTCATCGCCCTGCTTATCTTCAACCTGCAGATGGCCGGAAGTACGTCGGATGATGGCCCCGAAACCTCCAGCTCCAATTGGTTTGCAAACACGGGAGAATGGGGGCCCTGTGGTCCTACACCTGGACCCTGGAAAATCTTAATTCACCCGAATTTGACGCCACAGCTGGAGTCCATTTTGCATGTCAAAGATACCCAAGATGAAGTTGGGCCTTCAAGCTCCTGAGACCAAGTTCTCATCCTCTGCCCTGGACCACGTGGACGATGTGGGTGCATGTTCCCCGCAGGTGGAGTTCTGCAGCGAACGTGGCAGCCGTACATCGCCTGGATCCGCTATTTGCCCTTCATGTCGTACATGATCGACTCGCTGCTTCACGTCGAGATTGGTCTTGGGGATCCCTTTCAGTGAGTTCGTGTTCGTCCCGTGGTTTTGGAAGTGTAGTTAGGTCGGTGGCTGCCGTCCAGGTCCGAACAAACGCGCACTGCTTGGCGAGGCTGGGTGGGTGGGTGCCTTGCCTTGCCTTCAGATAGATCTGGATCTAATATGAACAGAGAAGAACTTTCATTGAACACGAATGTGACGACCTCACCATAAATCTGGCTTCACGGTTTTGCTTTCAATCAGCCATTTTCACATTGGTGGCGCGAGGTCGTCAGACGTCGGCGTCCAAAAAGAATATTGAACCCAGTAACAGACATTTTGACGACAGCCCAAAAAATAGCTCCATGGAGCTCGCGGTGATTTGA
>JAAUXT010017701.1_pt1 | contig 25038 bp, 19 predicted proteins | sample 7278171 | NCBI WGS metagenome assembly JAAUXT01 (sample SAMN14350112, study PRJNA611818) | marine sediment metagenome | isolation source: surface marine sediment (1.8m) | place: French Polynesia: Moorea | collected 2018-08
CTGAAACAATGTGTAAAAGTTCCATTTGGTTAAATTTGTTCCATTTGCATGTGTGCTAAATGAGTTCCCAAATTATGAATGTTGAGTGAAAAAAGTAAGAATTTTTGACAAAAAAAAGTGACCGAAATCAGAGTGAGCGAAATCAGAGTGAGGAATCAGAGTGAGCAAAATCAGAGGGAGTGAAATCAGAGGGAGCAAAATCAGAGGGAGCAAAATCAGAATTTCCTCAAATCACCGCGAGCTCGATGGAGCTATTTTATCACCCCTGGTATTTTGCCCACGTTATTTGGGTGGCGGTGGAATGAGAACCATATTGGATCTGTTCATCCGCAGAAGGGCGTGTTGTGTCTCCATCAAGAAGCGATTGCAGGTTTTGAGGCCTTCAATCAATGCAAGTCAAGCGAGGTGGCTTCATTATCCCACAAACGAGATAACATCAAGTCCATTGTGCAATTCCGCCAGACAGAAAATTGCGTGTTGCTACAAAGGACTTTCATTTTTGAAGGTTTTAGCTGACTTGTGTTGTTGCGAATAAGACACGGGCTTTGGTCTACGTGCAGATACCAAGTGGATTTGAAAGGCACAAAGTGGAAACAGTAAACGTTTGTGCAGGGTTGTTGTGACTGATGAAATTAGCGGGATCGATTTTCAGAAGATTTGAATCCAACTTTCTCTGTCTGGAATGGCTGAATGCCAAGCTTTGGAGAAATCACGAACAGGAAGGTACCATGGTTTGTGACTTCAAACCCTGAAAAAGAGTGTTCAGAAATTTTGAGTACGAGGTTCGGCACTTGTGGGACCGAAGACACAGAAGAACCACACCTGTGGCACAAATGTTTGTTGAAAAACATTGTTGATTGTCATTGAAGAAGGAATAAATGTCCTTTCAGGATGGTCACTAAAAGAACAAATGCAACAACAACCAGCTTCAGAAACATTTTTTCAAACACCAAGCAACCCAGAAGAAAATAAGTTTGGGCAAGTTGAAAAAAGGAATTTATGTGTTTCATTCCCTTCTACTTTTCCGTGTTTAAGAAAAGAGAAAGAGAGAAAAAAGCCAGCCACCAAAAAATTTGGAAAATTTTGTTCCAAACCTCGTGGACTAAAAATATTTTCAGCATCTTAAAAGTTGTGTTCGTGAGAAAAAAGAAGCAACTTATTTTTCAGTTGCTCACGTCATCAAAGAGCTGACGACATCATACGTGTATTGTTCAGATCCTTCAACAAAGTGGTCCAGGTATCTTCACTGATCCTAAAATAACCGAGAAAACAGCGGCGTGGTGGGAGACCCCTTCAATTATGGCTTCATCGATTCCCCGAAGAAGGCTTTGTGATTCTATTTGCGAGTGATAACAAGCGTCTGTGCAGCTCCGATGATAAATGATCGCAGATACTTTATCGGGTTCAAGAGGCCCACACCATGTTCCGCAGGATTGTCTGTCGCGAATCTTGAGAACTTTTCAGTGTGGTCAGGAGGTACCAGAACACACTTTCGTTTGGTTTGTTGTTGTTCCCTTTTTGTCTATTTGATTCGGTTCTGCTGGTAAGCTCTTCGTGCTTTATTATTTCAATTGCGTCAGAATTGTGATAGATTCCAGGAAAGATCCTCAGATAACAGCATAACACGTTCCACCTTTTGTGTGCGCGCTCACAATGCATTAGTCAGATCTGATATCCCTGAACTGCGAGTCAAAATGCAGGTGGGTGGAACATGAGACGGGGACCTGATCCCATAAAGATTGTTTCGCGAGTTTTACCTTCCTTCGGCACATAAAATGCTGTTTCAATGGAATCCAGACGTGATTTGGTTGTTTGATAGACAAAGTAAAACACAGCAGAAAAAGGCATCAGCAACCTAGAAGGTAAACTGCTGTTTTCTTGAATCAGCCTCCAGAGCGTGGGATGTCTTGAAGCCGTAACGTCTTTTCCGAGGTCACGAGTCAGTCATCAAAATGAAACACCCGGCACGCAAACCTCTCTTCCATCTGACCCAGCAATTTCGCTTGTCTCTTTGAAGAAAACAAATCGGTGTCTCATTGGTTCAAAGTTCGTCAGGTTAAGGAGCACATCCAGTTGTCTTGGTCTCCCTGGTCTTTCATTCACTGTGCACAGCTGTTCCAAGGTGCGTAAAGTTCGAACGGAGACTTTTCCAGGGGCAGAGGGAGGCTCCAGCCCCGGATGTGCTGTGCAATCATAAATTCCCCGTTCCGAGACAAGACTTGTCACAGCTGAAAATGGGAGTCTCTTCTGCCTTTTCGCTCCATCCATCAGTCTTTATTGCATTATTCTCATTTCTGCGGAGTAATCAGCAGTTACTCCACTGACAGCGACGTTTGCAGAGGCGCGGGGCAATCAATTTTTAGACGGAGAGGGATGCGACTCTCCCAGATACATGAAAAATAATGAAAACACAAGTACTTTCCCCCATTTAAAATTTTTTGGAAATTAAAAGTTGTTTGCTCGGAATATAATCTGGAGAGACGTTGAAAGAACAAGCAGTACGAGGTATGCTTTTTATTTGGCCGATCCGATCGGTTTTTGAGGAGTCAGAAAATTTGTTTGCAGGTGCCGACAAACTATTCATTTGCTCAACATGCCAAACAATGTTATCAGTACTAAAATGATGAAATATCATGCCAATGAACACAATTTTTGGACAATTGAAAAATGTGCAAAATCAGTTGTCCACTGAGGAACTGTGGTTAAAACAGTCAGTCAGACTCTTCGGATTTCTGGTCAGTGTCAACACTTTCAGAGTTCAAAAGATCAAGGTCAGCAGCATGCTACAAGTTTGAGGATTGTCTCCAAGTGAGGACAAACATGTCCTCATCCCTCATGCAAAAGATCAGTTTTCTGAAAGAAACCGATTGCGAAATATCGCAGTGGATCGGCCAAATAAAAAGCATACCTCGTATTTTCTTGCAGAGGTTTTGTTCAGGCCTGCACTTTTTGCGTGACAATTGCTGGTTCGTTGTGGCTCTCACATTCTGAATGGAAATAATGTTCGAATCGAGAAGGAAATGGCAAGAGCCACATATGGTTGGCAATTTGACTTTGTATCAAGAATCTTTCAAACTCTGGGTTTTCCGACTCACTCACAATGGCCTGATGACCAAATCCTGACTCCACCCAAACTGGCCTTTTTGTCGGCTATTGCACAGAATATGATCACGTTCTCTGAGCAGAAGCGTGAAATCCAGCCAACAGTCCACAGTGCTTCCTTTCCAGGTTTCAAATTTATTGACCTGGATATTTCTCCATGGAATAAACTTTGTACTTGCGAGTGTAGAAAGATCAATTTTTGTGAATGCAGTATTTTTGTGCACGACGCAAGGTCCACAACGCGTGAACTCAGTCGATTTGCGAAGACCAACGCGACTTGACAATCACAAAACCTTTTTTAACTTCAGTTTTTTGTCAATCGATCGCAGATCGCAGATCTTGTTTCACTTGGTTTGTGTCGCAAATAGTGAACGCAGCTTTCCGTGGAAAGAAAACAGTACACTGTACGGGATTGAGGCAAACCCGAATCGAATGAAGTTTTGAGAGTCTTTTGTAAAGAGGTGGTGGTGGTGGTGGTGGTGGTGCGGTCAAGGTTAAAACCAACAGGGCCCAAAAGGGTCACGTTTGCTGCCACCTGAAGTGTAGTTTCAGCGATATACCAGCTGTTTTGGGTTTCGTAAACCATTTTCCTTCCCGTGGAGGTGCCTCCCATACATCTCCAGGAGTGGGCAGGTTTGGTTGCTGATGTTGAATCAAAGACAGTCAACCGCGAGGTGTTATTTGGTCTCAAGAGAAGAACGGACCCTGGTTACTTTGAGGTTGTTCCTTCTGAAGGAACTGGTCTCAGACAAAATCTGGATTCACCTTTCTCAGAACTAGTATGAACAAGAAACCGACCCCTATTGGCCATGAAAAACAAAACTGTGGAGAGATCAGATTCTCACGAGGCCCGTTATCGTTCTTCCTCCGGGAGGACATGAAATTTGCTTTTCTTCAACTCAGAACAGCTTTCAGTAACCTTTGATTCACCACTTGTCCTGGAAATCCAACAGAAATTCAATGTCCTGTGTTTATCTTGTTGTACAGGATGCAAAACGGTTTCTTAAATGCCAGGCATCGTAAATTCCTGAGTGTCAGTCACACTAGAGCGTTTTCTCGCGGCGCACACCTTGAGCCGAAGTGTTCATCAGTGCTGTGATGTGGAGGCAATGCTCATCAAAGTCGTTCTTCCACAGCTCTGCACAGAGGAAGGCCGGGCTCACACATGTGCTCGTCTGCTGACCCGTTCCTGCAGGTCACACGTTCGTGATGCAGGGGTACCGTGTGAGAGGTTCTTTGCTCGGACCAAAAACTGAACGAACGAACGCACAATAGGTCTTACAGCCTTGTCCTGACACCCACATCTATGTTTGAACAGGGGCAGATTTTGGGGAGCTGGGTCCTCTTGCTAATGTTTTGCCTGTCTTCCCATCGAGAAAGACTCCGAAGACAATCATAAAGGTATCAATGCGAAAACCAAGAGTGGGGCAGTGGACCCGAGGACTTCGACTGTTCGGGAGGATGGAAATGCACTTGATAGTGCAATATACCTTGTCGGTATTCAGGAAACCAAGCTCGATGGCTCGAAGAGAAGGTGGCGTTCTGTTGAGCAGCTCGAAGAACTGTACTCGTACAAGAACATGCAGACGCAAAGAATCGCCATGTCCGACCCATCAGCAGAGCTTCTTGCCTCGTGGAGACGACCCCATTTTGGCTTCTCTAAACCGATGATACATGTCAAGACAGGAGTAATTTACCAGTCATTGGAGAGTGATCCGGTGAGAACAGCAGTTTAGAGCGGCTAACGATGGAGAGGGAGGAGGCATTACCATTCCGAACACGGCTACTCTTGTTTCACTGGGGAGGCGAGATACGAGCTCGTGCTGTTTCCTCCCGCGACGCCGCAGCGTCGTCCTCGCAGTGAGTGACCGAAGCCCGCAATCTGCCGCTGCTGGTGAATGAGGCTGCAATTGCACTACAACATGACAGACACGTGCCACATTTATGCGGAGCCAAAAGTTCAAATTTCAATTACAACTCACAAGTCTCAATGTCAACTGGTTCTGTGTCAGATGGGGAAACATTTGACCTGGGCAGAACTTGCAGGCAGATGACAGAACAAAAGACCATCGAGGAACGCTCCAAAAGCAGCTCAATCGTGCGAGTTCCACATCCACATAGGCCTCGACAATTTGCTGACCGAACATTATGTTTTCTGTTCTGTGCTGCAAGAACGGCGCTGCAGCCTCGGTGTCAATTAGAGCAGGGTCAGCGTCGATTGTCTGAGGGGCCCTCATCCAGTTGTTGCCTCAAATTACAGGGACGTGTTAATCTCCCTCATCTGCGCCGCGCAAAGCTCCAGGTGCAGCGTCCCGACCGCTCGTTCAAACCCCATTCATTCCCACCTGGAGCGAGAGCAAGAGCAGGATATCGAAGGGTCTGAGAGAGACTTCAGCACCAGGACAAGAAACTGATCCAGAACACTGAACAATGTTGTTCTGATCCCCTTGTTTTCGCGGTTCAATCAGAAGTTGCTTTATTCCTTTGACGTGGAACGTCACTGGAATCAGTAGCAGTCAAAATTTGGTCTCATGGCGTCTGTGTTCCCCAACAAATCCATTGGAGTTCCGCTTTCTCTCTTGACCCCAGATGAAACAAAACCTTTTCTCCTATTGCTTGTGCTGTGAAAGTCAAATTCATTGACTTCGGATGCCAACTTTGTCCAGGTTGTTTTCGGGATGAGAAGCACATCCATAGAGGTAGCACCCTGGCAACATGAAAAGTTGGGCTTCCTCGGTTGAAAAGGAAAATTACAGAAGCGAAAGTTGCTCCTCATTTGCCTTTTACAGTTGGTCACGATTTCTATCAAAAGCACAAAGGCCTCGGTGAGTGTAGTCACCGGCAGTGTCACGCCATCGAAATCATGACTTTTTGGTCAAGAGGAAATTTGAAGGAGTTCGGAGTCAGAAGCACAAGAAGTTCAGATTACGTCCATCAGACGCGTCATCTGCGATGTCTACAGCGCTGAAAATGATCCAAATGAGTTGTCGGAACCGGTGTCTGCTGAGCGGAGGCCATTTCAACAAACTTTTCCCCGTCGGTTCTTCAGCGCCGTCCTTCTGCCCGTGGAATAAGTGAACGGTGACCTGGTCCGATCAGTTGGTGGAATGCTGGTATCGATGCTGTGATGTCGTTTCTCAACGAAATGCAGTCTCACTGTGACCACGGGTTTCTCAGCACAAAGTTCGTGCTGAAGCCGGTTTTCTTCCAGAGAGCGAGAGAGAGAGAGAGAGAGAGAGAGAGAGAGAGAGAGAGAGAAGAAAGAAGTAAAGAAAGAATGTTTGTTTGCCTTGCAGGTTTTGAAACGTTTCTCTTGCCTTGTGCCGCAGGTTGAGTCTCCAATGTCCAGATGCTCCAAACACTGCGCTAAAAGACAATGGCAAATAATTCAATCAAGAACACTGAGACGGAAAATGCCAATTCAATGGAAAACAATTAGCTTGATGCAAATCGAGTTGTGCGGTGTGTTTGCAGGTGCGCGCGGGACTGCAGGGTCGGGTTGAGATGGAGTCGGGCGCTGGGCGCGTCGGACGCCGCGGGGACGGCGCAGCTGCTGCGGCGGCGCATGGCGGCGTCAGGGTCGGCGCGCACTGAGGACGCCGTCACCAACGTGTGAGAACAAGACTTCTCTTGAGTGCACGCTGAACGTCAGTGCGAAATGTGTTTGCATTGGAAATTTCACTTGTATCAGGGCACGATCTAAGTTTTGATCGAGAGGGTTTTCGGACTTCCAGCTGGCAGAAATAAAGGTGTGTGCGTGCGTGTGTGCGCAAGTTGTTATGTTTAATCCACCGCTGCTGGCATTTCTAGCTTTGACCTTTCAAGCGGAGAATTCATTTTCAGGTGGGAAAAATTCCAGTTTTGGTTCTACAAATGTTCTTTCACGATACGAATTTGAGAAAAAAAGTCATGGAAACTTTTGTGAAACTTAAATCACCGTCTCTGGTTGTGAATAAATATCAAGATTTCTCCTTGACATTTTCTTGGCAACTTGTGCGCAACTCTACAATTTCCAGCAACAATACTTTCTTTGTCTTTTCAGAATCCACTCTTCAGCAAGAATAGCGTTTTTGACCGCGTGGGGCGGGAACAATAAACACGGAGCGGAGCACAACCGGGTCGTGGCATCGCGATCAGAAAACAACCCGCAAAACTGAAAAACAGAAACAAACAATCAGTTGGGAGTGACGCGATTGCTTCCACGCACGGATCCCGATGCTGAGTCAGTGAGGATCGAGAATCCTTGCTCAGTACTCGAGGGATACTGTTGAGCACACGTGTCAGCGCTCTTTGAGTACATGCCAGAGTTCCGTGGCGGAACATTGGAACACGTGTAGACGCGCGTAAGAACCACAGCTGAACAATCAGATCATTCAGAATGAGTTCTTGGAGTAGTTACTTCAACATGAGTGCGGGGTTCTTCAGGCCCGTGCAGACGCGTGGCGCGGGGGATACGGATACAGACTGGGAGGCGCACGGGGCCCCTGCTGGTTCTGCTGCAGGAGCTGCGGCTGCGGTTGCAGGTGGCCAGGGCGGTCGCGGTGGTGGAGCTGCACCTCCTTCTCCCGCTTCTTCTGCAGCGGAGACGAGCCTCCCACCGATTCGGCACCACCACCACCAACACCGCCACAACCACAACTCTGAGCACTATGACGACTTCAGACCCGGGGACAAGCACCACGGCCTCAACAGCCTCGAAGTAGACGTCAGTCGGAGCAGGGCCGCGGACCAGGAGGTGGTGATTCAAGGTCCAGGCTCCGTCTATAAGAAAGACCCGATGGGGACCTACCAGGTGGTTCAGGAGACCTACACCACGGACCCCGGATTATCAGTGTTCGAGACGCACGCCGCTGCCCCGGATCCGAGAGGGATTTACTACGACGAGGTCGGCCAGGATGCAGGTGTCCTTCTCGAGTCAAGTGGCTTTGGGACGAACTCGACCAATGGAAGTTTATCCAACGAGACGGCGGGGATGCCGGGTGGAGGCATGGACCTGGGCCTGGCCCTCGAGTCCCAGGTCACCCTCATCATCCTGTACACACTGACCACGCTGCTCGCCGTGGTGGGCAACACCCTGGTCATCCTGGTCTTCACGCTGGGTAAGCGGTCGCGCACCGACCTGCGCGGATTCCTGATCAACCTGGCCGTGGCGGACCTCATCATGGCCGTCTTCTGCATGCCGTTCACCTTCACAATGACCATGCTGTCCAACTGGATCTTCTCGGCGCCCATGTGTCCGATCGTCCTCTTCATGCAGACGGTGTCCGTCACCGCGAGCGTCTGCACCAACATGGCCATTGGAATTGACCGCTTCTGGGTTGTGACCTTCCCCCTCAAATCTAGAATTACCAAGGCCAGGTCCAAGTTCGTCATCACCGTCATTTGGTTTATCGCCTGTGGATTATCCAGCATACAGCTGTACGTGGGCAGGTCCAGTAAAATTGAGGTCGCCCCGGGAGTGATCATCGCCGATTGTAATGAAATCTGGCCCGAGCCCAGCTTCATCTGGAGACGCTTCTACACGTTCTTCATCCTCATTCTGACGTACCTCATGCCTTTGACGATTCTCTCGCTCACCTACGGAATAGTTGGTCGGAAACTGTGGCAGAGAACCACACCTGGCAACGCGGATGAACAGAGGGATATGCAGCAGCTGAAGTCGAAGCGAAAGGTAAGTCGGATTCTCTGGTGTCTTGTGTCTCTGTCAATCAACCGCAAAAAAAGCAGGTCCGCAAGATCTGTGGGAACCGAATGTGACCAGTTGGAGCAAAACACCCACAATCCATCGGTCCATCTCTGTTCAGTACAACCGTATTTCTGTTCGTAACATTTCAACAATTCAGAATTTGTCTCGGTCCTTCAGTGTCGGATTCAGCGGAGTAGGATGATCCGAACTTCAGAAACATGAGCAGAGAAGCCATCCAATCCGACTTGGATAATTTGCACTTCATTGTCTTTGCTGCGATTATCTGTCCAGTTAGTTCTTCTCGTTTCAGTCTGAATAATGGGATTTATATACCTGAAGCCTGGATCTAATTAGTCAACCGAAATCTGTCAGTGCCTCCTTGTCGGACTGACTAGAAAACTTTTCCAGGAACTATCAAAGAACGATTACAACAAAACTGTTGCGCAGAATGTCATCACGTCACGACTTGCTTCAGTTGCAGACCTGAGGAGCAACGGCAAAAGGACTACCGTTGTTGCTTCTTGTTGTGGAGGGTGTGGAAGGTTCAAGGCCACGGGCCCTTGGTTCACGAAAAAGATGCAACACTGCATTGATTCACACACACGCCACCAGCTGCTATGTACGCAAAATCACTTCACCACACCCGACGCACACGCAACACCCGAAGCGGTTTGTTCCTCGCTCAGCTGGAAAAGTGAAACAAACAGAACACGACTGCAGTGATTGCTTTGAAAAGAGTTTCATTAGCCGCCTGCGGTCTGCCCGGCCGCAGCGGAGTCTGCCCCGAGATGCGGAGGTCCGGGGATCAGGAGGCCGAGCCAAACAGCTCCGCGCTCAGCGCATCTGTCCAATTGGCGTGGGAAAATTGACGCTCTGCGGCGTGTGAGATGTCTTTCTTGTGTGCGTTGCACTTTCTTGTTCCCAAGGTGAAGGAATCATGACTGAGGCCGGCGTGCAGGAATGACAAGGGTGTCTTTTCCAGACGGTTTGTGGCTCCATGAGTTTTGGCTGGAATCAGCAATCTCCCCAACAATTTGCTAGCAACCACACAGAGTACTGCGGGCTGTGTTGGGTCGTGCGTTGGTGCCAGAGAATCGCCTTATCTCGAGTTCTGCAAATGAGCGGGATTTGTCGTCTCGTATCGCCCCGACTGTTTGGCTCGATTCAGTCTGGATACGCCCGGCTTTACGTTCCAGTTTGTGGCTCTACAATTCACTGGTGGCGCTGCACTGTGAGCCATAGCGCAGCGCCCGTTTCGTGGTTTCTCGTGTGCGAGCACATGGTTCGACCAACACTCAGCTCACTCCCCTTTGGGAGGCGGGATCAAGAAACATATCTGGTTGCAAAAATGCACACGCAGAAAAAGGCACAGGTCACCATGCAGCACTGAGACCAGTGTTGCAGATTTTGAGAAGAAGAGTGGGTTCTTTTTGCTTCAACTTGACTTATACAGCGACTCAACTCTGAACGTGGTGCAGACTCCACAAGAAAGGCAAGCGTCCCTGCAGGCTTCTCAAAGCGTAGGGCGGTGGCTCGGTGAAATGTACGAACAAAAAGAACACCTGTATCCAAGCTGCATAAGCATTGATTTCAGAAAGCAAAAGTAATTTCTAGGCAGACGTATTTCGTTGCACCTGCGCAGATCTTGGTTTGCAAAGCCACACGGCAAATCCATTTTTGTGATGCAGTGATACCTTCTCGCAGACTTCCCAACGAAACAAGCCCCCAATTGTTTCAGAGCACGAAGACTTCGTTTCCCGGGAGAGAGTCTCATTCCTCCAACGGGAAGTGCGTGTATCTGTGACAAGAACAACCGCCATTGTTCAAACGTAAAAGCATCCGACGGGAATGTGTTCTTTTTGGGGAAAACCGAGCGTTCTTCGTGGCGGTCAGATTGGTCCATTGTCCAATCCAATCTCCTCCTTCCGTATCCAGTTGCTGTTAATTGGTTGTGAAAAAAGTCCAGTCTCTGCGACCACCGTCTTGTGGTTTCTGAAGAAAGTGTGACTCTGACTGCAATCTGAGCGTGGGGAATTTTTGCCTGTTGGGTTTTGAGGTCTCAACAGAAGCAGCAAATACATCAAATGTTCAATTAAAAAAGAACAGAAAATTTTGTTGCAAAGTGCTTTTGCCGTTGAAGACTGTTCAGCAGATTTGGCGCGAAGGCTGCAGTTGGGCTTTGTTGTCAGCTCCAAAACGCAAAGTCTTTCATCTCACATCAATATTTCATTTGAAGTTCCAATTATCCAGATGAATGTTGTTGAGCGAGGTGATTACCAATCACTGCTGGAGTTCTTTCTGCTCGAGTTCCCGTGGAGAGGTGGGGAAAATCTGTTTCATCTCCCTGACCTGCAATAGGGAGCCAGGCTCTCCGCTTTGCCTCGCTGTGGATGGCATGACAATTGCGAGACCCTTCTGATGTTCACAGTCGTCGTCAAGTTCATTGACATGCATCGAGCTGAACCAGTCAAGGACCAGGGTCTCTGGCTGAAGAGTCAATGTCACCCTTGGTTTGTACTGTCAAATGCGATGCGCATGCTTCGCCAAGTTGAAGTTTTGCCTTCGTTTGGGTCGGAATCTGCTCAGGTCCCTCGCGCTCCAATGCCCAGTGATCATCCGATTGTGATCACCCGCACGCACAAAATAATCTGTCCGTGTCTTCCAGTTGAAAGGACTGAATTTGATCAAGGCCCTGGCAGGATACAGACCCGGATTCGGACCCAGTGTGAAATCACGCACACTGTGCAATTAGGAATCGGAGCAGTCGACTCAGACACGACCTGTGCCGGTCGGATACCGAATTAAAAGCTAAAAGCTTCACTTGTATCTGCGCGAAACTAAAGTCTGTGTTCTGCCTAATTGATTTGCCCAGCCCAACACACGAACCAGCTGCCAATAATCTGCAACTAGGGTCGGAAACACTGTGCTCTCCTCCAGCCAAGGCGCTGCAGAAACCCGCCTGTTGTGTTTCGTTTGAAACTCGAGCCGCACAAACTCTCTTGTGCCTCACGCAATGCGGGTCAGGTACAGACCCCGAAATTACTTGAATGAGAGGAAATTTGTTGGAAACTTTCTTATGTGGAAAGGACATCAAGTGCGTGGGGTGCGTGCCAGTTGCTCGCACCGAAGATTTTCACTCGAATGGTTTTATGAATAAGCGCTCCGCAGGCAAAATCACAGAGGAGACGCTGCAGATCAAAGATGAAGTTTGCTTCCGCGTTTCTGTGTGACGCCCCGCCTTTGGAGTTTTCACGCAGTTCGTGACAAAAGAAAGGTAACGAAGAAGATTGAACACCCTTTCAGGGTGGATCGAGGCTGCGTCACGTCGGGCATCAACCTCGACCCACAGCAGGAAACCCATGGTTACGGAGGAGCAGTGAAGAGTCAACGTTGTTCCGATTCTTTGACAAACCCGCGGTGGATGTACGGAAGTTTTCCATCAAAGTTCACCAAGACTGTAGCGGCTGGAAAACTGAACCGTGACACGAATTTAACAAGTAAGCTGCACGTCCCGCTCATGTGCCTTGAACCTTGGCTTCTCATGCACAGGTCTGTCTGTTCTTGGTTTGAGCCACAAATGTCTGGTGACTTCTGTTTCGTTTTCACTTTCGTGAGCAAACTTTAGCACTTTGTCGACTTGAATGCTGAGCCACAAGAAAATCTCGAATTCAATTGGAAGTGAAAGCAAGAACTCAGATCAAATCGTGAGTCCTTTGTGTGTCGAAAGAAACCATTGTTCCAAAAACTGAAACAATCTCGAGAACAAGATTTAATCTGCCATATCATTGTTACGAGCTCAGCTGCCATTGTCACAACAAAAAAAGTTGACCGTTTTCACTGCTGCGAAGAATCTTTTGGCTTGAGATGTCTTCTTCTGAGAAAAAGCAACTTCTTCGCTGCAATAAACGTGAAAAGGACATCATGCTGCACATACCACCCGCTCAGACTGAGGTCCAGTCAACTCTTCAGGCAGAAGCATGGACGAGTGTCTGTGCCTTGAAAAGGGTGCGGCTTCAACCTTGTACCAACGAACTGCAAGCTCGCAAGGGAGACGGAAGATGAGCGATCTGGGGTCGCTGGTCTCTTTAAAAGTGTCAAATTGACTTGACGTCGTCATTCAGTGCCAGAAGATGTGTTTTCTGTCAGTGAACCCTTTGTGACGACAGTGTCTCATTCCTTCCTCTGTTGGGCCTTACGAACCTGGACAGTGCGTTGACCTCGTGGCGGTCTGCAGGAGTCCACACACTGCGGCGCGGCGGGAACAGCGCCTCCCGCCCGGGGTGCAATGCGATGGGCACAAAGCACCTCCAGGCAGAAGTCTTTTGCTGCCGAGGCCGCAGCAAGTGCTTCATTTCTTCCAATTAGGAAATCACGTCCTTGTCAAGTGGACAGTGGACGAAGCGGCCATTCACACAGAACCCAGGCCTGAAATGTCCTTTCACACGACCGACTCCTGGAATGGACCTTGTCCAGACTATTTGGTTGATGAGGGGCACGATGCAGCAGCTGGTTCTCCATTTAAGTCTTTCTGAAAGTGTGCGCAATGGTTCTGAGGTTCATGTCAAGAATGGGCACGAGGAAAACGAGATGTTGTCAATGTGCTGGTGTTGGAAGTCCTGATCCCTCCAAAATGTTGTGAAGATTAATTTGGAAGCCACTGATGCCGCTTTGTGGGAGAGAGCAATTTAAATTGTGTCAAGAGTAGAATAAATCACTGCCAGAAAAATGGAAATTTCAAACGATTTTGCTAGGGGAAAAGAAAGAGTTGATACAATCCTTTTTCCGGTGATTGCTTTCACGGATTTGGTGTGGTTTGGGACAGTGGAATGTGCCTCACGAGTCGCACACCAGAGACAAACTCCATTTTCAGACTGAAGAGACGCGTGCGCGAAGAACAGGGTTCCGGTTTCTGCGGCTGGATCCCCAACATGCCACCAGTGCGCGGAAATGGGTCAAAACCGACAAGGGTCGACAGATACAGGGCTGAGGACCGAGTTTGCAAAGGGTTCTCCCCACCATCGTGGATTCTTAATTTTCACATTCTCTTGGATCGGGTTGCTGTGTACTGAGTCTCACAAATGCAAACGCGGCAAACTAGTTTCAAGTCTCTGTAATTACTCAGACAGCCCCAGATATCAGAGAGTTCAGCAGGTTCCTCGGGTCAACACAAAAGATGCCTTTACCTGCCCCTAGCACATTCGTACAAGGACCCTGGATTTTAGTCCACACCTTCAGGGGCGTTGCGCTGTCTGATCCTGGCTCCGCCCTCGCACCATGGTATCTATTTCCGGTCCTTGTCTCATCTGCAACATTACACTTGGTTGGTCTCCAGCTTCATTTGCTTAATGTACGTTGGGAAACTAAACCCAGTTGGGAAGACCCCGAGCAAATACTCTTTTATTTGCAGAAGTTAATCCGACAAAATGGTGCATTTCGGCTGCTCAGAGTTTTGTTCCGAGAGAGTTTCCTCAGAAGTTGAAGACTTTTCACGTCAGGCTTCGAGCAAGAAAAGTCGACATTGTCCGTGCATGCACGATTTCTGTCTGCTTTAAAATTGGTACCTTTGCCAGGTGAAGACCCCCAAACCGTCGAGAATTCTGCTGTGGACTCTGAAAACAAAGCTTTCTCTTATTCCAGCTTAGATTGTTTCGGATGGTGAACCATACCAAGTTGAGCCCCGCAGTCCGCAAAGCGATTGTTGGGTCTTTGCAAAACCGCAAGAGGCTAAGCACCTATGCAAGGCACAAAACAGACCAGTCTCGGAGCATGACGTCCAAGCTGGGTCCTTGTCTGCTTGCGAGCGTGACCCACCACTGCCCTGGTGTGAATACGGACTGGATTTGCACCTGCGTGAGCGGACTGGCGGACGGGCGGCTCGACGCGCCGCTTCCGCGGCCGGTGTGGTGGGCGGCGGTTCGCGTGCGCGGAATGCTCGATGCGAGTCGCGACGCGGTGCGACGGCGCAGCCCGAGCCAATCATAGCAGGTTAATTGGTGGAAGTTGCGTAGAACTCACAATGCGTGCGGCAGCTGGTGTTTACGCTTTTGCTCCGGCTTGGATAAAGTCTGAATGCTGACTTCCGTTTGACTGGGGTTGTGTAGTGCGTACAAAAGTTTTCAGATCCTACTTGTGTCCACGACACAGAGAGCAGACGCTTGAGACTCAAGCGATCCACGGTTGCTCGGTTACTTTGTTGTTTTTTGCTTCTCTTCCCCTCAAGCGGCCAATGGTAGTTTTGACTGTTCTCGTCGTTCGATTCCTTCAAAACCCTGCAGAGGTGCGATACGGTGTTTTATGGGTTTCTGCCACGCCATGGAGGGACAACGGTCTTCTGGAAACTTCGGTCGAGACAGAACCCATCATTCTAACTCCATTCTGCAGTCCCTAACATGGTTTGATACTTTCCTCTCCATCGAAGCACATCTCGGATGAGTCGAGCATTTGGTCCTTGCTCTTCGGTGCTCACTCCGGACAGATAAGAGCAAAAATTACTGTTTTGCAACCAATGGCAAACTCTGAAGGTAAAATTAATTTCGCAAAAAGAAGTCTGGCTGCGCTGTGCCTCATCTTCAGGACCCGTCCCATTCGCTCATATGTCTTACGCCAAGAGCCCCTTCTCGCCCTCTCTCCGACACGCGTCCCGGGGTCGAGACTCGTTAGTCGTCTCCTCCGCCGACACCCGAGACGAGACGCAAACAGAGATTTGCAGCCGTCGTCTTGATACGCGCCGGCTCCCAAGACAGGCATAAAACACTTTGTCTTGAAAAATACATTGTCGATGAAAGGCAACAACCTTCAGATCTGTTGTTGATGTTCACAAATGGAAGGCAGTGCAGACGAAAATTTGCGGACAAATAAAAAATTGAACGTGACTGTTACAAAAGCTGTATCTGGGTGCGTCGCCTGACAGCGCAGGTGTCGGAGATGCTGGAAGCGGCAAATTTATCTGAACGCGTCGTCTTCACTCGCACACGCCTCTTCTCTTACGGTTTCAATCAATAGATCTACATCTCGTCTATTTCGGGTAGAATTTGATCTTATGTCGTGACGTTAGCGTGCGTGCCAGTTTCTCTGACACGTATTTTCTGGCTCAAGGTTCCTCCTTTCAAGGTGTTGCAAAATTTTTGTTTGTCAGTTTGGTATTTGAATCAGATGAAAGTGATCTCCGGCAAATTAAATGTCACAGAACGTTTCAAGGGCTTCTCTGAAACTTTGTGGTATCAGATGTCAAAGTTTGAAAGTAAGACGAGGTCAATCCGACTCGGCGCCAGCAATCTTGGCCCTGGAATAATTTTACGAGGTGGTTTCCACAGCTGGGGCGCGCTGCATGTTGTATCAACTTATGTACTGCGGGGTTGCGTAAGGTATTTGACCGGCTTCTTGCGGTGCACATGGTTGCCTCTATTGTGTGAATGAAGACACAACAAAGACTGTTGGTAAACACAGGCTGCACTGTGAGAACATTGTTATTGAAGACCTTCAAAATAGTCGCCATTAGCGTTAACACAACACGCCCATCTCATGGGCCAACTCATCAACATTGTGTGTCTGTACTCGGCAGCCGGAATCAAACCAATCTGGTTTGAGACAGCATTCTCCAAAGCATCTAATGACGCAAACTGCTTTCCTCTCAGAGGTTTTTTGATCCTCCCAAAGAGCCAGAAATCACATGGTGACATGTCAGGCGAGAGAGGAGGATGGTCCACAACACGTTGGCCAGTCATCAGCAAGTGTAGCCTTGTGTCTCTTGCCCCATGGGCCGGGGCGTTGTCCATATGTAACAGTCTTGTTTGGCGTGGTCTCTTCATGCGCAGGGCTTGCCGGAAATGTCCCAGAATTTGCAGGAAAGTGGCAGTGTCAACAGTTCCTCCGCACAGAAATTCAAAGTGGATCATCCCCAAAAAATCGAAGAAGGTGACAAGCATCACCTTCTTAACTCCAATGGATCTCCGGGGGTGGGAGGGGCGTTGCTCTCCAGGGGTTAACCACTGTGATGCCTGCCGCTTGGTCTCTGGGTTGTATTGATAACACCAAGCCTCATCCATTGTGACAATTTTTTTGAGCTTTGAAGGAGTCCTGAGGGTAATGTTCAACATCTTGGAGGCATGCTGAAATCTCTCCACAATGTGCCGGGGTGTGAGAAAGGCCGGGAGCAGTTTGGCACTCCTCCAGAGTCAAATTCAAGTCTTTCTTTATTATCCAGTGCACAGTGGTTTGTTTCAGTCCAGTTTGCATCATGATGGCACTGAAGGTGATGGATTTATCCATGGAAACCATGTTCCTAACTGCTTGTACATTGGCTGGTGTCCAGGCAGATTTTTTCCTTGAAGCTCTCTGGATGTCAACAAGAGATGTCTGCCCATTCCGGAAGGACTGGAACCACCTCCTTGTGTGGGAGGGACACATGGTTTCTTCTGCAAACACTTGGCTGAGGGCAGCCCTGGTTGCCATGTGTGATCAGCCCAACTTGAAGCAGAAGAAGAGGCAGATGCGCTGCATCAAACGTGAATCCAGTTCCCTCACACGCTTCATTCTGTCTCCCCTGCAGTGTTGTCTCTCGGAAAAGACAGCATTTTGGAGCTTTGGATGGCTTCCCATTTGGACAGAGTAAAGGCCTGCATGAGGCCACCAGGTCAGCAGGTCGATTTGCTTATTTAGGGCATCACCTAAATCGGTCGGGGTCAATTTGGCATGATACGCCAACATGCAGCGCGCCCCAGCTGTGGAAACCACCTCGTATGTGTCAATCTTTTCGGTCTACATTGAGTTGCTCGTTCATTGAAAGTGCAAACTTCTCTGACCAGTAGACGCTTGCAAACCTGAGTTCAATTCGGTAGAATACATCGTTATAAACGTTGACCAAATCTGAACGCCGGAGACCAGAACCATGGCAGGAGTCTGAGCACACGGGAGCAAGTGTCTGCGAAGAGGATGGGACACGAACAAGAGAGGAAGAACTGAAGGATCCGAAACAAACGTGGTTCTTTGAAACAAGATGGGCTCGGTGGGTCTCTCTTGCGACACAACTGCTTGATGTTCTTTTTGGACCCTGTCTGGATGGTATTGGCGTGTATGATATTCTGCCGTCACAGTCCAGTTTGATCTTGGACCTGAGTTGTGAGTTATTTTCATTTCAAAGACACTTCTTTTCCCAGAAGGTTAAAAGAACTTTGTAAAACTGGTTGGCGATTCACATCAGGAGTGTATGTATGTGTGTGTGTGTGTGTGTGTGTGTGTGTGTGTGTGTGTGTGTCTTTGTTCGTGCCTGTGAGTCTGTGTGTGTCTGTGAAGACAGAAAACAAGTTCGCTGACGTTTTCAAAGAGTCAATTTAGCTTCAGGTGATGTCACGAACCTCACGTCATTGACGTAATCCGAGCGCAACGCTGTTTCTACTCGTGCTTGGGAAATAGTGTTTCGCTTCGATTGAGTAAGCAGAGCTGCCTGGCAGGTTCGAGCTGTTCCTCTGAGCAGATGAAGCTGGGTTGAATCCAGAATGCGGTTGCTTCGGGGTCCAAAAAGTCTTCCCAACATCCAAAGTTTCCAAAAGTAATTTTTGCATCTCTGGAACTAGTGTGGGTGTGTCTTGGATTTTGTACTGGGAGATCCAAACCATTTCGGAAAGGGGATCTGTTGGTTTGGGAAGGGATGACTCGGCTCCTGGATCCGTCTCCGTGAACTGGGAAGTGCGGTGCACTGCCCAGGTAACTTCAGTGCAACAGCCAAGAAGATAACTATCAAATTGGGATGACTCGACCGGAAATGATGGATCCTGTTTTGCTCCTGTCAGTCATGATTTCGAGGAGCAGAATCAAATTTCAAGCTTGCACAGCACACGCAATTCATGGTTCCGTCTCAGAGTTGCCATTTCAAAGTCTTTTTATGGGATTTGGCCTGAGGCTCATGGTTTTCAAGTTCTTGGATCTGAGGTACACGCACTTCAGAAAAGTTCCGACTTGAGAAGCGGTGCATCGCAATTTTGATAATTGGCGCGGAGCACAGTGCGGAACTTGCTTCGGGGCTGCGCGACGCTGGCGGAAGTTGGCAGGCTCGCACAGACTGCTCCTTTCCGATCTGCGCTCGTGATGGTCTTTTTCCCTCGTGAATGTCATAAATATTTTCTGTTCAGTGGAAAGTTTGAAACCTTTGCGTCGTGGACAGTCCGTAGAACAAAGCCCCGAAAATGGACAGATGACGCAACCAAACATGATTTGCGTAGATCCAGCCTGCCAACCCACAAACGAAACAGAATGACAGCCGCAACAGTGGCTGGACCCAACTCGCGCATTGTGACTTGAATTATTGATAAGACACATGGACAAGCTGACCTCCTGAGCAATTTGCGAACGAAAGCTCAGCCAGAAAATCTCTGAAGGTCGATTGGAACAACGACTTATTGAGTTCCCGTGCCAGGAAAAAAAAGACCCGCGACCAAGTTTTCGCAGACTGTACGAGAGTAGGTACCAACTGTGAAGGTCAGGCACGGATGCTGTTCAGCGTTTACGGTTCAGTCTCTCCAGATAAGTGTCTTCCTCCAAACAGATGCCGCGGTTGGTGAGTGCTGAATCCACAACCAGGATTCATTCAAGCTCACCGCACATAAAATTGGTGCATGAAAGCTATCGCGGAACTTCTGGATCAATGCAGTGTTCAGGAAGTGACTGTCATCACAGGATGCGACGCGGAACTGTTGATGTTCGTACAGGTAATTTTGATTCGTTTTCCACCTTCTTTCGCACAAACAATTTTGGTGTCTGTTTTTTCGATCAAAAGTGCGTTGAAGCGGTGTTGTTTGGAGTTTTTGAGGCTCTAAAACGGGTGATCGTGGCACGTTGGAGGCTCACTCGTCAGCTCGTGCACTCCGATCCCTCCTGAAGCCGTGAACAGTGAAGCCGCTTTGAGCTCCACAAACTTTTGTTGAACCCAAAGAGTCTTATTCAACATAAACTTGTTTGACATTCTACAACTCAACGATGTCAAAGGTTTTCATTGTGTGCGTCTTCGGGAACAATCCTCTGATGCCTCGGAATCCCATCCAAAACGTAATTTAGATTTACATTGTGGAGCAGAGGAACACGACAAAAGGCTCTTTCTTCAGTGTGGAAGGTGGCAAAATGTTATGGATCTCAAATGTCATTCCGTCGGAGAAAGTTGTTCCCTGAAACTGCAGAGTCGCAAATTCAACACAGACTGTCGCCTGATAATCTTGAGCGTTGACACCTGCGGGGAGGGGATCACCCACGCAACCCCTGTGAGAGGAATACGAAGCAGTCAACGGTCATTTTACCGTTCTGTTCCCATTTGCAGGAAATGAACTTCCGGTCCTCTTCATTTGGTTCCTCATCAGTTCTCCAAAGTGCTGCAGAGTCTAAAAGAGGCACCGTGAAGAAATCACACGATCTCAGCTTCATCCTGAGCCTGACTTTCTTGCGCCATAACCGCTGAGACAAGTTTGTCTCAGCAGGTGCATCACTAATGTATCAGATCCACGTGTAATTTTACACAGTCAAGGAAAGGAACTGTGATTTTCCTCGAGACTGGCTCCGTCCGGTGCCAGGTGTGTGGACGCGGTTGATCCCGAGCCCCCACTGCAGGTGATTCATAGTTCTTCGTTCTGCTCATCAATCAAACTTTATGTTCCATTTCCTGCCAAGGCTGAGCTGCAGACGAACTGAGCCGCTGGCAAAACACCTCGAGCACGTTCAAATTTCTGCTTCTTCTTTTTTCAAGAACAATACGAGCGTACTTCAAAAATTTAATGGACTCAAAATGGTGCGCATGCTCTCTTCTCCTGTCGTTGGCCAAACTACTTTCATGTCAAGCACAACTGCTTTGTTTCAAAACAATCCGTATGCACACACGAACAATCAGCTCGTGAAACAAATGTGGCTCGCTGATTGGAAAAATGAACTCAAAACGTCCGACGGGGCTGAATAGGGAATCGACACGTTGCAAGGTGCCTTTTGTGTTTCACCGCCAGACTGTCAATCATGTTCCACCAGTTTTTTGTGTGTTTCAATTGCGCGATATCTGTCAGGAGCCATCAGGCAATGCGAACCTGGATCTTCAGATGCAACACATTTCAGTTCCACACCTGACAGCTCTGCACATGTCAAGTGCATCCAGCTCCGCACACGTGAGAGAGCAGTCCCTCACTGCATGCTTGAACCTCCGTCACTGCAGTGTCGTCTGAGCGATTATTTTGTTTGCCGGTTGGATGCCAGAAGTGCTTGTTTGTCTCCAAGGGACGGTGCGCTGATGTCACAAGGAATAATTTGATCCAGTTTGATCGCACGCAAATTAATGCGGTTTTATGACCTACTTTAGTTTGGCAAACACATGAAATTTTCAGGCGCGGCTGTGCGGACAATTGAGTTACGGATTTTTACCCGAGGCGACTCCGCCGCGCGCGCGGACGGAAGCCGCGTGGCGGCGCCGCTGCAAAATTCATCAGAGTCGCCGTGATGAATGAGAAATTTGTGACGGAGTCAGACGCCGTGTGAGGCGACGTGACGCGACGTGACGCGACGTGACGCAGGCGCGGAAGGCGTGAGGTCAGACCCTGATCGAAACAATCGCCCGATTTCGGCAGTGAGGCAAAAGTTTTGTCTTCTTTTGCGTTGAGCAGATGTTTCGCGTCGTCCAAAGTCCAAGGCTCATTTCGTTTTGGCTCGACACTTTCTGCATCGAGTCGGAATCGCAGATCACCGTTTGTCTGTCGCCCGCAAGGTGCAAAGAAATCCGTCCGTGGCATCCGTTGTTGCGATGAACAGGTTTTTGTCGTGACGATGGAGTCAAGCGGAAGTCAAGGCCTGTTTCGCAAGTCCACAGACTCAACTCGATGGACTTGAACAGAGACACAGTATTCACTGACAGGAACAGGGATGCATCACTACTTGACTTGTGCAGGGACGCAACCCCGGAGGCATCTGGAATGAGACAGACCCAAAAGGATATGACTGCTCCTTGTTTCCATCCATTGCAACAAAACATCTGCAACCTGAGCATCTCACGCCACTTCTCGCCGATGCGCACTTTTGTTTTTGCGTGCAATGCCAGATGAGACAAGAACCGACCTGGAAAACTTGTTGAGTGAGTTCTCTTTCACAGGTAAACTTTTTTGCGGTCCTCCGGGTGCAGTTGAAGTGGCGAACAGTGGCCATTCCTATGCAGAACTCATTGCGACCAGAAACGATTGGACAGATTGCAAGCATTTCCTGAGAAACACCTGGGATCTGGGATCTGGTCTTGTTCCACAAGGGTGCCGTACGAGTGGGCTTTACACCCAGGGAGGACGAAGCATTGACTGAGGTGAGGATGCCCAATCCTTTCAAAGTTTTTGATCTCGAGATCCATATCACGTGAAAGTAAACAAAGTAGGAAAAAGTAGGAAGGGTGAGTATGAACCACGGAGTCCTCACATTCACAAGTGGATCTCGTACATGTAGATGTACCATGCAGGGCCGGGGCGAATAGAAGCCAAGGCTCCCTTCAACTCGCCAGTGGGTCTGCCCCTGTGTTCAATCAACAATCTGTGTTTTGAGGTTCATTGAGGAAATTAGCGTTGTTTCTGCTCCGCACCCGTCACTCGTGGCCTTTCTGCAGCGCGGCCTTTTTAACCTGTCTCTCGTCTCTCCTGATGGGGACGGCCGGATCTGGAAGACTTCACATTGCACATCAACCTCTCGTTCACGTTTATAACGCTTCTGCCGTGGAAAGAAGCGAAGCAACCGCCGGATTATTGCATTGCATCATCGCGATTAGCCCGAACTGCACACTCGGAAACCGCGCGGATGAAACTGACGATTCTCAGATGAGCAAGAAATGGTCTTTGATCGATGGACCGTGAAAGATTTGTTCACCTCACTATTGATTTCAGATCTTTGACTGGCTGCGAAGGGTTTGCTTCTTGTTTTGAGGCTTGTATTGAACACACGAGCTGATCCAATGTCGGAGAGTGAATTTTCCTCTTGATGATTTCTGCGTCTGCTACGTTCCTCCTCAGACAGAAGAAAAGGAAGTGACAAGAGCAAAGCCAAGGCTCGTGCCATCGATCTATTCTTCATTCACAGAGCCTTCTGCGGGTCTAAATTAGGAAAGGGAGTGGCTGTCTCCCTCTCTCCTTGGTAGTTTTGTTGCATCGTCTGGGAAGAAACGATGCAACAATCCCTGGCTTCAAGATTCACCGACAGTTTGGTGCTGTTTCCGAAGAGCCCCTTCTTTCCTGCGTACTTTTCCAGGCTTGAGTTCCCAAAGCAGTATTTAGTGTCAACATAAAGAGACGCAGTGTTGGCAACAGAAATACGATCCGTTGGTAAGTCCTTCGATCTTCAGAAATCAGCAGGCCAAGGACCAAGGTCACTTTGAACGCTTTATTTTGTTCGGCATCTGCAAAGCGCCTCGAATTCTTCGCGAAACAATGTGGAAGTTCCGAGCTGCAGCCTCCGGGCACGTTCTCATTTCACGAGAGTCTGGATCGTCTTCTTGAAGTCATCTGCCCCTGCACTTCTCGTACGTTCAGAGTGTTCTCCAAGACAAACAAACGACAGACTGTAACCATCAACGCGTGGCCATGGAGCGCTCCCAGTGTGTTGCTGATTGGAACATATCACATAATCTACGAAGAACTTGTTGAACAGTTCATTCTTCTGGGACACGCAGAAGATTGGGGGCGGTTTGCTCGGTCATTAACCAGAGGAATTAAGGTTTCAACTTGGAACGTTTATCCCGCATAAAGTTCTCACTTCTTTGATCTTCTTGACGTGAGTTCATAAAACCGAGGAGCCTTCACAGGAAACTGTGCCAGTTTTTTAAATGAAAACATGGGATTGAATCTCTTGCAGCTGTACCTGTTTGTAAGCAGCGAACGATCGCAATCGATCATGAACGAACAGCTCCACAGCTGGATGTGACCCTCCCACAGGATTTGGATTGTCAGATTCCAAACCTGCAGGTTTTGTGAGAAAAGAGAAAAGAAGTGTAAATAGCTGCTCAGGCTCGTTCTTCTTAATCATACCTTTGCAATTTACAGACTTTGCACTCAAAAGCGGCAAACCAACCCAGGCGTGCAAAGTTCCAGATCACCACAGGTTGCAACAATTGTGATTTGTCTTTTGCGTTGGTTTTATGTGGTCAAAGTCTGTGTTCTGGTTTGGTGTGCTCTACGAGGCGTCTTTGTCATCATCAGTTTTTCCGTGTGACGTGTTGTGCAAACACAAACACACACACACACACACACACACACACACACACACACACACACACACACTGGTGTGACGCAGGAGGCTTGAACAAGACGGTTTCTCAAAGTATCGCAAGAGGCAGGTGCCGTGTGCGCGGGACGCGACGCCCGTCCTCGCCCTGGATCACACGTCTCAGGTAGCGAATCGAGCCCGGTCCGGATGTTGTCATGACGCGCTCGCGTTACGCTCCGTCCTCCTCAGCCGCGGGCTGCATCATGATCACCTTCCGCGCAGGTCCGGACCGCTCAATCCGACAGCAAAAGCTCGGTCTGCTTGGAGTCTTGAAATACTACGAAAGTTTTTCAAATGATGACAAATTCTATGATCTCAAAGAAACAAGAAAACAACAGCCAGGAAGTTTGACTCTTAATGACAAATTGAGATCTTTTTGATGTGGGACGCAAAGGACTTCAAGCGTTTGAGGAACTTTGACTTCATACTCAAACAGAACACAATCTACTTTTGCCTGTATTCTCCTGATGCTGCGTGCACATTCAGGTTGAGGAGGCGCGGGTCCAGGCTGCAGGATATCGCAGTGGATGTCAGTTGCTTCGGAACAATCACAGTTTTTGTGGGAAGTGCATGTTCAACTGAGATTACCAAAGGCTCTTGTGTGGCCAAAACAAGAAAGTTGCAAGTTTCTTGCACCTGTTGAATGATACTTTCAGACGCACGATGAACCTTTGTTCTCTGTTGAGCTGAGGTCAGTATGTCCTCTGGACTGGAGCCGATCCAGGCCTGACCCATTGCGACCAGTCCCGTGTTCGCAACAGCTTGATGCTGTGCCGCTGACAATCTGCAAGCACAAACAGGATCGTTGCTTGTTTTGCAGTATTTTGGAAGAGAAATCGTCGAGATTGCAATGCGCCTGAGTTATTTATCCTGTTTCAGGGTGCCTTGTATATTGTTGTATATATGAGTGAAGCCCCAGTAGTGATGTTGTAGTATAGTTTATTGTAGAGTATGAGTTGGAGCTCAGTGGTTTAGGCTACCTTCCTCTATGGTGTCAC
>JAAUXT010149616.1_pt1 | contig 25037 bp, 15 predicted proteins | sample 7278171 | NCBI WGS metagenome assembly JAAUXT01 (sample SAMN14350112, study PRJNA611818) | marine sediment metagenome | isolation source: surface marine sediment (1.8m) | place: French Polynesia: Moorea | collected 2018-08
AATCCTTCTTCTTAACCCGTGAAGCCTTTACGTTTGGAATTAAGGAATAAACACGCCAGGAAAGGCGCGAAGTCCCCCCCCCCCCCCAAAAAAAAAAAAACTGGAAAAATACTTTCACGTACTGACTCCTGGCTTTCTAAATTTCCTCTCTTTTTTTCCAAATTTTCAAACCTCGAGACAAGCCTGCATGACTTGCTCGCACACACATTCGTACCACAGACACGCACGCACACATTTTTAGACACACACACACACACACCGTCCCATATTTGAGGGGGCGGCTGTCACTATTTGAGGGGGCTGGTCGTCAGCAGAAATAGAAACTCGTCGCCGGGGGCGGCAGTTCTCAATGACACATCCTGGTCGTGTCTGCCAAAAATACCGCCACCACCTGTCTCTTAGAAACGTGAAGTATTGTTGTCATTGTTGTTGTCTTGGTGAAAGCGCTGCTGGGTGTCTTAGCAACAAGGTGAGGCGCTGCCAACAACTCGTTGCTATTGGCACCAAAAATTGGACAGGAGCAGATCCAGGGGGGCGAGGAGTCCGCCCCCCTCCAGAGCGAGAAAAAATATTTTTGTCAGTCCCTCTCAATTTTCACCCGGTCACTGAGAATAGGGTTGAATTTTCATTTAAATATCCCCAACACTTCTGTCAAAATTTTGCCACTCAGTTTTTCAGGTAAGGGGCCAAGGGGTCCGCCCCTTCCAAACCAGAAAACAAAATTTAAATGGCGCAACATGTTCAGGTGGTCATGTTCACATTCAGTTTTACAACCCTCAAGGTTGAAATGCCCTCTCCTCACTTCCCCTCCTTCACACACATCACGCACACAGACGCACACGCACACACGCACACACACTCCCTCTCACACACACTCCCTCACACACACTCGCTCATACACACGCACACACGCACGCACGCACGCACACACACACATGTCCCTTTGTAACTTGAAGCTTTGTTCTTCTCATTGTGAATCTCACACACACGCACGCACACACACGCACAAACACATGGACACACGCACACATCTCTTTGTATTGTGAAGTTTTGTTCTTCTCATTGTGAATCTCATTGAGATGATGCAATGAGAAAAGATCCGGCCAACAAACTGTAAAACATTCAGAGGGGGGATCCGGGGGGGATCGGGGGGTCGGTCTTCTCAGCGACTAAATTTTAACAATGAAAATCTTGACATGAAAAAAAACCCATTGCACTCGATGGTGAAAACTTGTGGAGGAAAATCTGTTTTGAGGATCCAAGTGTTCTTGTTTGGGTAAAAACTGGAAGCCACTGATCCAGCTCCAGATCTGGAGAGAAACTTTCTCCCACTCATCCCACTCGTCCCCAAACCCTCACAGAAATAGGCTGAGGATCCACGGAGAGAGAACACTCAGCCACTCCTACCAAAATTCAGAAATGTGAATGTGAAGCGCGGCTGGGATGATGTTTGTTGTGATGATGCAAGACAAGGAAGTCCTGTCAATCGAAAAGTGTGAAGTCAGCATTTAGGGGCAGATCCACCAAAGCCTCATGCACACATACACACACTCACACACACGCACACACACATACAGCCGCCGCCCCCTCACTCTCTTAGGAAATGTATACATTTGGCCGACCCCGGGTTTTTTTTTGGCGGGGGGGGGGCGTTATTTTCTGGTCACAAAGAATAATTCGTAGGACTGGCGTTGGGTTGGTTCTGTCGCAAAAAGATCAGAACAATGGTTGTTGTGGTAACGGACCTTTGTAGTTTGATCCCTTTTGTTGTGTGGGTGGGTGAGGTTCCTGAAGTCTTGAAGTTTTGTGTGGGAGTTCAGTGAAAAGAGTTTCCGACTGATCACGGCGAATTGATCTGACATCCGCGTTCCCTCAGAGTCCAAAGTATTTGTTCCAGTTGAGTGCTTTGTCCTTCCAAGGGACGGATCTAGAGGGTCGAGTCCACCTCACACACGCACACAAACGCACACACACACACACACTCACACGCACACGCACACGCAGACACACACACACGCACACACACACACACACACACACACACACACACACGTTCTTTCATTGAAAAGAAAGAAATGTCAGGCAAGCAAGATGTTCTGTCCAAATGTCGCCTTGAAGCCAAAATTTTCCATTTCGCCTGAGAACAGCCAGAATCGTCCTGTTTTGATTTTGCCAAATTGTCAAAAAGTTATTTTCCAAACACATGAAAATCCACAAAGAGGGATCACCCAGTGACCAACCCTCTACCTACACCAGTTGTGAAAAGAAATTTGAACTTCTTCCTATTTTGGCTTCAACAGTGTCAACTGTCGACCATTTGAAGCAACATAACCGCTGAAGGATTGGCAATTCACACAGATCAACACTTTGATTTGAAGGCTTTCTTTTTGTTGGGGGGGGGAATATGGTTGGAATCGCCCCTGACCACCAGTTTCCTTTCAGGATTCAATTTACCCCCCCCCCACCTCGCGAAAACCCAAATTATAAAAAACATTGTCCGTTTTGGGAACCACAACAGTCTGTTTTGGTCGGATCGTTTTGACGCAACAGGAATCGAAAAAGTCACAGAAGGGTCACATCTATTCAACTGTCTGAGGATTCGGATGTTGTGGGGGAGAAACGCGGTCAGATTAGCCACAAAAGGACTTCTGCTGTTTCACCTGTTTCCTTTCCGCTGAAAGAGGCCGGATCCAAAATAGAGAGAAAAAAGTTGCTGGATTTAGATTTGACGTTTGAGGAAACTCAACAGTGAGGTTTGATTTTATAGGCTGAGTGAACAGCGCGTGCGTCAAGCGTTGCGTCTCTGGACGCAACGTCAAAGGACGCTGCGTCGTGCGACGTTTGACGCACCACGTCTGTATGTGACGCAGCGTTCTTGCAATTGCGCGACGCAGGCGTACAACACTGGTTGCGTCGCTTGTCGCTCTTTTGGTCAGGAGAAGACGCAGCGACGTTGTGACGCAACGCGCGTTTGACTTGTTCAAGGACGCAACGCACGACGCAACAAGACGTCGCAACACACGCGTTGTACGCTGACGTCAACTTTGCGACGCAACGCGCTTGTTCAGCGTAGCGCGAAAAAACGCATCTTACTCGTGTGAATCAGGCCTTTGACAAGATTAACATCGGAGAAACTGCCTTTCCTGTTTTGAACAAACTCAGCGACCCATGTCGCAGGGGCACCGGCGTTTCGCGGTTGGCTGCGTCCTTTTTCTACCGAAGCGCAAAATCTTGGTTTTCCTGGTCTCCTAATGTATGCATATCGCTGCTGTGTGTTGCTATTGTAATGTGAATACTGAATACTGGCGCGCTGCCCAGATACTGACGTCCGAAGTACAACTGCTCTCTGATTGGCCGAGAGTTACTTGGGCGACTAAAGATAGTAACATTACGTTGCGGTGGCGGAGCGCGATCGGCAGCCAGTTGTGAGAGCTGAGAGCGAGAGAGAGAGAGAGAGACACGTTATACAACAGGAAGATCTATATGGTCAAAATAAGACTGACCACGCCTTTAGAAACTGGACATTAGACTTCCAGAGCTTGACCATCACGCAACTCTTAGCCAACACCGCTGGTCGGTTACCATTGGCTACTGAGGAAACAGATATTTTGAAGAAAACTTGCTTCACTCGTCTTTTGAAGAAGAAGACAGAATCTTTGTGCTGGACACAAGAGACTTTTGGTTTGACGATTTTCGTCTCTGAAGAATTTCTCTCTCGCGAGATCAGAAGATTGAGAAGATTGAGTAGGAAGCAACTCCAACAGTTGTTTATAACAGGCTGCTGCAGTTTCTCAGAAACTTTACTCGCAAAAAAACACAAGCTGAGGCACCAGGTCGGCCATCTGTCTGCCACTGGTGTGAAAACATTCAAGAGGAGAGGAGGACTTTTGCTGGCAAACAGTCGGCAAAAGTTGACAACAACAAGAAGAAGAAACTGAGATACTTTTTTTTCGCTGCCAAGAGCAGAAACTTTGTTGAAGAGAATTTTAGAAGAAATGAAGATGGGTCTCGGAGCACAAGTCGAAGTTCTCAACGGGTTCAGCAATGCCCTGCAAATCTTCAACACCCCCAAGATGTGCGACGCCGAGTTTAGCGCCATGACGTCATCAACGAGCGTCGCGTCGCCGCCGAGTAACGTCGCGACGTCGTCTGTCTCCAACAGGTCGACCAAGGGCGCGTCGAAACAACGTCGTGACTTGATCAACGTCGAGATCGGCAATCTTCGGGACATGCTGCCGCTACCCGAGTCTGCACGACAACGCCTCTCGCAACTACAGATCATGAGTCTGGCCTGCTGCTACATCCGCAAGAGCAACTACTTCGCAAGACGTGAGTACTGAACTTCTTTACTTTACGTTGAGAAAAATTTTTACGTTGGGAAAGTTAGCGTTGGGGAGGGCGCAGGGGATTTCAGGAGGGAGACGTTACGTTGGCGACGTTGCGTTTGGGACAAATGCGTTGGCGAAATTTACGTTGGGGAACGTTGCAGTTTGGACGATAGCGTTGCGTTTGGCTGGGGAATTTTTCGTCGTCATGGCCTGGACGCTCTTGCCTGGAGGGTAGGAAAAAACGCGCGCGATTGTTGCAAGAGTTATGTGCAATTTTATGTGCGTGCATGAAAGGCGCACGTGCACGCATCACTGCGGGTGGGTTGGATGTGGTATCTGTGGTATGCGTGCACTCTGCAACCTGTCTTTTGTCGTTGTTGGAGGTGGGGGGGGGCGCAGGAGGCCGCTGGTCTAACTGCGTAAAAAGTTTCCGCCCCAAAGCGCGCGCCAAAAGTTGCGTTGAAAAATCCAGCAAAAGTTGTTGCAAGAATTTTCGCGTCTGTCTTGAAGGTTTTAAACAAAAGAAGGAAGTTATTGTTTCCTCGTGCATGAACATGCAGAAAAGTCGCAGTTGTTTTGCAAACAGCACGATAAGAGAAGACGCAGAGCAAAACCCAGGTGCAACGTTGTCTTGACGTCAACAAAAAGTTCACGCGGCGTCTGAAAACGTCGCGAACGTTTCGCACCAATTTCTCTCGCAGCCAACTTTGGAAGAAAAACTCCACAAAGATCACAAACAAGTTTGTCGCGTGTGGAAAAGTTTGAGAGAAAGTATTTCGCACAAATCTCTCGCACCCAACTTTGGGAGAAAACCTCCCAAAAGATCACAAGGAAGTCAGTCGCTTGTGGAAAAGTTGACAAGACCTGCAGTTCATATCAAGCACAAAGTTCTGTGTCATGTACAACACATGCTGATAAGAAAGCATGTAGCAAAGCCCCAGCACTTGTGTAAATTGTGTAAACTCTCTTTATCTCGAACACTTGACTTCTGTTCGCCCGTTTGTTTGCCTCGGTGCAACATTCATTCGCCCCAGATTTGATACAAGGAGCCAAGAAACGCAAAACAGCTGGATTCGCTCAAAAAGCTCTGATCTCAGGCAAAAAAAGTTTCCGAACAAAAACAAATTTTCCTTTGTTTTCTGGAGGAAATGTTATGAGAGGGAAGAAAATTTGAGCGACTTAGTTTGTGGACTTAATTTGCACAACAAGAAAAGTTTCTGACAAGAACAAAAGGCCAACATTTTGTACGAAGAGACAATTTTCTTTGTCATCCTGTGAAGGAAATGCCTCAAAGATGTGATGAAACACGCCAAAAATTTAGTGAGAAACAAATCTCTGGTTGCAAGACAGAGTTTCTGATGCAAGACAAGAGAAATTCCAGAGCAAAAAATCTCTTGTGGGGGAAATGCCTGAAAAAATAGCTGAAGAATTGCGTCTTGCGCGGTGACATAAGACGGAATGTAGCGCCTACAGCAGTCGCTCTGGAGAAAATGACGACGCGACGTCAAAATCTTCGCGACGTTGCGACGCGACGCACAAAGTGGTGCGAGAATCCAGAAACGCGACGTGGTTTTGTGCGTCTTTTGCGCAGATTCAGTTTCTGAGACACCCTGAACTTTTCTCAAGTTCTTCACAAAAGCTTTTCTCAAATCTGAATGAGTCAAAAAGTGTGTAGTTCAGCACTAAAATGCGTGAAAATGAATTTTCTCCATGGCAAAGTTTTTTAACTTTTCTTGGTTTGGTTGGGGGGCCTGCATTTAAGCGCTTTCTTCAACTTCAAAGCAACGTAATAAATTCTGCTGCAAAAGTCAAGTAAAACGCGCACAAAAGAGACATTTCTCAAGTGCGCAGTTGTCAGCGAAAATACATAAAAATTTTCACTGCCCCACCTCAATTCTCTAACAAGTGGCGAGCAAAAGTCAGATACTCTTCAGGGTGTAAAGCCACAAACTCATTTTGTTGTGGTGCCTGGTTGTCGTAAACTCACGAGGCCGACACAAACCCTCGGGGTTTGAACTGTTGTCTGTTTCGGAGGTGGATTGAATCAGCAGCAAAAGAAAGAAACAGAGATTCCTATGGTAACCGCAAAACTGCAGTTCAGCCCGCGCCCGCCTGCAGTGAGTGAGTGAGTCACCAAAACACATGGCGGGAGGAAGCTGGGAAATTTTGATGGAAGACAGAACCTTTTCATTCACAAAAAAATCATTCTCTCAGAAGGTTTGTTTTCAACTGCTCGTAAACAGGTTGTAAAAATTGCCATGCAGCCGTCTGAAAAAAGTTGTTGAGAAACCTTTTGAGCTGAAATCAACTGAGAAAGTTTCTCAGAGTTGCGAAGGAATTTTGATGTTTTGACAGCAGCAACAGAGAAACATGTGGTCGCTATGGGTGATCAGCGAGTACAAACAGTTGTCTCCCGGTTGTCGTGGAGTCGTTGCCATGGCGGCGGAATGTGACCTGACAACTGTCCTCGTGGTATCACAACAACCTCGCCATGGCAACTCGTACAAGAGCGTGTTTCACACTGGGCGTCCGCGTCAAGCCCTGCGTTGCGTCCCTGTTGAAGAAAAGACGCAGAAATTTCAATGTGCGCGAGAAATATGTCGCCTCGCTTGGAGCGACTTGCAATCTCTAAAAATTTGCGCAAATTAGTCGACTCAACCACTGGACGCGTCACGTGCGACGTCCCGACGCGACGTCGCGTCTTTAACGTGACGCTCCTCAGCGACGTAGCGTCCCTCGCGTCTCGCGTACAACAAAAGACGCGGCGCTTTTAATGACGTCAGCGTCAAGCAGGCCATGAAACGCAAACTTCTATTTTCTGAGCGTCGCGTCACTTTTGGATACGTCTGTGCGACAAACACACTGTTTGACGTCACAACGCATCACGCGCATGACGCTTGCGCTATGAACCCGGAGGTGTGAGTAGGGGCTTCCCATCACACCACCGCCGCCGCCGCCGTCGCCCCCGGGGTCACAAGGTCAAATTCTCGAACTCAACAGCGGAAGGACAAGTGACTCACGAAAAAAGTACCCGCGCTCAGAAAAAAGTGCGCGCAAGCTGAAATCATACTCTGTTCCAAAGGATCATACATCATACAAGACACAATGTTATGGTATTTTGTCGTGGGAAGTCGCTATGAATTTGGCCAATTTTTGCCAACAATGATGCCTATAAATAGCAACAATTGTCTCTTCATTTGGATGATGAGTAATGAGCTGAGTGTCACTGAGTTTTGGTTCTCAGTAAAGTGGGCGAATAATGTGCAAAGTTGACAAGAAATGTTCAAACAAAAAATATTTTGTTTGGCGAGAAAGAAAGTTGAGTGATAAGACGTCAAATTTTGGTTTCTTGTTCGTTCTGAGAAGAGTCAACGTCAAATGTGCTGAGGTCAGGGCAAAAAATGCCTGAAACTAGTCTTTGAGCAAATAAAAGCTCTGAGTTTCTTGGAAACGGCTTTACGATCCCCAGTTTTCCTTGACAACGTGAATGAAGACAATGTGTACTCACTTTTGACAATGGGGGTACCTGTCGAATGGAAAGACAAACAAGAAAACAATGAGCTGTTAAACTTGACGCCCCTGGACAAAAATCGGACTCTGAAGTGACGCAGCGTCTTGTGACGCAACGTCAAGACGTCGCGTCCTGCGTCGCGTCCTGACTTGAAGCGTCACGTGACGCTTGTCCTTCTAAAATCTTGACGTGACTCCAGAAGCAAAGAGACGCAACGCATCTGGTGTGAAACCTGCTTCAGGTTGAAAAGTTGAAAGCAATTCTGGGCTTTCAGGTTGAACAAACAAAAACGAACAAGACGCGAATTTAGAAAAGCGAACGCGGCCCAAATTTCGTTCGGTTGACTCGACAAACAAAAACTTTTTCTCCCTGTTCTTCTTGCAACGCATTCAGTGTGAAAGTTTCCAGCAAATAAATCGAAATTAATTGAGACGCAAGTGTTCAATTTTCGACGTTTTTAGGGCGAATCATCACTGCAGATTTTGTCAATTTTCGTTCTGTCGACGCAAAACTTTGAACGTTTCTTCTCTTTTCTTTTTGCAGTGTTCGGGGACGCGGTCTACGCCACGGGCACGCCGTTCGAATTTTCTCAGGTACGTTCACGTCAAATTTCACGTCAAAGCTGGACGTGTCAAGCGTTCAGTCTTTGCACACAAGTTCAGTGCGACAAACGACGTAGGGACGCAACGTTTGACGTACGCAGCGTACACGATTCACTCCTACCAGTGTCAGAGATCCAGACCCAGTCAGTCTGTCGCCCCATCCTTGCGAATCATGAGATATTCTCAAGAGATAGACAAGAAGCAGACGCAAAAAGTGAGGAATTTGGTTGTATTGCGTGAGTAGATGAACCAGAAGTTGGCAAAGACGCAGCAGCGCATGGCGCTTCCAGTACGACCCCCTCCCCCGAATTGAATGTCTGTCCCAAGATTCTGCAGAGTCGTTCGACGTAGATTGCGTCAACAGACAGTGGGGATGGGCAGGGGACACTACGCGAGACGCAGCTGATGTGAACTCCACCTAAATCTCTCTGTCCTTGTGAACCATAGTTTCTCACACTCCGCGCCAACAGGTGTAAAAAGTGGTGTTTGCGCCGTCGCGTGTGTAAAAGCACTGAGATCTGGCACACAGAGAGGGACCCGGTTGGCGAGGACTGTGTGAAAGTTTGCAGGGGAGGCTCCAATAGTCGACTGAACGTTTTGACAAGTGTCTCCTTCACTGAGTGAGCTGCTGCGATTGAGCCGAAGTTGTCGCGTAAAAAAGTCGCCAGGGTCGAGTAGTTTCTTCAACGGACACACGCACACTTTCACACACACACACACACACTCACACACATACGCATACGCACACACGTACGCGCACACACGAACACATGCACACACACACACGCACGGTCAGTTTCGTGAAAGACAGTGTATACAACAGGTGTCTCTTGTTCGCCCGACATGCTGTTCGACCAGACATCTTGGTCCGGTTGATTCCATCTCAAATCCGGATCTCAAGATTGAGGAAATTTATTTGTTTGAGTAATCACAACAGAAAAAGTTTCATACAGACCTTTTCATTTCCGTTGGCACTGTGTGTGAGTCAGTGAATTTGCTCTTTCTCAAGATCCTGGTCATAGAAACGATGAACTTTCAATCTCTTTCAGTGAGCAATGACAAAGGGCAAACACGCATACATACCTCACACACACACACACCCACACACTTCCATCTTGACCGTGGGTCAGTCGCCTCCAGCCTCCCAAGTTTCTCCAAGATTGTTTGGAAAAACGCAGAAAAACCGGTAACAAAACGAAACCCGTCAAGAGCCAACAGGGCTGACGAAGGATTTGGTCCGAATCGAGATTTCTCTAAGAGTGTTGAAAAAAAGGGTGAAAAACTTTGAGATCGGTTCTCAACCCGAACATAAGATTTATCAGGGCATTAGGAACCTGTTGTGGTCGTGTGACTCATGAAATGAGAGAGGAAAAAAGTGGAGGGGTTGAGAGAGTAAAGGTTGTTTTTAAGAAGCGCGGTTGGTGCCGAGTGCCACCTGTTGTGTGGGTGGAGACCGCGGTGTGTCAAACACACACACACACACACACACACACACACACACCTCTCTCTCTTCCGCTCTTTCTAGCTCTCTCACGCACACACACGCACACACATTCTCACACACACGCACTCTTTCTTGGTCCCTGCCTCTACCTCTTCTCTTTCACACACAAACACACACATGTTGTCCCTCACAGCACAGACTTGGCTCCCGAGTTAGGGCGCACGCATACCTCCCCAACACACACGCTCATACCAGTTCTTGATCATTTCACCACCACCTGCCCCATTGTGAAAGACCTCACCGTGAACTCCACCAAAATTTCCCACACCAGAACCCCATAAACCTTCCTGTCCCCAACCCCAGAGAAACATTTTCTTCTGCGCAGTAGAATTTAGAACCGCTGGGAATCCCCTGGCAACTCAAGCTCGGTATCGCAGGGTAGAGACGTGACACGCCAAAAACGAACCGGTTTTGTTGGGCGTTCAAGCGAAACGCCGCGGTCCCGCGAAAGCGTTTAGTGCGCGGTTCACGATGCAAGCGTCACGGCGTTTTGGACGCAGCGTCCGACGCTGCTGCGTCAACTTTGAAGAGGATGTACTTGATACATGAGGAGTGGTGCGTTTGGCGTCGCTGTACAAGTTTTGACGCGTCGTTTGTTGACGCAGCGTCTTTTGACGTCATTTGGGACGCAACGTAAAAAGCGTCAAAAAGCCCACGTCATTTGCGTTCCTTTACGCTGCGTCAATTTCTGACGTTTGCGTCGCTGTGGAGGCTGCGTCGACGTGACGTTAATTTTTGACGCAACGCAAAACGCCTCCCAGTGTGAGGCAACCTGAAACCACCGCCACAATCTGCTCCAAGATCCCATTCAAGATGTCTGGCAGTACTTTGGTGTACTGGCAATACTTTTGTGTACTGACTAGGAAGCAATGACGTCAACCCCTTTTTGTATCGTATCTTTTGGATCTTGTTCAAATTTATTGCAAACCCGCAAAAGAAAAACTCTGTCGTCGTGAAATTTCAATTCGCGACACGATCTTAACGTTAAAGTGGGTACGACGCGACTAAAATAGCATCCAAAGATGCAACCACCTTGGTTGCCATGGTTTTGAGAGGGCACTCACGTTTCTTCACAGAGACATACCCGAAGGTGGTACTTGGTGTATCGTACTGTTCCATAACAACCAGCAAGAGAATGAGTTTGTACTTTTGTAAAATGGCGCTCAAAATTGTGGACCTGTAATTTCAGCATCAGAAACATGGTGACCAAATGTTTCAAATAATGTTGTCATGGGAACCAAAGTTTCCGCAACTTATGATCAAAGAGAGAAGGTCTGTGCTAAAGTTGCACCCGATGTGACATTTTCCAGTCTGCAAAAGTCGACAAATTTTCAGTCAATGATTCAAAGTATCCACGGACGCTTTCGCAAAAAAAGACGCAAACACACTCGAAAATCTGTCCCCCCCCCCCAGCAAAAATAAACCCAACTAATTTCTGTTCAACTTTTCGTGGAAACAAAACCCCCCAAATTTGGACTGTCAATTCCTCTGATCTCGCGTCGCGTGCTCTGTTGTCATCTCTTCTCGGACTCGTCTCCCATGACGACGACGATAGTCAGCGAGCGTCGTGACTCAGATAGATCGGCACTTCCTCCGCCCCCCCCCCGTCTCCTCGGTTCTCTCCGTGTCGTTCTCCCATTCACTGAGAAAACTTTGCGAGGGTTGCTTCACACGGCGCGAGAGGTTGCGTCTTGCGTTGTGCAGAAAGTTTGCGTCGCAACTACGTCGCAACGTCGCATTCAGAACTGACGTAATTTTGCGACGTTTGGTTGTTGTGTCGGGCTGTTGGTTTGTGTTGTTTTCTGGGAACTTGGCAAAGACACAACGCTCAACGATGGCGTTCAGTGACGTAACGCACGACGTTGTGACGTTTGACGTTGAGGGGACGCAGCGTTGTTGACGTTCACAGCGACGCACGTCTCCGTTTTAGAACCATCTCGCCAAAGATTTTGAAGTTTCCTCAAGAAATATTGAGTCCGAATATTTGAACCGAAATATCTAAGTCGGTCCGCCACACCTGATAAGATATGAGGAGTACACAGCCATGTACTCCCTTATCTCATATCAGCACTGAGGCTCGTAGCGTGGAGATAAGAGACTTTTGTGTTTCTCCATAGTTACGGCTGTTGTTAGTCTGTGTGTCGCGGCCACTTTCTCTTTTGAGCGTTCGTGTGTGTGTGTGGGTGTCGCGGGTATGCGTGCACGTTTTGCGCAACTTTGGTCCCTTGACTCACTCTTCGTTTTCTCTCCTCCGTGTGCGTGTGTGGCGGGTGTGCGGGTGTGCGTGTGGCGGGTATGCGTGCGTGCCTTTGTCGTGCGTTTGTTTGACCGTGCCATTGGTTTTCTCTCTCACAGGCGATGGCGGGGTTCCTCCTGATCGCCACCCGAGAGGGGAAGCTTCTCTACATCTCGGACAACGTGACTGAGTACCTGGGTCACTCTATGGTGAGTACTCACTGTGTGTGCGTGCGTGGTGTGGTGTGGGTGTGCGTGTGTGGTGTGGGTGTGCTTGCACGGCACATGTATGGGTGTGGTATTGCGGGTGTCTGTACGTGGGGTGAGTTGGTATGCGTGCAAAGTGCGTGTGGTGAAACATAAAGATGTGCGTGCGTGTGGTGTTCTAGAGTGGCGCGGGTGTGTGTGCGTGTGTGTGGCAAGAGGATTCGGTGTGCGTGCAGTGGAACGCAAGTGTGCATTTGGATGTTCATTGTTGAGAACATTGTTCGTTGGCGCGTAAAACAACGTTTTACGTTGACGTTCTTGGGGGGTAACGAAAGGACGTTTCGACGTTTTAGCTGCAGGGTGGAGTTTGTTTTTCAAAGTCCGAAGTTCGGTCGCTGAGCTGGACGATTTCTATTGGCCGCCCAACTTTGTGCAAAACAAGTGGAAACAAGGAGATTGTTGTCGTGACGACGGATCGGTTTTCAAAATCTCATCTCCGAACGTCCGCTTCGGTCGCTATAGAAACTCAAAACTTTTGTTTGTTGTCAACTCCGACCTTCTCAGTAACGGACACCCGAAGGCTCGTCATCAAGTTTTGAAATTTGAAGAAAATTAGACAAAACTTTTGGAAAATTACTTTGGCAAATTAAAATTGGAGTTGGGGGATTATGTATCATGTCGCGGACGTCATTTTCTAAAGAACGACAAATGTCACCATGGTAACGCGATCCCCTCCATACGTCCAGCCATATTTGGTGAAACAAAGGAAGAGTTGAGCACATATGGAAAAAGTCTACACCTGCAGAAAGTGATATGTCTCCTGAGCGGTCAGCGGTCACGTGATGACGTCACAGCGTCCAATTCTACTGACGTCAACAAGAGCAAAACTTTTACACAAAGACCCCGGGACCTTTCAGAGTTGCACAAAAAGCGAAAATTTGAGAAGAGTTTGCAAAATTGTTTCTTGAACCCAACAGAAAATTGAGAAAACCTCAGGAGATGAGATGAGGAAAAGTTTTTCTCCCAGACAGAAAATTGGCAAAAAGTTTTGCCAATTTTGAGGAAGAAAAAATTGTGTAGAATTCTGCTGACGTCAAAGCGAGAAAATTGAGCGAATCTTTTGTCCAGGTTTCAAGCGGTGATGTTGGCAGCAAGTACATTCGAACAACACATTTCTTCTACAGACTCTTTATGTGCTTCATAAATTTAAAATGGAGGAAGCAAAGTTTGAAAAAAAATTCTTGCTGACATCAATTCACTTTGGGGTTTGGGAAAGTACCTTGACAATACTTGGTACTTGAGACATTTGGGGTAAATTCGAACACAAACGAAGGGGTAAATTCGAACACAAACGAACGTCCTTTCTTTGACAGGACACAACGAACGTCACTTGAACAAAGCATCACTTGGCACTTTCTCCGCGAAAACCAAATGCAAAGAACTTTTGCCAAGCAGTTGCAAGAGTTTTCTCTGTCTTCTTTTGGAAGAATCTCAGCACTTACAGAGACGCAATACTTGTACGACCGTGGGAGGATCACGCACTTGCACTACATACTTGTTTTGGTACTTTCTGTGCGCGAGTGAAGCAAAACGAACTGCGCAATACTTGTTCAGTCGTTATAGCGACGACGCCCAAAATCAGCCGAAAAAAGTTTCGAAACCCTGTGCGGTACACAGGTAAGATAAATTTGCTTGTGCCATTTGGCAGACAGAGATGAACGAGTTAGAAATCTTATCCCTTTACCTGCAAAGTTCCTTGAACAAAGAAAAGTTTTGAAAACCTCCCGGAGATAGAAATCACTCGGGATATTTTGCGCCATTTGGTCGGTAGGCGGGTGACTTGAAATTTGGCCCCCATTACCTGTGGTTACCTGAGGTTACCTGAACTTACCTGGAATTGTCACCTGGAACTAATTGGACACTTCAAAGAGGCACCGACTGTTTCACCTGGTCAACCTGTTCTTTTGTTCAACCACTCACCTGTTGAGCGCCCGCCCGTCTCTCTCCGCCCCCGCCCCTTCCTTTGAGGGGTGGATCCAGGAATTTAACCCAGTGACTCCAGAACCCCAAGAAATGGGGGGAGGGCAAAATTAAAAAACGTTCGTCTAGAGCAAAACCTGAAGAAGAAAGAAGTTCTGAAAACGAAGTGGGATTTTATTGGGGGGGGGCGGGACGCGAAAGTTGAGGGTTGTGTTCACGAAATCCTGGGTCCGCCCCCTCCTCCCTCCCTCCCACTCCCTTTTCCTTCAATTACCAAGATTACATCCGTATGAACCCAACATCCGTAAAACGCCGCTCAATTTCACGGATCGTGTGTTGTGCGGAAGTTAGAACTAATTAAAACTTTTCAAAGTGACCATCGAGTCCAATTTGAGGACCACCCAAAACGAAACAGGAAACTGGATCCAAAATGGCAACTTCCGGAACAATCGAACGTCCTCCAAAAGATTAAAGTTTCAAAAGTCTCCATTTACTCACCAAATCCAAACCCAAGAAACTAAATCCGGAAGGGAAAAGGTTTTGAGCGGGAGCAGATCACTTTTCGCGCCATTATCGTTGTAACAACAGCGTCGTCGCTGACGGCGCGACGCGTCACTAGGGGCGACGCGCGACGGCGCTGTAACCAGAGATGATTGACACCGCTCATTTCCCACGCAATTAGCCAAATTGGCGCGAAATCAGCCCAACTGGATAAGAGGGATTGAAATTGAGAAGGGGGGCGGTGAAAGTTGCGGTTATTTGTGAAATGGGTCTTGAATTTCGCTGGGAGGTTCGAGTTGTGCTTCGGCCCTCTGGCGGATGAAGTGGAGGCGTTCGCGGCGTTGAAATCGAACACGCCCTGCGGAATCGAACACCTCCCTGTGATTTGACGCCACAATGGCGAGAAAATTGTGTTTTGTTCCGGTAATTTTCACCTCGTTTGTTCTGGTCGCCTTCTGGCGATAATTATGGTGGAGAAAGTTGTTGCGGAACAATTCAAAAGAAACTTTTGAAAAGGTCAACAATTGAGCAATTTGCTCAAATTGCGCAAAGTTGCGTCGCCTCAGAAACTTCGCGCAGTTCCCGCGCCCGCCGCGGGCGGCGCCACTGGACGCGGACATCTTTTTAAAGTTTAAAAGGCCACAAATTGCATTTAAATTACTCACAATTACTCAGATTGCACCAAAAGTTTGTTGTGAAAATGATAAAATTTACAGCCAATTTCCTGAGTGAGTGGGTCTCATTGAAAATAAAAAGTTCAGGGACGCCCACTGTCCGAGAAAAGTGTCTGGCGGGTGTGTTTGTCTAAAATTTCTTGGAAATCGATTTGGGATAAAGTTTGAGAGAATTGTTACAACAATGACGTTGCCAAAGGTGACGGTCGCTCAGGAGACGTTGCCAAGAGTTGATGGTTTCCAAGGAGAGGGAGTTGTTTTCAGTGTGGGTGGTCTGAGATCCGGGTGGAGCCAAGTGTGACAAATTTCTGTGAAATTATTCTGAGAATGTGTGTGTGTGTGTGTGTGTGTGTTGTGTGTGCGTGCGTGTGTGTGTGTACGTGTGTGTGTGTGTGTGCCTCACTCAAGAAAAGCCTTTTGAAATTTCAACAAATTTTCTCTTCAATTTCAACACTGAAGGCCATCGCCTCGCTCTCTTCTAACAACACCGTTGCTACGTTGGTTGCCAGGTGGACATGCTGACGCAGGGCGACTCCCTCTATGACATCATAGACAAACGCGACCACGCGTCGGTCCAGACGCAGCTGCTGCAGACGACCTACTCGCCTTGTCCGGACACCGGGCTCGACTCGCGCGCCTTTTTCTGCAGGATGAACGTGTCAAGGTCGTTCAGACGCCAGGCCGGGTTCGGCGACCACAAGGTGTGTGGAACAAAAATATTTTTCAGAAAAATGAAGGGCAAAAAGGCGTTGAAATTGAATTGTAGAGGAGACGTGACTTTTGGCAACACACACGCACACACACGCTCACACAGACTCGAATGCTGACACACACACACGAACACACACACACACACACACACACACACACACACACACACACACACATGAATACGATAGGAAAGGCGTTTTTCTTGTCTCAAACATGCGAAACTTTCTAAAGTAATTAAGTTCCCAAGAACAAACTTCGCAGTCCAAAACAAACTTTACAAATTTTCACCTTGTCCTCACCAAAAAACCTTTCCTTCTCGTTGCTAGGTGATGCACGTGCGAGGCCACTTCATCCAGCCTCTGATCCGCGATCACTATGGCAACCAGCAGGTGTTCATGGCGACGTGCGCGCCGCTTATCACGCCCGACGCTAAGGACGCCGCGACGTCAAGCGTCTCGACCCTCGTGTTCCAAAGCGTCCACGGGCTCGACATGAAGTTCGTCGAGATCGCTCAGAAGTGAGTGTGCGTGCGTGTGTGTGGTATGCGTGCAGGAAATCGCGTGGAAAAGGTCCCACCGCACATGCATGTATGTGGAAGAAAGTGTGTGGTGCAGCTGAGGTAAATTTTCGCTTCGGTTTGCTGTTGTTACCGTGGTTACATTGCGGTTGCTATGGTTACAGCGGGACGCACCATCTCGGCTACAGCAACGCTGAGATCTTCGGGAAATCGTGGTACGAGCTGCTGCACCCGGAGGACGTTGTGGAGGCGAAGGAGAAACACGTGCAGCGTGAGTAGCTCAGTGGGCAGAGCGTCGCGCTCCCAAGCGCGCGATCCGGGTTCGAGTCCCGCTTTCGCCGGAAGTTGTGACCGGAAGTTGAAGTATTCTTTCTTTGTTTTACTGCAGTGATCAAATCGAGCCACGAGATGGGGTGCATGTTGACGGTGCGACTCCTGGCGGCAGATGGCGCTTGGGTTTGGGTCAACACAGTCATGCACGTGCGCCAGCCGTACCTCTGCGAGAACGGCGACCCCGCCATCGTCTGCATCAACCAGGTGAGCTTCCGGGCGCCGTGGCGCTGTCGGTTAGCGCGTCGCGCTGCCGAGCGTGCGATCCGGGTTCGATACCCGTCACCGCTGGACGGAACCAGAAAGAGAATTTCTGATAATTTATTTGTGACCAGCATTGACCTACATCTGAATTTTTTTGACCTTCTTGACCTTCAGATCATCTCGGACTCGGAGGCAGCTCTCTTCAAGATGCAGTCTCAGCTCGAGTCGTCTCACATCGCGCGCAGCCCGGAGTTCCTCGACCCGATCCAGGGCGGGGTGGCGCCATCCCACATCATCACACAGGTGCGTGCGTGTGTGGAGGTATGCGTGCAAAATTGCGTGCACTGTGTGAGATTGTGGCTTCAAGATTGGTCGAGTTGACTCCACCGTAAATTTTCCTCAAGACAAGCATGTATTTTATGTGCGTGTGTGTGGAGGTATGCGTTCACGTCACTTTACGCCGACGTCAATGTTGCGCAGGTTGCGACGGACGCGGAGCAACTCCAGTCGATGCCGCTGCTGCGTCTCCTGAACGAACCTGGAGCGACGCCGACGACGTTCTACGAGGCGCAGGTCGCCATCGCACCAGCGCCATCCGGTGGCGACTCCGGCAGCGGCGGCGGAAGCCCCACCGCAGGAGGGCAGCAGCAGCAGGGCGGGAACACGCCCACGACGACGGCAGCCTTCGTGGGTCCACCCACTTCCGGTTTGGGTCTGTCCGGCTCCATGGCGACGCCTTCTTCCGGTGCGATGTCGGATTCCGGAAGTAGTTCTCCGTCGGACGGAAGCGGAAGTCCCCGCGAGATTCTACGCGCAGAAATCATCAACCGGATCAACCTGAAGCGAATCGCGCAGCAACACAGCGGAGCCGGGAACCAGGCTTGTAAACCCGCCAAGCGTCCGCGTCTCGCCCACTCGCGTAACGACAGCTTGGGCGGAGGTTTGGGCGTGGGCTTGGGCGGGCTCAACATCACCGGATCCGTCTTCATCACGCCCGCCACGGGCGGTGGGCGTCTGGGCGGCAACAGTGGCGCCCCCACCGTCTCCAGTGGCGGTTTCGCCGGAGCCCAGGTTCTCGCGCCCTCGGTCGCCCCTGGCAACATGTTCGCTGGGCTGTCGCTGAAGAACGAAGAGCTTCTCATCCCGGAGACGGTCCAGGAGTTGGTCAAGGATTTCACGGGACCGCTGACGCCCGAGTCTCCGTCTGATCGCGCTGACTCCCCCGGCTCAACCACGTCCAACGTCCCCGGAGCGTCGGGCCCCGCCCCGGGGTCCCTGACGGCGCTGCGTGTCGACACGACAACCGTCCCGCGACTTCCGCTGTCGCTCCTGACGCCCGAGTCGTCACCGACGATGCCGGACTTCCCGACGATGCTGCCACCAGGGGGCGAGCAGCAGGTTCCGGGCGGGGAGCTGTCGGAGCTGGAGGAAGCGCTCAAGTACATGCAGGCGGAAGCGTACGACTCACTTCCGGTCCTCAAGGTCAAGGTTGAGAAGAAGGACGCGGACGCCACGACGACCACCGGATGCGACGCCATCTTGGGGCTGCCGCAACTCGACATCGGAAGTATCGAAGATTACTTCAACGCCGTTGGAGGCCGCAACGCTCTGGACCGGAAGTTGAACTACGGGCTCAAGGTCGACGTGAAGATGGAGCCGCTGTCGCCTCCGCAGAGCTCGGCGGGTTCCCCCTGCCCCGCCCCGTCTCCCTGCGCGCCGTCGCCGTCGCCCTCTGGTGGCGCCCCCTCGCCGGCGTCGTCCTCCCTCTATACCGAGTCCCTGGCGAGTCCGGCGTCGCTCTACGCGTCGTCGTCCGTCTGCGGCAGCCCCTCCGCGTCCTCGGTCTACTCTGACGTCAGCACCGCGTCCACAGTCTACTGTGACGTCACGACGCCAGCCGCGCAGCAGCAGCAACAACAGGAAACAGCAGCAACAACAGAGGCGGACCTCGAGCTCAGTTCGCTCGTGAACACGGTCGCCGAAGCCATCTTCAACATCGTGCAGCAGCAGAACGGTTCCCCTGGCAACGGGGAGACGACGACGATGGGTAGCAACGCCTTGGCAACCGCGCAGAAGCTGGTCGCAGCCGATGACAACAAGAAGCCGCAGCCACCGGCGCCGGGTGACGTCATGATGAGCGATGACGTCACGACGTCGCTGATGACGTCACAACCGGAAGCTGACCTTCCGGCGCCGGATCCCGTGGCGGAAGCGGCTCTGATCGACGAGTTGCATCAACTCGACCAGCTCGCCGCCGCCGCAGCACCAAGTTATGGTACGTGAGCGTCAAGTGACGTCAAGCGACGTCAAATGACGTCAAACGTCATCCGATTGTTTGGGCCAAGTTTCTCATGCAGTGGACACCAAAGTTGCACAGTATCTTTCCTGTAATTTTGTTGAAATTTTCGTAACCGTTTTGGTTTGTTTTCTCACAAAACTGATCGCGTCTTTATTTTCTCGTTGCTAGGTGATGCCGGAAGCCTTGGCGCCATCTTTGACGAGACCCTGTAAGTTATGTGACTTACGCAGAAAACCACTACACTACGTATGGCATATTGCCGATCTTATTTAGTAGTAGCCATGGGGAGTAACCATGGCGACTTTGAAAACCGAAAGCGAAAGTGACGATGTTGATGAAGACGATCGCTTTGACTTGTTGCTGCTGCTGCTGCTGCTGCCGTCTGGAACTGTTTTCTTCCCACCGGGGCGTCGGGAAACTCACTTCCGGTGTGTGGCGTCCGGTCTCTGCCGGTCAGAGCCGGTTGCCGGCGCCGGCGGTGGGGAACCCCGGTCCCCGGTCGGGACACCCCCCTCCGCCCCGCCTCCCCCGCACCCGTGACGTCACAGAGTTTCACCATGGCGACGACGACGATGACGCAGCGTCACAAAGTTTGTGACGCTCCCGCTGCTGCTGCTGCTGCTGCTGCTGCTGCTGCTGTTGTTGTGTCCATGACAACCGAGAAAAACGCTGACGAACTCAAGAAAGAAGAAACGAAAAAACTGCAGAAAAGAAGAAAGAAAACTTGAAGAAACAGGCGAGAGAGAAGAAACTGCAAAAGAAGAGAAAATCTTCAGCTTTTAGAACAAATTTTTCAAGGTTTCCGCTGGTATCGGAACCTTGGCGTTGTTTCCATAGCAACCGATTTATTTTCGTTGAGAAACATTGTTGAGTTATGAAAGAGGGTGGATCCGACTCTGTTGATCGGACGAGGATCCGTTGCATAGTTACCGTGGTTGCCTGGCAACAGGCGCCTGCGTTACAGGTACCTAGCAACAGCATCAGAAGTTTGCAGACAGATAAGAGCTGGTTCTCTCGCGAGCAGAAGAAGCTTCGGTCGCGTTCGATTTGGCACTTCGGCGACGGCGCGAGATCGCTCTGTCGAGGGAGTCAAATCGAACGCGCCCAAAACTGCGCGGCGTTTATGCGCAGTTTCAGAAAACGAACACAACCGCCAGTCGGGTGTTGCTGTTTTCCAAGGCCTGTTTCACACTGGATGCGTCAGTTGTTGTGTCCTTTGACTTGTGCAACGCAGCGACGCAACATGTGACGCATCGCGTGTGAAACGGGGGTCAATTTTTCCCAGCCCGGTGTAACGAAGTGGACGTTGCCCGTGCTGAATCGGGAGGGGGGCCAATTTTACGGGGGGTGCGCCAATAGCCCTGCTACACCGGTAACACACAATCCCAAACCGCTGTCCTGTCGTCTTGGCAACTTAGATTCCTGTAGTTTCAAAAAGAAAAAAAAAGTAAGTTTTGGACGTTCTTTACACAAAATCCTCTGTTTTGGTGAAGTTCAAACTTGTAGTTCAGGTTGTAGAAACAGTTTTGTGTTTCGTTGCCATGGAGTTGGCCGTTTCCATGGTGACTTCTCGTGCAGTTCCAGATCTGAGTAAGCAGCCATTGATGTTTATGAAATCTGGGGCCCTGCGCTTGACGACAGAACTATTTTTTGGGACTTTTTTTTTGTTTTTTCAAAGCAAGTGTTTCATTGATGTGCCTGCAAGGAGCACACGAGTGAGATTCTTGTTTTGTCTCTGGTTGGTTGCCAACACAACACTACCATAGCAACGACGATTTGAGGGTCAGAGTTGTGAAAGGAAAGTTTCCTTGGCAACCAAGATTTTTCCTCAGCAACGGCGAGTCACGATTTGCAAGACTCTGCAACTGGGAAGAAATTGTAAAAGTTTTGACAAAGATGGACGGGGCAATTTTGAGCCAAAATTCAGGGGAATTTTGAGTTAGAATAAGAAAAGTTAATCTCAAATGTTAGTCACGACAACATTAATTTTACCATGGCAACGCAGTGTATCCATTTCTCGTGCGTCAAGGGAACAAAATAACCACGGCAACGTTGATGAAAATCGTGCTTGGATACAAGGAAATTTCTTTTCACAAAATTAATTCTTTTCAAAATTGGTTTCAAAAGATGTCTGAAATGACATATGAGTTTGGATTCTGTAGTCGTGACCAAAGGATGTCAAAGTCGTGGTGTGTGTGGGTAGCCAACCGGAGAGGAGACGAGAGAGAGAGAAGCGACGTGGCAACAGTCAGTTGCTACGGGAGATGTCGCCACAGCGACCGGGGTCGTAGGTATTATACGTCTCGCGTCTCTGTGTTGCTACGACGTTTTATTTTTTCTGACGTTTTTTTTTTATTTCTCGTTTTGGGTGTTGGGTGTACCCCCGGGTGGTAACTGTAGTCCACATTGGAAAAACAATTTGCTTTTTTTTTTGTGTTTGAAAAAAAAAGTCTTTTGTATGCTGTTTGCAAAATTTGAAAAATGTTTTGAATTTTGGAGCACGTAGCAAATATGAATTTTCTGCAAAAGGGAGAGAACCACAACAACAAATGTGAAATTCGTTTTTGCTGCGTGGTCTTCTGTTCTCAAATGATGATATACTTAGAATTCACTGCACCATAATTTGAGTTTGCTGTTCCACAATTCGAGTTCACTTAGATTTTCCATGTTTTGAGTTCCTTGTACCATAACTGGAATTCACTATTTTCTGTGTTTTACTTTGAGTGTACATGTACAATGATTTGAAAATTTTTCCCCGGCCTCACTTTTCAAAAGTCACGCGCGCTTCCAAGTTATGGGACACAGAGTGACGCAAAATTTCACTTTGGGTTTGTCTTTGCTGAAAATTTCTGAGTTTTCCCTTGAAGTGGAGAAAAATGGGGCCGGGGTGGAATTTTTCTTGCAATTTGAATGTTGAATATGGATTTGTTGATGTACATGTATCTACGTTTGCGTTGTCGTTGGGGACAGAGCGTTTCCAAGGCGACGTCTCGGTAAAAGCGACGTCGGAGGGAAACGCCCAGTTCTCAAAAACTTTTGTCTGAATTGATATGCAAATTTATGCAAAATGTGAATTGAGAAGTTGTTGTTGCCTGTTTCTCGTTGTAATGTGAGAAACGTTTGAAATGTTGACGTCGTGACGGACGCTCTGACGTAAATCAAGATGGCGTCGTTGGACGCGCTCGTAACTTGATCTGTTTTCAATTTTGCTGCTGCTGCCTTTGCTGCTGGACACTGAGGTCAGTTTCACACCGGATGCGTCACGCGCTGCGTCGCTGCACAATTCTGTGGGCGCTGCTGCGTCAGGGACGCAACGCGTGACGCATCTGACGTAAAACTGACCTGAGAGAATGTCACGCGCCACGATTTACGTGGATGTAACTAGATTTTCAGTTTGACCTGAAACACAAGATCGCGCTTCGTTGCTTAGCAACAGAAGGAAAAGTTGCACATTGATGTTTGTTTCGCATTTATTCTCACATTTTGCTGGCACAAAATGATGTGTTTTGTTCATTTTGTCAACTTTAGAATTATAGATGTTTTGAGTTTTGCTTGTAGAAAATGCGCACAAAAACATTTGTAACCGCAAACATTTGTGAAGTGTTGTCCTGGAAACGGTTGTAGAATACTTGTAGCAGTACTAACTTTGTACTTGTTGGTAACAACGCACGTTGGAGCTGGTCTCCTTGGTTACGTGTGTCTCTTGTAACGTCTTGACTGAAAATAAAATCTCAAAAAAGAAATGTCACGTTTTGTCGTGTTCTCCATCCGAACCAAAAATTCCCCAAACACCGAAAAAGACCCCAAACTTTGGCACCAATTGGTTAACTCCGTGTTTCTTTAGAAACTGCATTGTGAATCTATGGTGCGTGTGTGTGTCTGAGGTATGCGTGCAAATCCAGAACAAAACGAGATAACGCGAAATTTTTGCGACTTGGAACTTGCCGCTGTTCTGCAGCAGACATTCAGTGGGAAAAGAACCCCGAGTGAGCCCAAAGAACGCAGCAAGGAAACGTGCGGGGGCCGTTTCAAGCGTGCGACAGCAACTTGACCATATTGCACCCAACCCGGTTCAGGAGAATCTTCCAATTTGCCAGGGAAATTGTGCGTGTGTGTGTGTGTGTGTGGAGAGAGAGAGAGAGGGAGATAGAGAGAGAGAAGAGAGAGAGAGAGAGAAAACAAGCGTTTGCAGGTGTGTGCAGAAAGTGCGTGTGGAGTGTGTACGTGTGTGCGCGTGCGGTGACAGTGTTGCGTGTTTGCTGTGCGTTGGGAGTCCATGTCTGCGTGAGGAAAGTGTGCGCTGTAGAAAGTTTGTCGGTGTGTGTGTGTTGTGTGTGTGTTGTGTGTGCGTGTGTATCGGTGCATCTGAGTAAATGTGTGCGTGTTCGGTGCACACACCAGTGTGTTCATGTTTCTTCCAAACTGCTGTTGTCGTCGAGCGAAGAAAAACGTCGCACGTTTTTCACTCCCCTTTCCACGTGTTTTCTGTCGCCACATGTCGGAAGTCTGCGCCACGTCGCTGAGACGACGCTGCGTCGTGAGAGGCTCACGCCTCGTTGCGTAGCGACCGGGACTTTCCGTGAGAAACACCTCGTCGCGCAATCTGTCAATCAAAAGACCTCTCCGCACGCGATACACAGAGACGCAGCGTCGCCTAAGCGACGTTGCGTCGTGATTCACGCTCCGTTGCGTAGCGACCAGGGCTCAGGAAATATCGTCTTTTCTCACGCGATGCGACATGACAACAGTGATGTTGTTGTCAGTGAGACTTCACACGAAGACAAAAAGTCACAAGTCATGAACAATTTTATTCCTGCTGTTCACAAGTTTACAGATCTTCTGAAATCAACAAGATTTCTGCAACTGTAGATACGCAGACGTCAACAAGTGATTGCAACAGACGCGATTCCTGTAGAACGCTACGCGTCTTCACGATGTGAACGTGAATCGCACGTCACGTGACTGCAGCAGTTTCGCGTCGATTTCACACGTCATCAATGACGTCATTGGTCACGTTTACGTCACGAGCGCCACCACGTGACGTAACGCACGTCCACTTTCCGTTGCCGTTTGCAGAGAAACAGGGCGCAACGTGCACGTCCAATTTTGACGCAAACGCCCAAAACGTCACTGCTTCATCTGCGTCTCATTTCAACCCAACGAGGGCGCCACCGGTGGCACAACGGCGTTGTAAAAACTGCCTTTTGTGTGACGGGTGACCAGACGTCGGTCACGTGACACGTCGGCGTGACGTAAAATGAAGCGCCATTGTTCGCACTGGGTTCACACTCGCTGTGTCGCAAGAAGGTTGAACTGGGAACAGGCGCGACGCCTGGGGGGGGGGGGGGGGGGGGGGGGGGGGGGGGGGGGGGGCGGGCGGGGGGGGGGGGGGGGGGGGGGGGGGGGGGGCGGGGGGGGGGGGGGGGGGGGGGGG
>JAAUXT010077582.1_pt1 | contig 25028 bp, 27 predicted proteins | sample 7278171 | NCBI WGS metagenome assembly JAAUXT01 (sample SAMN14350112, study PRJNA611818) | marine sediment metagenome | isolation source: surface marine sediment (1.8m) | place: French Polynesia: Moorea | collected 2018-08
ACAGAATCTATTTCTGTAAAGTTACTCTGTAGTGTTTGATTTTAATAAATCATTAAAATCTAAACAGAGAGTAATCATTTCTTACACAATCAAAAGCAGCACGGTTACACAATCACCACTTGATCGAATGGCAACCACTAGAACCGGCACTGCGCCGTTGGAAGCGTAAAATAATTGATGAAGGGGAGGATTTGTAAACTCGTAGATCTGATCTTCAAGAGCCAAACCAGCGTTTGGTCTTTGTCAAACATCGAAGTGGGTGAAGATGCTTCTTGTTTCTGTGCGCTCCCTCTTCTACCTGCGGAACCACACTTTGATCCCTCAGCGCAAGATCGCAAGGCGGATTCGCACTGTTACCTTCAAATACCTCATGCCCATGAAAACTCCTCCTCAAGTCAGTGTTGCCGTCACCCAACAACACGAGACCCTCTGTGCTTCCTGCCCGCCCTGTTCATTCACTGTCCAGAAGCAAAGTTGGTGCGCATGCACGCGTGCTGTTTGGTATTTGGCTTGTGTTTGTACCCCGAAAAGGTGTTTTGGAGATGCGAAATGCTTCTCATACAGAACGACCAAACAAGTCGACTTCTCTTCACACTACGACACTGGTCGAACTTTATTCTTCAGTTATTGACTTGTTTGGTCATTCTGCATGTGGAATAAGGGACTTGAAGTCATTCAATAGCAAGGAATATTGAATGCTGTACGAAAGACGAGTACTCACTATTTGGCTCCCTTGTTCCTAACGTAACGTCTGCATCTGTTGGAGAGAAGTCACGAGGCGAAATCTTGAGCTATGCATGACAAAGACGCACGTGCACATGCAGTTCTAGTTCGGAAGCGCTGCGCGAATTCCACAGCAAACCAATTCCACCAGCAACATACCGGTATACTCATACATTTTGAAAGGAGGCAGAAGATAATCTTCATCGGAAACGTGTCTCATGTAACTGAGATAATCAGCCTTGCTATCCATCAGCTTATCCCTGCATCTCATGCAGCGGAGAACCACAGGTTTATCCACACTTGACCTGCCAGGAACAAGGTGCTGCATTACTGCGTACGTCGCGGGCCAAACGCGGCTTCTCTTGATCTCTTCTCGTACATATTTCCATGCAAGAAAAAGATCTTAAGGAAGACAATCCCTTACAAAACTACGCCTGAATATTTTGCCTGATTCATTCATGACGTCCTCTTACTTTCACAGACACAGCCCTGTGTTGACCATTTCGTGGTCAGATATTAACTTGACGGGATTCATCCTTCCCGATAAGGAACTTCCAGCTGGATGCAGCATTGAAATAGTGCATAATTATGCTTATCTGCTCAGTTTGTCTCTTTTATCATGTTTCCTGTGTACGCGATGCGGATAACCAAGGCAGCGATGCCTTGATTTCTGCGAACGAGCCGGACTTGGCCAATGGCCGCTCCTCCGTGGCTGTCGCTGTCCGATGTCATCCCTGACAAGGGTCGCGCTTTGGCCCACGTTCACGAGGACGCGACTTCTGAGATTCACCCCTGGGATTCCTTTTCAAATAGTCCCCAATTTGTTGAAATACGAGCATGGCTTGTTTGGCCGTGCTTGAGACTTGTCTGGTCGTTGCTTCATCCCCTTACATCAATAAAAGATGAATCCAAGCAAATGTTCACAGGCAATGGGTTGGAAAGGTACATTTTCATGGTACGATTTGATTTATGAATTTTGTTCGCAGGCTTGATACCTCGTGCAGTTTGCGGTGTAAATTATTCATTGCTTGAACAAATTCCCTGATTGCAAATCACAAGTGATATTCATCAAAATTTTAGCCTCTTGATCAGTCCGGAATGGAACAATTCACCGTTTTTGGACAACAGCAGATATTCACCAATTCACACAATTCCCCTCGAGCCATCCGCTTGAGAACAGTTTTGCGAAATTCCCCAAACTTCTGAGAGTTCATAGAATAAACGTCAGATTCTTGCAGGTGCACTTTCACGGATTCGGAGCAATTTCGAGGGTAGAAGGAAAGTTCCTTGAAGATTTATATCCTTTGCTGTGAGATTGCAGCTCTTGTGGCCTGAACACAAAACACCTGTGGTGGAGGTTGGGAGGTGGTGAGTGTGCTGACAACCAGATTTTATGTATTTTGCCACCTGGCGCGACAGCTGTGCACTTTCGTTTGAGGTGCAAAGATTCTAGTTGTTGCGAGAAATATGTGGCTGCAAGTTCTGCAGGTTTGCGGTTCACCTACAGTCTCGTCTCCCAACGCGTGATACTGTGGTAGCAGCAGCAGTGTAGCAGTCGAATTCGGTACATCACGATGCAGTTCAACTCAACAATTCAGCACCTCAGTTGTCATGATGTGGACAGACCTGGAGAGTTCCTACAGAGGGGTCTCAAGGGGGTTCTGGACCTCCTTGAAAAATTGTCTTTTGGGTTTGAGACTCTGAGCACTCAGAAACTACCTTTTTCCTCACAAACACTGCAGTTTCAGTTCAGATTGCTGCAGAACTCCTGCAAAATTCAAAGAAACACAAGTGCACGTCCGGAACATTTCACCTGTATGTTTGTTCAGGTTTGCAGTGCAGTCTCACCGGATTGCTCAAATATCTGCAGATCTGAGTGGACATGCAGGTGACAGGTGAAGTGGAGGCATGTATCCCCTTATCTCTTCTTTTTGAAGGTTGAACATTCTTATCTGCGTCCGCTTCAGTGCGTATTTACATCGAGCAATAAATTGCTCCATCTGCAGAGTATTTGCTCGAAGAAAGTGCCAAGAACGCAGAAATGCTCATTTTGCTTTGATGAGGTGATCTCAAGTGCCGCTTTGTTCAATGTTGAAGCGAATTTGAAGCTCACATCAAATAGAACAAATGAATTTTGGTGCGTCGAAATTGAAGTCGTACAATGTGTTCCAGGCTCGATTGCATGAAAGCTGGAAGAATACAGATGGAGATCTGTCTGTTCTGCCATTCACGTCATTGTTAATCAGTCTTGGTCAAAACGGAACAACGAAAAGGCAACTGGGACAGTCACCATCCTGTCCTCCACTTGTGTTTGGTTCATTTCCAGTGGATGTTCTTGCTGTCTGGACGGTTTGTAATTTCAAAATCCGATTCTGTTCTCATCTGAAATCGCTGTTCCTCCTGTTCCACACACAAAGCAATCTTTTCACTCAACAGATCCAGAAGTTGAAAGAATCTGCCGTGCTTCAATTCTTCCCCGTAGTTTTCATTCGCAAACTGCACGGCTTGGTAACTCACCAGAACAAAATGTCCTGCGAACAGAAGAACAGGCTGCTTTTGTCTTTGTTTTGCATCACGAGGAAAAGAAACTTGCCGACAATGAACTGAAAAAGGCTCTTCTTGCAAACAGTTGAAAAGAGTATAAAGTTCCAAAGAAGAGACGTGCCTTTTCAGCGAGTTCACCACCAGTGTTCCTGAGGAGGCATTGCGATCAACCGGTCGTGTGCGACTTTTCAGACAAAGAGCTTGTAAGAAAGGCCAACTGGATGATATTGTCATGAAGTTTGGGGTGTCAAACATTTGTGAAAATTTTGGTCAGACGCTTTGACTCTGGAACAAAATCAGAGGCGACTCAATTCACTCGCTATAGCCATGCAACAGCATTGGCTGAACGAGCTTCAACCAAGCCTCTTCCTTGATGCTTTGCAATGTGGTTTGATTCTGGAAAAGTGGAGGAACATTTGCTTCAGCATGTTAGACAAACAAAAGAAGTGCAAAAATACACGGACCATTAACTCCCGACAGCCAGATGGGAACAAGAGACAACCTCTCCCGATCCTCGGCTCTCAGATGGCAAAAGGGAATTTGGAAGCGCGATCGATTTCTCGTGGTTTTTGTCTAAATCTCTACGTTCTGCTCACACCGTGAGACGAGATTGAGTCCAGCGAGAAAAGCAATTGGCTCCATTGAACTTTTAGCTGCCAATCACTGGGCAACATATTCCCTTCATTTGGCAGCTTTCTCAGACTTCTGGTTTCAATCTAATCATGGTTTGTTGTGACGCCTGTAGGTAGCCAGAGGAGATATGACAGATGACATTTGGAAAAGAACGCCATGGTCACTTCTTTCTGACCACTCAGACACAAACAGCTGTCTGTTCAAAAGTGACAACCAACTTCGTGAGCTCCAGGCTTCTTGGCAACAACCCCAGACACAAAGATGCTTCATCTCGATATTGCGATGGATGGACAGGAGACTGAACAAATTGAACCGCGATGCAGGCGTGCATGGACTTGGATTTGTTAAACCCTATAACACTATCCTTCAGGCAACCTGAAAGATTATTCACGCACAAAAAAGAAAATCCAAATTATTGTGAATGGAGATTTTGTACTTGCGAGCACAGTTGGGCTTGGAAAAGAACCTGTATTTTCAACGAGGGACTCCTTCAGCGTCGACGCACACTGAAATACATTTCGGAAGACCCCAAGGGTGGCACTGGACGCAGCAAAAGCCGCAAGTCCGTCGGCTTCGAGCCAAGCAACGCGAAAGAGATATATGTCCTGAAAGTCACGAGAGGAAATTTTTGCCTGAACCCATTCAATATTCTCCAGACTTAAGCTGACAGGTTATTAATTTTCGCTTCCAACTCACCCAACAAGAAAGCTATCATGACGTCGGCTTATTCATCGCTTGCTGTCCACACATTCCTTATGCGAATGATAAATTAAATCCAGTGAGATTCTGCACAGCCCAACCCATCATGAATTCACATGCAGAAGCAAGACTCATCATCAGAAACAGTGAAACACCTCCGTCTGAAGATTAGGGCGCTTTAAATCGCCCAGAAATCCCTCGTGGCCGATCTCGCCTCGATCTCATTATCCTTTACGAGAGCGGGAAACGTAAAGTTTACATTTGGCATTGATGTGGCAAAATTTATGTGTGGTTAAATTTCCACTGTCATTCCGAGAGCTGCTTGTTTCTGCACAGCAGAGTCGTGTACTGTTGCATGCGAAGTGCACTGCAGCGCACGCGAAATGACGCAGTCGAGAGGAAGGCAAGTTCCAAGTGAGCATTCCGATACAAATGATTGTGCAGGGTCTTTTATCCCGATATTTGTCAAATTCTGAAAATGGAGGCCTCCACAAAAGAGCGCAATCAGCTGCAGACCTGGTTTGCGAGGTGCTGATTTTGTTGTCACAGAAAGTGAAATGATCTGACTCCGGACAAGAGGTTGCCCTTCACCGATACTCAGTACCACTTAAAAAGCTTTTACACCATGATGAATAGGTAAACTGCATTTCCCGATTTGGCCTGTGTGAAATTAGTTCTGCCCAGTTGGCCATCAGGATTCAGTTTTTTCTTTCAGATCTCGTTGAACGATATTCATATTATTCCTTATCCTCCTGTCAGTTGTAAACAAAAGTATGGTGCCGTCATTTTCACATCAAACCGAAAAAGGCTCACAAAATAAAAAATAAATAACCCGGAGAGACACGCGCTGAAATGTGCGTTTCACACAAAACTTTGTTTTCCAAATGACACAACGCAAGCAGGAAGAACAAAAAGACACAATTTTTTGCTCCACGCAGACAGCTGCGTGCCGAAAATGAAGTCCCTTTACGAGCGCTTGCGCTTTGTGCCACATGTCAGCTTGGTTTTACCACACGCAGAACAACAGCAAGTCTCGAGTTCGTCCATTGATAACACACATCCAAGATGTGTGCCTTGTGCGGAAGGGTAATTCAAACGAATGTTCCAAGCGGGAGATGCGAAGGAAATGTGGCGATGGTTCGTCTCCGATGAAATTTGGCTGTGGGGGACAATGCAGATATTTTACATCAGATTATGCGCAAATGCCTGCAGGAAGCCGCCTCGTTGAGAGAAATATAGACTGCACTGACTTTACGAAATCTTTTTGGTGCGGGTTATTTTTCTGCTTGGAAGTCAATGAAGCGTGAGGACAGGATTCGTGGCTTCGATCGTCGGTGGTTTTAAGCTTTGGCATGCAGGCATGGTGTGCTTTTTGTTGGACCACCTTTGTGATGCATGAAGAGCCAAGGTCTTGAATGTCGCGACCCAACTTTTGGCAGTGGGGGAAGAGGTGAATTGTGATACCTTGAACAACAACCAAACGGCACTCCCGGGGGTTCGTCTGGAGTGATCTTGCTAGAAGAATGAAGTGCTACTTCAGCAAGGCAGCACGTCTGAGAAAGGAAACCACTTCTTCAGTTCAAGTGAGCAGTTTCCCCTTTCGATCAAGGGTGGGGCTCTGTCCTCTCCAAGCCCTTGTTGTCAGCTGTGCAAATGAAAATAAAACTGAAGATAGTGCAAGGACAAGATGCAAGCTGGGTTTTGCACGCAACTGAATGAGAAGTAATGATAAATTAGGAGCGCGCCCCTTGAATGTTCATCAGGCAAATTATCTGCTGCGCATGCACAGAAATCCAATTTCAGGTTACAAAGCCGAGGTCTAAAAACGATAGATGAATTGAGTCTCTGACGTTTATTACGTGGAGCTCCAAAATTGTTCTTGCTTGTACTGCTTTGGCAAACAAATATGATGTTGGTTCTTTGGGCATTCAGCGTATTTTGCAGGCGTGACTGTCTCCTCGAGCATCAACATTGACCCCGGTAGATTGAAAGAAACTACAGACAGAAAAACATCACGCTAAAATCTAGCCGCGAAATTGCCCAATAAAAGCTTTCTGTTTCCAAACGCCGCCGTTGAATGCAAACTTTCCGTTGTCTCTTTCTTTTATCAGCCAATTGGGTTGGGGTTAATGCCGTGTCCAAGACAGCTGATGGTGATGTATCACCCTGAGGTTAGATAACCTAAATTCTGTTAAAACCACTCTCAATGTCATTCCGATAACTGCAAGCCAGGCTGAGCTGTCCGACGTTGCCATTGTCGATGAATTACATTGTGAGCAACTCAAATTTAATTTTCTCCCGAAGAATCAGTGGCTATTGATTCTCTTTCCCTGTACTTCTGTCTTGTCTCAGCCTCTTTCGGCGGACCCCATGGGCACAACGCAAATTTTCACAACACAACACAACGTGCACTTGCAGAAGGACCTTCACTGATGTTCAGCTACAGTGCAACCACAGACATTCTGGTCACTCTTTCAGTTGACAGTTTTGTTCTGCAAACAAGTTTCTGAAGTATCCCACAGAACTCCACCTCCGAAGCCTGGAGGTCTTCTGCGGTGAAAGCCGCGGGTTTGTTTCAGCTTTCGGCCACAAGAAGAAAATTCCAGCAAATGAGGTTTTATCAGAGAAGCTCTTTAAGAATTAGATTTACTAACTCATTTCCTACTCTTTCTCCTGCTCTTTTAGAGTCGAGAAAGTACGTCCAAATGTTGCTACGTGGGCTAAAAGAGGCACCGACCACGCAAATTCAAGATTTGCAGCATCCATTTCAGTTGAAGACCTGTGATCACATTCCCCACGTTCTGCAAGAGGCCTTGATTAAATTTCCACCGAATCACTGACATTCTTGAGGTCTCTTGGCCGGGATGGATCTTCTCATTTTGCTTGCGCACCAAACTACCAAATTACATGTCATCAACAGATGTAAAAAGTTCTTGCATGCAAAGTTCTCTGGTCGACCACACACTAGTGATCAAGCACCATTTTGGTGACCATCGGAGAAACCTTTCATTTCTTCTCTTTATTTTTGTGTTGTGTGATTATGCACTCAGTATCATCTGGTGCGTTCGTGTCCAGAAACAAATCAGGCTCAAGTTTCTTGCATCAGTGTGTTCGCCGGCGGAAACTGAAAGCAGCTCACACGCAAAACCTTGCGTGCACAACTGCAAAAGTCGAAGAAAGGGTTATTTGAGTTATGCTCAGTTGTGTTGTCATCATAAATGTATTGCTGCCGCCGGTGATCTGCAGTGAACAAGCACATTCGAACTGTTGGTTCAAATTTCAGCGTTTGGACGTTTGGTCTCTTGGACGTTGGAATGACTTGCGCCCAGGACTTCCGGCTTCGATCCAAGAGACAAAATGATATCAACTTCCGTTCCTGAGTTTTGTTCAAGACTTCTGAATCTGCTTGTTTCACCAAACACTATGAACAACCCCAGTCTGAACCAAACCAAGCTGCACATTTCTCCTGGCACCTTTATCCTTTCTGCTTCAACTCATGCACGAACGCCTGAAACCAAATGATTTGTTTTTGGCTCAAAACGAGAGATTCATGGTGTAATATTCGTGCTTTTGTTTGATTAGATTGTGCTGATTTCTGATGGAGGTCAACAGGATAGGATACAATGGAGGCACGTAGCTCGTGATGCCCGAGACGGGGATTTATTGAGCGGGGAACATCCTCGGGGAGCCACTGTCGGTCAGACCACTCCGAATATTCACTCGCAGACGAATAGGCCGTGATAAAAGCACTGTTCCTGAGAATACAAAATCCATTGCGCATCCTCCGTGTGGAGACATGCAGATGCACGTTACTTCAAAAATGTTTTCTTTTTGCCAACCATATGGAACTTTTCTCTTCTTTCACAGATGAATCACTGCAACTGAACCCGGTGTCGGGCCATGAAACTGTTGCCGGTAGATTGAACTATAACAGGGCCAATTAGGGCGAATTTTTCGGAGTGCAATCAAAAGTGCGCCCTTTGCTGAACCCATTTCTTTGCAAAAATGTTCTCTTGTGATTGGCTAGGTTTGCTAAACAAGGAAAAGTACGAGGGGAATCTCACTTCTGAGGTTCAGCATGACAATGGAGATGCACCGACGGCCTCGCCACTTGACTATTGCACCAAGCCAGACGTGTGACATGGTCAGGTCAATTGCAACAGTTAAGCCAGAGACCAGCACACTGTGCAACCTCACATTTTGACAAGATGAGGAGGGTGACTGAGTTGTCTGTTTTCCTGCAGCAAAGGATCAACATCCACTTTTGTGTGCAGCTGGATTTCACTCTGAAGGGCACCAAGGAGGCCATCAAGAAAGTGTTTGGAGTTGTGGCTTTGTCGGACAAGCAAATAGGAGTATGGTACCGGCAGTTTCAAAGTGGTCGCACAACCATTGTGGATTTAGAGAGAAAGCCAAAGCCCCGGGTCTCAAGGTCTCCTGCCAACATTGCAGCTGTGAAGGACTGTGTGGACCATGACAGGCGAGCAACTCTTTATATAATCAGCAAGGAGACAGGCATTCCAAGGTCATCTGTTTTTTCCATTGTGAAGAAGGACTTGCAGCTTGTGAAGAAATGTGCAAAATATGTTCCAAGACTTCTCACACCTGCACATATGGCGAAACAGCACAACAACAGTGAGTACCTCTTGAGACTCTTCAGAAATTTCCCAAAGGTGATGGAGAGAACTGTTACCATGGACGAGAGTTGGGTATACATGTACAACCCTCTGAGGAAAGAAGAATCAAGAGAATGGTTGCACAAAGAAGACCCCAGACCCATCAAGGCACAGCGCGCAAGAGCAACTGGCAAGGTACTCATCATCACGTTTTTTGACACCTCCGGACTGATTTACTATGAGTTCTACCACAAAACAATCAAGAAGGGTGATTTCATCCAAATCTGTGGGAGATTCCTGGATGCCTTTGAGACCAGAAGACCCAGAGGAAGGTTCAGAGGCTGCCTCTTCCTGCACATGGACAACGCGCAGCCACACACCGCTGGAGACTCCATGAACTTCCTCAGAAGTCACCAAGTCCAAGTGTTGCCCCACGCACCCTATTCGCCTGATTTGGCACCAAACAATTTCTGGTTTTATGGCAGGCTGAAGGGAGACTTGAGAGGAGTGAGATTTCCAGACATCCCAACCCTCAAAGATGCTGTGCGTGATCAAATTGGCAACATCACCTCCATGGAGTACTGCCAGTGCATCATGAAGACGTGGGTGAAAAGACTAATCTCCTGCATCACAGCCAATGGCGGCTATTTTGAAGGCATTCAGTGATTCATTCCTTCACAGTGTACCTTGTCTGGTCTCCAAAACATAAACAAAACAGGTACAACTAGACCTTCTTTTGTTCTCATTGTTGTCGTCCTCAAAGAAATCGGTTAACTGCTGTGACCTTCCATTGTCATGCTGAACCTCAGAAGTGAGATTCCCCTCGTATTTGCGCCCTTTCATACGCTGTCAATTGTCAACTGCGTCGGTGTCAGCCGCCCTTCATTCACACCAGCTGTGTGCGGACGAAGCTAATTTGGTGACATTGTGACGCAAAGTCAATAATTTGGCCAATCCACAGCCAGCTGTCCTTTCAAGCGAGATGCGCAGCTTCATCTTCCTCCTTTGCGCCATCACACGAAAAAATCCGACTTCACAGAAACGATTCAGTATCCAGGGCTCCATGTCGCAACAAAACGGTCCACTTCTGAATTCGTGGACGCGCTCCCGACAAAAACCATCTTCTCCCTGAAGTTCGAGTCCGAAGTACGGAAGGAAGCAGCAAAACTTTTCCGAGAAACTTGTTGTATTGAAACCTTCTACAACGTACAGCAACTTCACGCACCTTCCTTGATATCTCCGAAACAACCGTGGAAGGAGCGACGATTTGAAAGCAGCATTTTCTTTCGTACACTGGATTCTAAACAGCAGAAACCCAAAAAGCTGAAAAAGACACGAACATTTGTTCGCACGCAAATGGCTGTCAAAAACACAGCGGAATATAAGAGTATTTGTTCTCCATCGGACTTTCTCCCATTGTCATTCTTTCGAAAGAGTGGAGCGAACGAACAAGTACCGTACAGTTCCTTTTTCTCAGACGCACCCGTGCATATCACGCACCCCTATTTTGGTCCCCTTTTCTGGGCACCAAGGTTCAAACACATACCCATGTAGAGACATACCCCTTCTTTTGATGCTCAATTTTGGGGCAAAAATGTGCGTCTGAAACACGGAACTGTATGGTAATTCAGAACAAATTGAAGTCTGACCAAAGACGGATAAAATTAGAAACTGCATAACTTGGTCAACCCCATGCATGGCATGTCTCACCTTGAGGGTTTATGAAAACGCATTGAAATAAAAGCTCAGGTTTGGCTGACAATCTTTTCTTGTGCACGGATCATCAGCAGCGTAACGGACATATCGGAAGGGAAACTGACCTTGGTACATTTTTCCGTCTATCCTGCACACTGCTGCAATTGCACTCCCACCTCAGAAGTCCTTCCCATGATTTCCAGTTTTGTTCGGTGTGAACACGGGCTCATTTTCTCCCTTTCCTTTCCCTGGACTGGTTCTTCGCTCACAGTCTGTTGTGGATCAGTCTCCATTTACCAACATGACAATGACTAGAAAAACCGATGTCCCACCGTCATTTTCCAAACAAGGCTCCTCTGACGACAAACACCACAAGACGTGTCGCACCGATTCCGTCTCCGTCACAAGATACGTGACAACTCGCAGGCATGTTTTTGTTGAGGTCACTTCATCGAAATCCGCTTTCCTCCCGGAAAAACTTTCCAGCAACAAAGCCTACACGGTCTCCTCTTTGCTGACGCTCTGGGCGGTGGCGGCGGCGGAGGCGGCAGCAGCGTCGCCAGTGGAGGGAACTGGGGACCCGTCCTCGTCCTCGTCGCTGGCGTCGTCCGCGGAATCGTGCGGCGAAAACGACTTGTGGCTGGACGAGTGTGATAGCAGGGACGGCTGACCACTGCGACGCAGCCTGCAGAGTATAAAACAGTGTTACGAGGACTCATGACTGCCGGTCGTGCTTGGTGTTGCGACTTTCGCCACAGAAAACTTTCAGGTCAACTCCCTTCAATACTTCGCCATCTAGTTGATCGTTTTGAGCACCACATGACAAAAGAACGAACCAACAAGAACACCATGGCCTTCAATTCTTCGAAAGCGTTTTCTTTCTCACAACTTAGCGACTGGGAAAGAAATCCTGACAATTCTCTGTGGACGCATTCACTGGCGCAAGCAAAAACTTCCATTTTGGGTGTTGCAGACCCACCTGGTTTGCAAATGATCCACCTGAGTTCGGAGGTTTTCCACCTGTTCTTGAAGTTCATCGTTGTTTCGTTGCAAACGTCGCACCTGGTTCGCCTGCTGATCCACCTGCAATTGCGGCAAATCCAGTTCACTTTGCGTGTCCACCCTTTTTCACAAATTTCGATTTGTGTCACAGAAAACACATTTATTCCTGAGGGTTTGGTGAAGCAACACCGTGCATACACCAGGCCAACACTTTGTCTTTGAGTGATGTGGGTTGCTCATTCGGCTTGCTCATCAACTTGAAATACAATTGCACCAAAGATGAAATTGTCTTTCTTCCACTGAAATACAAATGACAACTTCCAAAACTCTTTTGTTCCATCAAGCCCGCGAACAACCCTCTCACACTGGTAACATGGAAACCCGAAACAATTTGAAAACCGTGTTCCAGAAAAAATCCTGACCCATTCGCATTTGTGTTTCGTGATAAACTGTTTCGTAAGATGGGGTCTCTGCATTGTGTGTGTGTGTGTGTGTGTGTGTGTGTGTGTGTGTGTGTGTGTGTGTGTGTGTGTGTGAGTGTTTCGGCACAACGTGTTTTTGATCCGTTGATTGGCTGGACACTTGCCTCATCCTCTGCGTTTGCAAGATCCTTTTTGAGGTCATCAATCCTGCCTCGCAGTTTCTTCACTTCGAGTTCGTACTGCTCGGCGCGTCTTTGTGCGTGCTCATACTCCGTTGACTTGTCTTGAAGAGACTTCTTTATCTTCGTGTGAGCGTGCCTCAAGTCTGCCAGTTCCTGAACAAAGCAAAAGACAGGAGGAAAGCACTTCCCCAAAACAAGTTCACAGTACCAAAGTGGGACAGACTTTCATTTTATTTCAGTCATTTCAAAGAACACTGTTGCCAAACCAAAGCCTTTGGAAACCAAAATCGCCAGCAGCACATCTCATGGGCTTTACCTTAGTTTTGTCGGAAAGATCGTTCTGCAGTGCCTTGATGTCGGAGTCCAACACAGCGGAAGAGTGTCTGCTCTTCCTGTCCACTTCCTCCTGCAGATTCTCAACCTCCGTCTTCAGTTTCTTATTCTCACGCTCCAAACCGAGTTTTTCCGTCTCAAGTCTCTCCCGCCTTCCCCATTCAGCAGCATTTTCAGCTTGGAGTCTTTCCAACTGAAACGCAATGAAAGTGAATGCCAACATTCCTGCACGTAAAATAAACCGCCATTTTTCTGTCACACAAACAGAACAATAGTACTCGTTGAGTGGGTTGTTGTCCAAAAGAGTGAGGTTCATTGGATAATTGGGCACAGTGTACTCTCGCTGGTGGAAAAAGGAAGGGCTGTCCAGTGTAGAGCCGAGAAGTAGAGGACCCAAATGTGAAAAGTTGCCTCAGCTCAAGAAGCCTTTGCAAGTTTGCAGATCATATCAACGCACCTCAGTTCTCAGATCCGTGAGACGTTTGTCCAGGCTGGATCGGTTGCTCGACTCATCTTCCAAATCTTGTGCCACGCGTTTTAAGTCTTCTTGATGTTGCGACTGGATTCTGCGCAACTACGAGAAACAAAAGAGACGTTCTCTCACAAAATGACCCACGTTCTTCGACTGTATGTCAACGTTCGGACAAACTTGCATCCGACAACTTCGTCTGACCTGATCTTCCGTGTCGGCTTTGGCTTGCTCCATTTCCTCGCACCGTATCTTCATACCACTCAGTTCGCTCTGAATTGTCTCGATTGTCTGCATCAGTTCCGCCTTGGTGCTGCAATAGCATGAAAGAATTTTGAAAAACAGCGCAACGCACTGCCTGAATCAGATTGTCATGTTTGTACAAGAGCAAGCATCGGAAAGATTTTGAACTGGAACTCACTCGCGTTCCCCTCGAACTGTTTTCTGGGCCTCCTCCAGTTTCATTTGAAGCATAGATATTTTTTCCTGAGCCAGCGTATCATCTCCACCTGGGGTGACTTCTTTCTTCTTTGTTTTGCTGCCTTTGTCACCATCTGTTTTGTCTGAATGTCCACTGGAAGACTCATCCTTGTCCTTTGGGGCACTGGGTGGTGGATCTTTCTTAGCAAGTAATTTGTCAACAAAGTTATGCTCGGACTGGATCTGATCCGATGGAAGAAGGTTGTGATCTTTGTCGAGGAGGGCGTTGTCTGCTGCCAAATTTGCTTCGTGGTCTGAGCCTGATTTGGGGCTGCCTGTGCTGCTTGCCACGCTGTACTTGTCCTTTTCTGTGCCAACAGATGATGTGGATTTCCTCATTGTTTCTAGCTCTGATTTGAGCTTGTGCCTTTCATGTTTCAAAGCATTGCAATCCTTGACAGTGATTTCTAATTTGGTCCGAAGTTGCCTGGCTTCTTCTCTCGCCTTGTTTCTTTCGTTCCTGACTTTACTCCACTTTTCTCTCCAGTTTGCGGTGCAGTCAGACCACCAGCGCATGGTTTTCTCCATTTGCGTCGCCCGCACCTTCGCCTCTTCCAACTCTCTCAGCAGAACTTCTTCCTTGGCATCCCAGTCCCTCCCAAGAGGTTCTCTTGGAGGCAGTGGGGGTGGGGCATCTCTTCTCTTGTCCGCGTGCCCCCTGTTCGGTGCTGTGTGGTGCTCCGATGGTGGTCGAGTTGCCCCCACATAGGAAACGTCCGGACGAGGTGGAATCACTGGATTCATTTCGTTGTGGCCGAAGTCCTGACCATCACAAAGTATGCCTGCCTTGTAGACCAGATAGCGAGTCTGGAACCACTAAATGAACACCAGCGAACCTTCCTTCTCAATCTGCCGTCAGTGAACACCCCAGAAGCTTCCGAATTTGTGCAGATCACGACAGTCTGTGCCTACCAAATGTAGATCTACTTGAAATCCAGTTCCCAAAGCGTCGTTTGGGATTCCAATCACACAGCTTTCAATGATTCGCACCTTCTGGGCAGTTTGGATGTGGCTCGCTGGAAGACCGGAAACTGAATGTGAACACGCACCTCACCAATGAGATCCCTTGGAGATTTCCGTGCTTCTGCCTTGCTGTAGAGTGACAACAATCACCACAATTCCTTCCAGACTACGTATATACTGGATTTTAATGTAAAATTCGCAAAAAGCTACGGACTGGCTGCATCAACAAAGAACCACTTCCGGTTCAGAGGTCAACGGAAGTGGCCGCCATTTGTCTGCAGAAATTTGAGTTGACAAATGTGTTGAACAGCTTCAGAGGTGACCAGAGATCACGGATGATACAATTTTTTCTGTAAATTCTAGAACCCGTAACAAGGAATCATTTGGCTGAATGCTATGGAACAGGTAAGTGAGTGTTATTCACAAGTTTGTCCGACAATGTTTTGGGCTAAGTTTACGCGCGTTTTACGTTTGGCGCAGGGGTTCTTCGTGAAGAATGAACGAAATTTTCAGTTTGGTGCCAATTTGTTGTGTTACACTTGTCGTGGTAGATGTGTATCTGGTCTAATTTTTCTGTTCTACTCGCCGTGCTCACTAATCGAAAGAGGTTTCGGATATTTTGGCATGAAAGAAAAATGCCTGAACTGGCTGTCAGTTTGTGGTGCAGATGGATACTCGTAACAGCCAGACAAAGTGACATCTCCAAGCAGCTGAGGAAGAGTCCTCTTCATGTCGACCTTCTGGCAGAGAATGGCACCTTGGAAGTGTATTGTGGACAACCTTGCCTCCTGTCCTTCCATCTGTTGTTTTTGGTACTGGACACGAAGGGTTGTGATTGAAGGACAAACGGCTGGGTGGTGGTGCGCAAGACAACGTAGGGCAGATATTTCCCAACATTCTCCAGAACCGTTTGTAGACCCCAAGCCTGTGTAGCCCGTGTTGCCAACGGTCGAAAAAGTTCGAATTCGCCTTGGTTCCAGTCTGGATAATGCTGAACATGTGTGATCCGACAAAAGAGATGAGCTCGTGTTTTGACCACCCAGTTGTGGAACACTGAATATGAGACACCATTGTCATGAGTGAGATACGTGTTGGACGTTTTTGGTTTTATACCAACACTACCGGCAAGTTTTTTTCCGTTAGATCAGGCTCTGATCATTTGTTTAGCATCTGACGAGAAATTGGAACGTCGTGCACAGAAAGGTCACAATTCTTTTTCTCAACGTTCAGTCCACAGAAGTTGGGGCAACTGTCAACCTTGAAAGGATCTTCGGACTTCTGCGAAAGGACGAACAGTCTCCTTTTCCGTACCCACACATCACGTTCGTGCAAAAGTGCGAAGACCTGGTGTTCAAAACGTGCTCAGAAGATCGTTGTGGTTGTAGCACAAAACAACACTGTCCCATGTGCAGCAGCGTGAAAACGGGAAACATCAATCTGGAAGATCCCCCAACATCCAGTTTTGCTCAAGTTAATCGACACATGCTTCAGTATCATTGGAACAAAGCTGTGACTCACAAGAGTGAGTTGTGAATATGATTTGCTCTTTTCGGGAAGCACACGCACCGAACAACGGGGAGGGGAGGGATGTTTCACGTCTTTTTTTCGCTCGTACGTGTCGTGTGGCATTGTGAAATTCATCTTGCCTTTTTTTCAGATTGGAATATTGTCACCTGCAACTTAAACTGTATGAATGAGAGTCATTATCACTGCCCATACTGCAGTGTTGTGATGAAATCCCCATCGAAGTTTGAAACCCACCTGAGCATGTGCAGTGTCGATGAGAGCGTGCAAAAATCTTCAGCGAAACAGATTGGCCAAAGAAGAAGCGGTAGTGACCAAAGTGGTCGAGAAGACACAGTCAAGAAAGTTGCTGGTTCTAACTCGGTGAGTACATTGCACAAAGCAGTCCGATTATTCTGTGAAGCGTGCCGCATGGGACATTCTTTCTGTGGCAGTGCTGTTTCTTTGTTACATTTTCAGCACATTTCAATGGTTCAAGCTTTTGGAGACTTGAAAATACTGAAAGGGTCCGACAATTTGTATCGCTGTCCACTGTGCACGGATTTGTTATTCCCTCCCTGCGAAGGCTTCTCCAAAGTAGAGAAGCATTTCACTGCACAACACTGGTACAAAAAAATTCCTTTCAAAGGTAAGAAAATTGGGACGAGTTCCAAATGACGTTCAGTCCGTTCTTCAAAACTGCTTTGCCAGAAGACGAGTTTCTTTGCCAGGAATTTACTTGCTGCGGTGTCTCCTGAACTGCTACGAGCTGTCTGCAAAAAGCGAGGAGTCTCACTGGCACTGCCCGCTTTGCGCAAGGTGCAACATGTCCAAAAGGCGGATGGAAGAACATCTTCAGAGTCACGTGCGGGGAACCTGGCATCGCATGCTGTCAAACATGAAGGAAGATGGTGAAACATTGAAAAAATTGTTTGTCGCCACTTCCACCGTGCATGAACTGTTCGTGGACGCACCACTTTGCGAAGACAGTCGGGCGTGCAATCTGATCACGCGTCGCAAGAACTTCCAGAGGATACTGTGTGTTGTGGGGTGATGATCTTGACCAGGTTGCGCTGAAAACAATTGACCAGTTTTGTAGCTCTCAAAAGGAAACGCTGGCCTGAGCTTCCTGTCACCCCCGTCTCTTTATCTCAAAACCAGGGACCAAGAATGCAACCTGCAATGCAGGTTTCCTTTCTTTCTTCCTTCAGATGCAGAAGAACTGGTTTACAATGAAGACAACATTGTCGAACACGAAAGAAGCTCGGAAGCAACCAGAACACCTGATGACACTGATATTTCCGTGCACGCGGTGGCGTCAAACGCTGAAAAAGAAAAACCTGCGAAACCAAAACAGGTTGCTGCTGTTGTGGTTCACATCTCATCGGGTCAGGAAAACGTGACCGAAGAGAGAATTCAAAATAAGTTTTCATCTTGATTGTATATGTTTGTCTGATCTCCAGGTTTTCAAGACGATGGCTGCGGTAGTTGATCCAGACTTCGTGCAACTTATTCCAAGTGAATCTGAATTGTTCTTTCGGAAGCTCGAAATGCTTCTTGGACTCAGTTGTGTCAAGACTGGACACATGTGTCTGATTCAAGGAAGGTGAGAATTCTTTGTCTGAAGCTTCGCCACGGTCCAGCTTTGCACACAGCGGCGTTTCTGAACACTCAAGACTGAATCAATGTTCGCTTCAGAGTAGAGAACGTACAACGTGTTCAAGACGCTTTGGAGTTGATCCGACAAGAAGAGCCACAAACCGAGGCGGAGCTAGACAAAGTGATGGTTTCCAAACTGGGACCAAGCTGGGCTGATGTGACTGCTGACGTAAGCTCAGAAGTCAATGAATTTTGCATTTCATTGCATTTTTTCCGCACATAATTGTTGCAATTCTTTGCATTCCCACTTTTTCAGACAATTTCTGACATGTTGCCCAAGAGCGACCAAAAACGACACGGTGGTCACACTTCAGTGGAAACTCGGAACGAAAGAGGTTCGTCATGTGACAGGGCATCTGTTCAGCAGTTGCCTTCTTCTGAAGCCACTGCAAGAAGTACATCCATCAAAATGAAGCCAACCACACGAAAAAGTCGTGGCACCAGCAAAAGATTGAGCAAAATGACATCCAAACCAAGAAAAGTTTCGGAGGTTGCAGTGACAGACGAAACGACGAGTTCCTTTCAGCAGATCGAACCTGTGAGCACACCTCCAAGAGAAAACAAGGCAGACGATGATGAAGTTTCTTCAGAAAGAAGATCATCGCGAAAACGTAAAATTAATCCTCGCGTGGAAGCTTTCTTGAAAGGAAAAGATGTGAAACATGAAAGTGTCAGCAAAGAACCCGAATCCTGCATCGAGAAAGAAGTTGGAGATGAAGTGAAGAGGAGAAAAACTGGTCATGAAAACCGCGGGCCAGTCTCCACACTGAAGAGCATCGAGAAGAACACAAAGGTAGCGGGCGAACACGACAACAACGCTGTTCGGACAAAGGATCCAGAAGAAAAAGGGACAGCAAGTGAAAATGCCAACAACGTTGACGAGATCTTTGTTGGTGGCGTGATCATCGAAGAAGTTCTGCAACAGCGAGATCCGAGTGAACAACAACATCCACAAAAAGTTCCCTCCGATTCAGAGGATGAGGTCAACAAACGGAACAGGATAGAGACTCAAGTTGGACCTGCGAGAACAGTGTCTGGTGCCGAAGAGTCCACGCAACGTGAACCCGAGCGCGATGAAGGTGCAGCAGAGATCCCAGCAGTGGAGATTGTGAACGTTCCCACCGGGGATGGTGATATGACGTTCAAAGTGGTGTTTGACGAACAAAGCGACAGCTACCACTTGACAATGTCATCCGATTCGATCGACACACCTCAGAACCAAGACCGACTCTCGGAAGAGACAGCACCGAAAACGATGATTGCTGCATTGAATGACGACAAAGATCAGCGACTGAGGAACGACTCTCGAACGGTTTTTGTTTGTCCCGTGTGCAAGAAGGCGTTTGTGTCTCAGACCAAGTTTACCAAGCATGTGGTTGGGACGTCGTGCACAAATATCATGCTTCAGGAAGAGGTGGAGATTCCGGAAGAGCTAAGCCTTCTCCTTGAGAAAGCGAAACATGTGGGAGACTCCAAACAGTGTCCTGCTTGTGAAAGGCAATTGTGCAGTGTGGAGGTAACTTGACTTCTGTCTGCGCAACAAATTCGAGAGAGAATAGCAACACTTCAACACTTGATGCTGTCGATGTTTGTTGCAGGCAGCAAGAATACATTTTGCAGAAGGGTACTGCGTCAAACAATTTCATCCGAAGACAAATCCTTACAAGTTCGAGTACGATGAGAAAAGCGGGCAGTTCATGTGCAGGTTGGAAAAGCAACCCAACAACGTTGAACTTTTTGTTCAGCATTGCCAAACAACAGCTGATCATGGCCCATTGTCGTTCAACTGTGACTTTTCGTGTGCGTTTGCAGGAAGTGCCCGTATTCCAACGTGTCACCATTTCAAGTGAACTTGCACGAGAAGAGAAGGCACGCGGAGCGCACCATCGTTTGCAAACTGTGCGGCAGGAAGTTCAGCACTCCATCCCTGCTACGAGTGCACGTGCAAACCAGCCATCAGAAGGTGAACTGCTGGTTTTGTCAATCGAGAATGCAAAACCTGTTTGACGTTCAGTTGACGTGCTGCGGCACGTTGAAAAATTAACAATGTGCCGACTGGCTGCTCATAATCTGTGTCGAATACCACTGAACAGGTGAAGAAGACAGTAGTGTGCGAGATTTGTGGAGAAAACGTCGTTCAGCGCTACATGAAGCGTCACAGGGACCAACATGATCCCGACTTCAAGCAGCGCGAGGCGGAGAGGCGGAGACAGAAAGCAATCACACAGCCGGTCAAGAGTGGAATGTTCAAGTGCTCGAAGGTAAGGCCAATCACACATAGAAACTATGTTCACAAAATCTTGAAATGTGTGTGAAAGGCCGAAATAGGGTGTGTTTCGGACATTCATAGGGTTGTTTTTCACTTTTTAGTGTTCCTATGAAAGTTACTTGGAGAAACAAGTTCAAAACCATGAAATTCGCATCCATGGGGACAAGGTCGTGTCGTGCACGGTGGAAGGTTGTGACAAGAAGTTCGCTGTGGAAAATGACATGAAGGTGAGACCGTCTCTGAATTGCAGCGACCAAAAATGCCAATTTGACAGGCAGTGCCGTTTGGCAGTTCGAATTCGCCATCCAGTAAACTAAAGAGAACAAGTACTCAGAATCTTCGATGACAAAGGCTTCATGTTTGCAGGCTCACATCAGAAATGTGCACGTGAAAGAAGGAAATTCACTGCAAATGGACAAATGCAGAATTTGCAAGAAAGTGATGATAAAAAAGAACGTGAACCAACACATTCGACAGGTTGTGTGCTGTTTGCGCGTATTCACACTGGGACTCTTGTTCACAGAATTGTCGGTCAGAATTCGCTCGGTTGTCAGAAAAAAGTATCTGGTACACACTTGAAAACCAAGTACTTCTCGTCTGAACTGCAGGTGCACAACAAAGTGAGGAACTTCAACTGTCCAATTTGCGAGGTGTCCTTCGGCACAAAGCACGTCCTTCGCATGCACATGGAGACACACAAGCCTTCGTCAGAAAGAGTCACCAAATTCACCTGTTCTTACTGCGGAAAGGTAACAGTTTTTACGTGCGCCGAGCCCAACAGAAGTCACTGCCGTGACCATTCAACATGATGCGTTTCTGCTCCAGAAAATGTTGTTGGTCAGAAAAACAGTGAGGGTTGTTTGGATTTGGAGGGGGCAGGGTTCTTTTTGTTCCCCTGGTGGGCCAATGTGTAACATGAACAATGAACAACACTGCATCCTTTTGCAGGGTTTCCTGAACAAGGTTTCGTTCGAAGAACACGTCAACAAACACACTGGACTTCGTCCGTACAAGTGCGAAATTTGTGAGAAAAGCTACAGGCACAAAAGTGTCTTCCAGCGACACATGGACAGCCACCAGGTGAGCTGCGGTTTATTCTCTTCAATGGAATCAAGATTGGCTTTCATCGTGAATCGCCTGTTCGACTCAACTTTTGCTGAAAATATTTCAGGCTGGGCATGTGAAAAAGCCACTATTCTGCCGCTACTGTGGGTCCGCATTTAGCACCCGGCAGAGTCTCATTTCGCACATGACGAATCATGACGGGGTGGAAATCGAATGCGTGTGTGGACAAAAGTTTTTGTCCAATGCTAAAGTTTTGCTCGATTTGCATCAAAGAAGCTGTCTGCCGTGGCAAGAAGTCTTGAGTCGGGTATGTTTGTTCTTGTGATACGCAAGCCTTGCAATTTTGAATTGTTGTGACATTCGTTGGGCTGAAAGCCGATTCAACTTGGTCTTGCGTCTGCCACCTTCAGGAGACAGAAGCAGTTTCCGTCGTCTTGCGCGATTCACAAGGTGACGACGACACAGAAACTATTCTCGTTTTGTCTCAAGCCGAGGAACCCAGCTCTACATTCTTGGTGCAGGTGTGTGACTGATGTCAGGCGGACACAATTGGACAGCAGCTCTTCACCTTTGAAGCTTCACCCGTTTGAACGAAACAAGTGTTTTGCTCTGTTTCTGACAGACCGCTGAGGATGGCACTACACTGGTTGAGACGAAGGATTTGCAAGACATACAGAACGTCATTGAGCAGTACCCAACCGACAACGAGTCAGGCTCCGTGGTGCAGATTGACGTGAATTCTGGGGGTAAGCGTCACACAAAGAAACACGTGCTCAGTGATGAAGAAATCTACAGACAAGACAAGAGATGGCGATGTCATCAAGATGGTTTGTTCATTCAGTGCCACGGGAAAGGCTAGAGGCTCAGGTTTTTCACGAACAAGTGGTGTTCTCGCGCTTACAGTGTTGGTTTGTCCCGCTCACAATGGGCGCCAGTGTGACACTGATCACCCATCTGATAAATTTGCTGCACTGCAGTGATGGGGGAGATGGAGACGAACTACCAGTGCGGTCACTGTGGCGTTCTGTTCGACTCGATGGAGGAGGCGCAGCAGCACATGCTCGTGGCACATATCAACCAGACGGTGAGTTCACTACCCATCCCCACAGGAATGCCCAACTTGTTTTGAGAAGTTATGATTCACAACGAGGATCCTGTGTGTTCACCAGGCGGAGGTGAAGGACGACGACGCGCCCTGCCCCCAAGTGGCGGGAGAAGACGGTGAGGAGGTCGTCACTGTCAACGTGGTCGAGTCGAGTGACGGAGGCGTCGTGCACCATGTGAGGAGCGACCGCTTTCCGCCCAGTGACATCAGAATCCACCCCTTCGGTTTTTCAAGCTTTGGTGCAGCCTCGCACACTCAGTTTGATTTCTCAACGGCCCCTTTCTTCGGGAAAAAGAAATGGCGTGTTTGATGTTGGATCAGATCAGTTGACATTTTTGTCTTGTTTGGAGCAGATAGTGGAGTGCTTGGACGACGGGTCACTTCGCCTGCTGGAGCAGCCGGTGCACGGGGTGGGCGGGGACGTCCAGTACATCTCGGAGCAGGTCAGCCTCGGGCCGGAGGAGCACGACGTGCAGCCAGCCATGTGAGGCCGTGAACCAGGTCACCGGTTGAGAAGACTGCTCCTTGTGTTGAAGATGCTGTGCTGCAGCGTTTTCCGGTGGTGCAAAAACAAACACTGAACCAAAAGGAAAGCACAACTTCCTGCCGTTCGCGGCTGAACAAACCATTCCTGATGCAAGTTTGTGAAAATGGATTGTGTGAATGTCCTTTCATCGAATATACGAACCTGTCACGGAAACAAATTGTTTCGCGAGAACATCTGTACAGGTTTTATTATTGAATCACATTCATTTACAATACGCAACTGTCTCATTGTCATCAACGAACGGTCCTGCAGTGAGTGACTAGATACGACACAAAATGCAATCTGGATGGAATTCAGTCTAATTTGTGGGAGTGCTCTGAAACAACTTGTGCCGATCGAGTGAAATTCTTCACCGATGTGCAGTGAACATGAGCAAAATCAAAAGTGTAGCGTCGTAGGCAACGCCGAAACTGATCTTGACACATCGAGGAATGTAACAAAACGTGTTCTAGCCACAGATGACACGTGATACCACAATGTTGGCCAGCGAAGCACAACAAAATGCGCCGTTCGTGGAAATCAAAGCGGGAACAAAGAGATGTCATCCGAGTGTCAACAGTCTCCTTCCTGTCATGGGCACACAGATGGCAGTGACAAGGAATATGCACGGCTATCACTCTTTCTTGGCTTGCGTCGGGCAAAACGCTGGAGACTCCACAATTCTGCATCTTCTGCACAAACCAGACCGCTGTACAAACACGACTCAACTTTGAGATCAGTGAGATTTCCATCGCACGACACGCAGTCTCCTTCAAAGTGAAAAACCAATCTTGATACCAACACACTCGAACCCGAACGACACCAGATCTTCAGTCTACATACTTTACCAAGAACTAAATCAAGAACACGTGCATTCATCTGCTCGACCCATTTCGCACCAAAAGCTTCTCTGACCGTACAACGTCTTTCCACGAATACTGACGAGTTTGTAATGTACACAAAGGCACGTTCCGGGCGGTGCTGTTCACTCCGCCTTGGCGTGGGCGTCATCGCCGACCGCCTCGCCGATGCCCTCTCCGGGCATCATCTCTTGCGCCAGCGCCTCTAGCGGCAGCGTTTCGACGGTGATGCCGTCGCCGTCAGGGGGCGGTGCGATCAGCGGCTGCTGCTCCCCGTCCCCCACTGCGCGAGCAAAAAGTGCAGTTACAAATATGTCAAGCATCGCTGTCAAGCTTGCTGTTTTGTGATGCTTTATCCCGAAGGGGAAGCCAGTGAGCGGCACTGGGTGACGGCGGTGCTCTCAACCACGGACGGCGACGACGCTCAATTTCACATACATGTCTTGCTTGCTGCTTTCAAATTTGTTTGAGCGTTGTCAAACATTCGAAGCTTGTGATAGTTTCTCGCATTTGTCAACGCCGGGAATTTGGCGAACATTTCGGTGGATTTGGCGAACTGTGGTTCTTGTACCACCAGTGACCCGGGACACAAAACACTCACCTCTTTTCCGAAGTCTCGCAGTACCAACTGAGTCATATTTTGGCGGTGGCTCGATGTTCTTTTCATCTGCAGGCTCGCCCTCCTCTTCCTCGCCCTCAAAACTCTCGTCGTCATCGACGGGCTCAATACAGCACAGAGCATAGCACACAATACCGATCACGAGAGTCGGGATGCCGAATATGAAGGCGGCCAGCCAGCCCGCTTCGTGCCACAGAGCCTGCACAAAAACAGAGACGCGTCACACAGAACCAAACAACACACAAAACGCAGATTTCGCACAATTTTACGGAAAAGACGCACATGCGACAAAAAAGACAACAACGAAAATGGAAATCGGCAATTCAAAAAGAAACATGGTGTCAGATGCAGATCTTCTATCGGAGCCACAGAATTCTGGCGTTTCGATGCCACTGCGCCGTGTGCGTCAAACTCGTTCATCGATCAAGTCCAGAAAGAAAGAGCATTGAGACGTTCACGAAAAGGTTCATCACGGTCGAACATTGAAATTGTTCTGAAAGTGCAAAGCGTAGATCTACAGACTTCAAAACGTTGCTGCAAACAGACAAAGAACAAGAATGCTACGCATAAAAAGCGTGTGGTCACATAAACGTTCGTTGTTCATAAATGCCTGCCTGATCATTTAAGAAACAAGTGGAATGCTCTGAATCCTTGTGAGAAG
>JAAUXT010143430.1_pt1 | contig 25022 bp, 13 predicted proteins | sample 7278171 | NCBI WGS metagenome assembly JAAUXT01 (sample SAMN14350112, study PRJNA611818) | marine sediment metagenome | isolation source: surface marine sediment (1.8m) | place: French Polynesia: Moorea | collected 2018-08
ATCAAGAACTCAGACAATGGCACAGCAGGGGCCTTATGTATGGTAAACAATGGGAGCTAGGAGATAATCACCTCCTCGCTAAAGCTCGGAGGTCATCATCTCCTAACTCCCATTGTTTACCTCTAACATCACGTTGGGTACGTGCGTCATGCGCAGCTCCTTGTTCTCGTCAATAGACGCTCTGGACAAGTACGAGGTCGATCTCATAAGTATCCGTTATGTGGTTTGACATTTGTGTTCTGCTGCCCAAAAACAAGTTGTATAAAATAGACTACCTTCATTTTGCTCTTTTCTATGGCAGAGATTCTTTCACAAAGGTACAATTGGAAACTTCTTTGCAAAGTAAGGAAAGTTGTTGGGTTTCTTTTATAAATATTTAGAAGGTTGGCCAAGAACAAAGACAAGGGGAAGAGTCTGCTTCAAGTGTTAAGTCATACTTTGTCTAAAAGAACCTTGTTTAAGGGTAAATTTTAAAATTAATACTGGTAAAATAGTCAGAGCTTGATAGAAGGCACAATTTATCAATAATTTGTTGGCAATTTGTATTATGTAAAAACAAAGTTTTGCAACTGTATGTTGTAGGAGGAAAGTAGCTCTTCCATAACAATTGTTTCCAGGAATTTTGAAGATGATTTTCAGTTCATTTGATCCCCATAACGGATACTTTTGGGATGGACCTCGTACTCGTAGTTGCCGCTCATATGAACTTGCAAAGGACGCAACAAAAAGACGAACGCAGTGCAAGACGATTGAACTCGGTGGATGAAGAAACAACTTTTTTTCTTGTGTACGACGGGTGCATTTCCCAGGCTTGGAGGCTCCCCTGTTTGTTGAATCCTGAAGAACATTTTCACTGCACTGGGCACTGGATGGTCATCGCTTGTTCGCACTGAATGCAAATATGCGATCGAAACGACCACAAACGTGAACACAGGTTGACTCAATGCACGACACGTGTGTGAAACACACCCCGAGAACTCCGCCAAACGCGACGCGGCCCCGTGACACGGCGCAAGACCGCACAGAAAGGCGCAGGACGCACGCTCCGTGAAGATCCGTGGTCAGGGCGCGCCTTGAGGTATCGACGGCGGCGCTCTGCAGCTGCCTCGCGGTGTTCCGTTTCGAGTCCACCAGATCGCGTGTCACACCAACACTTTCTTCAATACTGCAGCATCAAACGCACTGCGAAAAGAAAACGGCAGTGTTCGATTTGGTGCATGGTATCCCTGTCAGAATGCGAGAAATCGAACACGGTCCAAATGCAATGCGAAACTCAAAAGGTCAGTCCGCATGCACACAGGCGATCGTTTTTCTCTGGGACGAATGAAGAGCAGTTCACTCTGAACCCACTCAGCTCAGACCCTGAGCGCATTCGAGCCACGAGATCGAACAGTAATGGACTCCAGATTCTCACTGCGAGCAGGCCAGTTGAGGCTCCAGAAGACACGCACTGCTGTCTCTTTGTGAATTAACCACACAAGAAAGCAGCAACTTGCTTTCAAAGGTCAGGTTCAATCACTTGCCGTGAGGGGGCAGGGAAATGTGACCGTTTTGCGGCTAACACAACGCTTGTTCGACTCCTTTGATTGTTTGGTCAGTTTGATGGTTTCCGTAATGTGCAGTGACGGAGCAGCCCCTCCGGGTATCCTCCCGCATCTGGCGACAACTGACCTTCGCTTAACATGCAGGGTCCAGGGGCAGGTCCAGGGGTGGGTCCAGCGGTGAGTCCAGCTGTAGGTCCAAGGGCGGTTCCAGGGGCGGGTCCACGATCGGTGACCTGAATCAAACCTGTCAAAATTTAGGACCCAGCGATGTCAGTTGCGCGTCCTGAGGATCCTGTCGCAATAACACAAGTTTGCTGTGTGAAAATCAGTTTCAAACAATTGGCGCTCACGTCATGATTGCCGGGGTCATTTTAGAGGGTGCCCCCAAATTTGCCAATGGAGTGCGTGGATGACTAACCCGGCCCGGAGCCACCTCCGGTCCCGCGCTGACCCGACCCACAGAAGATAATTGCGTCTGGCAGTTGATGAGTGGACGGGACCACTGCATGCATACGGGGTGGGTGGGGACAGAGGAGCAGTGGCCTCCAGCAGATCCAGTGTGCGGCGACTTCAGTCTCGGCCGGTGTCCGACCCTCAGGGACATGCAGGGCAAAAACAGGGTGGCGATTTATTTTCAGGGAATACAATAATTTTAGGCCCCGCACCCCCGGGCCGCATGGGTCCGCCCCTGTGCAGGGTGGGCGGGGGACAGAGCGGCGGCAGCGGTGTGAAGTGTGTGTGATCGGAATGGCTCCCAGAGTCCAGCACGATCAGTAACAACACAGCGTGGAGGTTTCAGAGAAGCTCCAGATGGGTGACGCCAGTTGCTGTAGGCCCGGGAAATTCAATCAGTGAAGGTTCAGAACCACACTGGCGTGGGTTTGTTCATTTTCACTTTTCACACTCGACTGATATGTTCAACTTGAATTGTTGTCGGAGGGACACCCATGAATACAGAACTGAACGCAGCGCACTGAGCACACAGCTGCACAGCTCGCTGTGTCCGGTGCCAACACACATCGTGTTTTATGGTTTGTTGTGCAAGGACCCGCGCATGTACGAGATAAGAAATCTACCATTTTGGGGGTGTATCCATGGAGGACAAAGATTTTATGCTCGAACAAGGTCGGGGACGATTCGAACAAAAACTTTCGCCTTTAAAATGTACAAAAACCTTTGCGTGTGCACAAAGGCGGAAACAATTCTCGAGCGACTGTTGCAATGCGAGGAGATGGTGTGACCAATTTGCTATGGATGCGCCGTTGACTACGGCTGCGTGACGCAGTGCCTTTTGATTTGCACGGTGAATGGCGCATTTCGTGTGAACACATGTGGCGGAAGCACGGACTGATCCGAGCCTGCGCGCGCGGTTAATTTCCCGCGCAGAGTGGTTCGTCACCGGAAGCGCCCGTCTGAACCTCGGGAGCGGATCTCGGCTTTCCTTTTGTGAACTGTCGAGGGATTCAGGGAACTCAAATCGGCACGGGTCCCGCCACTAACACCACGATCACTACCACTACCACCATCGCGAACAGTTTTGCACCAAAAATGTTTACTGTTCCACGTGTCATAAATTTTTCAAACTGGGAGCTTCACTTCAGCCTGTGATCTAGGAGAGCCAAGAGTGTTTGGGTTGTATCCCTGCCTCACTTTTGGCCTGGCGACAATCTTCGAGGAATATATCCTGTTGAACACAGCACCTCTGTGTTTGCAGAAGGACAGATCAAAGAAGAGACGGCGTCCGGCACAGCGGCACCGCTCAAGCTCAAACAGGCGAGTCCGTCGGGCAAACACAACGCCGCCGCCGACGTCGTCATGGGTGACGCCAAACAGAGCGCGACGCCACCCAACGGCGGTCTCTCCGCGCCGAGCAGCAACGCCTTCATGGCAGAACCGACGCTGAGCGTGAAACCGGAGGAGAAGGCGACAACCGGAAGTCAGGGTCACCCGGAGCGGAAGCGACGCGCCAGCGACGACAGCATCGACGTGAGTTGTGCGACCTTGAACTTCGGCGCTCTTGTTCTTCACCCTTTGTGTTCGGAACCTGAATGGTCTTTCTGTCGCCAAACGCAAAGTAGGTCCTGAATCACGGGAATTGCAATCAGGAAAATTCATTCAAGGCGTCAGGCCCCTTTGTAGACATTGAGGCAGGGTCTTCCGACAGCCCAGTCGCAATGAAACGCCACTGATCCCTTTGGCATTTTTACGTCACTGGCCTTTTCAATGGGATGAAATAAAACTCGAACTGCAGAATGGTTGTGCGAACAGGTCATGATTACTTCAATGCATGGCACTCAAAAACTGGGTCATGGGAGACATCCAGGCTTTTGTTCACACTCCGAACACGTGTCATCTCCGAAGCGTCGTCGATTGCGACGCAACGTTTGGCGTCTTGAACAGGGACGCGACGCGTGATGCGTCCTGTGTGACACAGGCCTGAAACTGGGTCACTCAGCTGTGCGTCGAGCTGCATTCAAACAGGTGTCTGAGTGTCAACGCGTGAGTCAGTCAGTCAGTCACCTTTCTGTCCCACGGCGCACAAAATGCAACATCTGCTCTGTGGGTCAAATTCGTATCAATGACGTCTTTTGGACGATTCCACGCAAACACCCACGCAAATCCAGGGGTCCAGCATTTTGATAGGGAGTGATTGCCTTGGGGCCAGTTTCCAACGACAAAAACAACATTGCGACCTAAAAATCGCGGAATAAAGTATCTTTTGTGGACGAGGTTGGCGAAGGCCCGCCGACTGCCCTTTGGAGCCGCCGATGGCCTCGGCTTGTTCCCATGGCGAGGTTCGATTCAGTTTGCTGCAATGTGCGTACAACTAAAATTGCATTGGTGTGCTCAATCTTTGATGCAAAGTGATTGACTCCGATGTGCGCCGATGGATAGTGTCGCGTCTTGTCTGTTTCCAAGTGGACGCAGTGTTCTCGTATTTTCGACACAAAACTTCAAACTACCATGCGCCTTGAATCCAGACAAGACTTCAAAAATGGTGGTGGCTGACGGCCCAGAAGTCAGTCAGGCAAGCTGATCCAAACCTGTCAACATTTTCGACCCTGCGGTGTCAGGTTGAGCCACGGTCGCGAGAACGAATCTGCGAAACAAATTCTGAATCCGCCAAAGCGCCTCTGGATCCGATCTTTTTTTGGACTTGGAGCCCTCTTCCTCTAACTTGTGTTTGGTGGCGCGTGTGACGAAGTGTGAGGTGAGCGACAATGCACCTGTGAAGCAACAGTACGTGGCGTGTGTGTGTGTTTGTGTGTGTTTGTGTGTGTGTGTGTGTGTGTGTGTGTGTGTGTGTGTGTACAATCGCCTGACTGTGCTGTTCTCGCTGCAGAGCTCGTCGACGCGCGCGACCGAGAGCGCCGTGGGAGACGACGCGTCCAAGGACGACGAAGAGGAGAACGACGACGAAGACGACGACAGACTCGTCAAGACGCACAACTACGACCCAGAGCGTCTCAAGGCCTTCAACGTGAGTGTGCGTGGGTGGAAGGAGGTGTGCGTGCGGAAGAGATGTTCAATTTGCAATTTTCAGCAACAGCTCCGCAAGCCTGTTCCCGCAAATGCAAACGCAACTTTTCACATGTCACCCCTGTATGGGAAGAGTCCAAACCCTCAGTGGGAAAAACTGAAATTCCATGCCATTCTTCCATTAGAATTTGTGCCACATAGACACCAACAATTGGCCTGAAACTTTGCAAAAATGTGGAGACACATCTCAACTTTGTTTTCTTTGGACAATTCTGAGATTATTTGCACTTGATTTGCATCATTTTTGTGATGAAAACACAATGCTTTTTTGTTGAAAGTTGCATCATGGCCGCACGCAACGAAGGATTGCGTTTGCGTTGGCATTTTCACTTTGCTGAAATTCTCAATTGTGACGCGATTCTACACCTGTAAAATTTTGTGGCAAAAACGTGCAAAGTGGACTTGAGAAGCCGCAAGTCTGTGACCTTTGTTAACGAAAGAAAGTCTGCGCAGATTTCTCACAATATCCCGACTCGTTGTGTTCCGCCGAAGGAAAAACAAACATGTCCGTTTCCAGATTAATCAGTTCCTCCATAACTTGTCTGCACCCAAAACTCCTCCACGACACACACCTGCCTGGCCAAAGTGGAAGTGCAAAGATGCGAGCGAAATGAGTTCATATCAGTCAACAGTCGAACGAGAAGCGAAAGTCCACTTGTAAAACTGTACTTGTGTGGATGGATTTGTGCGTGAATCAGGGGCACCTGTTCTCTCTTGACCCACCCGTGATGCCTTTTCTGCTTCTGTCTCCAGATGTTTGTGCGTTTGTTCGTGGACGAGAACCTGGACCGCATGGTGCCCATCTCTAAACAGCCCAAGGACAAGATCCAGGCGATCCTCGATGCGTGCGATCGCCAGTTTCCGGAGTTCCACGAGCGTTCGCGCAAGCGCATCCGGACCTACCTCAAGTCGTGTCGGCGCATGCGTCGCTCCAAGGAGCAGAACGGATGGGAATCGGTGAGTACTGAGAGGCAGGTGCCAATCAATCCAGAAGTTCATCAAACGGAGTCAGAAGAAACTTGGGGGCACACAAATTTGGTCAAGTTCATCGACGGGTGGGCCGGAAAGGGTGAAGGGAAGAAGTACCACTCGTGGGGGGGGGAGGTTCAAATGTCAAAACCAGTAAGAGTCTGCATTTTACAAACAGCAACACAACTGTTTCTAGTTGTGTCCGGCGGACAACAAAGTTGACAAGCTTTGGCAGCAGGTGAACCACCGGAACTCTGTTTTCGATCAACGGGCGCGGATCTCATATCTCTTTGAAGATCAGACCCCTCAACCGGTCTTGCGTGCGCTCTTCTCGTGGATGAATTGCGGTCACTTGCCAAACCGAGCCGGAGCTGCACATAGAAACAACGAGGATGACGGGGTCAGCGTGCAGCGTCGTGCGCGGGGAAGCTCAGAGAGGGCAGGGGGCTGTTTGGGATGGGGCCATCAGGCTGTTTCCTGCATGACAAGCTTTTCTACTCTGTTTGCTTCGTGCCTCCATTTCCCTGTCTCTGGCCGACCTGGAGCCACGCCGGGTGGGTGAGATGACCAACCTGGTCTTGATTGGGATTGAAACCTGGAGAGGTGAGGTGCCTGACTTCAACTGAACAAAGAGGGTTTGGAAAACAGTTTGGGTCTGCAGCGCGCCATTTGCGGGCAGTCGCAGATCTGCTGGTCCCCCACCTCGTCTGGTACCTGCATCGATTGGTCCTCGTCTCGCCTGGTGCCCGCCTCCCTGGTCCCGAAAGGGAACCGGGCGTCTCCGTCTGTGTGGCCCTATTGACAAGCTGTCCGCGGTGACCCACCGACCACATGTATCATGTCACGATGCCGGGGCCTTCCTTCCTCCGCTGCGGCGGCGTTCACACGGGATGCGTCACGCGCTGTGGCTCGGCGAGACGACAGGGTCACACATGACGCATCGAACAACGGGCGTTGCGGTACTACAGAACTCGTCCCGTGACAAGATATCCTCGTTCTGTGGTCGAAATGCCAGATTCACGCTTGATGCAAGAGACTGCATGAGCTTGGCATTTCCAGCGATCTGAAGGGAGACCAAAGCTTCAGTCAAGGAAGCGACGCATGACGCACGTTGTGTAGCCCCGGCAGCTGGGCCGGGCCAGCCTCGAGCTCGGCAGGCCCGGCGCTGACCCGCTGCCCTCCCTCGTGTAAATGGGCGGCTCCGGCAGCTCCCCTCCCGCACCACTCGGAGGCAGCGTCACCTCGGGGCCACGTCTGCTCTGCATGAAGCCGCCTGGCCTCGCGGAGACGGGGCCCCGCACTGAGGCAACAGGCAGCTCATGCAGTGGCGAAACGTCCTCCGCGCCGCGTGCTCAAGGGCGCAATCAAATTCCCCGACTTTTACATCGCGGACCCATTTGTTTCAAAATTTAGATCTACATCGGGCACCCAGGGTCAAACCCTCTGTTTGTTTCCCACATCGCACGCAGGACGTGTTGCGCAGATGATCACGGCTCAAATTCGAAGGAAGCCAGACTCGTTGGGGGCGAGGTCTGCGCAGTTTCAGGCTGCTGCACCCAGAAGCTTCCGGGCCAATCAGCGCATCACAGCGGGCGGTGCGCTCTTGGGCCTCTTGCTCATTGGACGCGTTGTGTGTTGCATGTGTCGCCCGAATATGTGGACGACTGTGTATCCGGGGCGAAACAGGCCTCGTGAGGTTGTATTTGAGAGCAGCCGCACCTGTTGATCCGTATTGTGGTCGAGATGGGTGTGGCCAGCAGTCTGAGCGCCAACGGCGAAGTCGAGTGGTCGGTCTGGGAGGCCCCCTTGATCCACACAGATTGACTCTCTCATCGGCGTCTGAAAACAGTTGAAGACATGTTCTTTGTCTGTGGTCAATTTTTCCACAAACATGGGGAAAACCCGTGGGACAACAACTTACAAAGTGTGAGGTGAGCTTGCACGTCACAGGGTGCCCAGGGAAACTTGTCTTCTTGCGACTTGCCTGCACCTGCCCGAATGTGCCAAATAACACATCCATCCCACTGAACCTTGCATTCTCGCTGGGAAGATACTGCAGCATGCCCCCTGTCTCAATTCCAGGTGCCTCACGGCCAGGTTTCCGTCTTTCCATTCCAGCTGCGCCCGACGCCTCCTCACCTCACGTCGGCGGCGGCGGAAGCGTTGCTCGCGCATGCGTGCGAGAACGAGAGCAACAATGCGAAGCGCATGCGCATGGGACTCGAGCCGCTTCCGGTGAGTAGGGTGCGTATGTGCACGTGCTTTGTGCGTGTGTGTTTTTCTTTCATCCACTGACACGTCCATGTGCGTTTCCGAGATTATGTGCGCAGTTGTTTCAATGGCTTCAACTGAAACTTTGGCATCACACGATGGGACAAAAGATCAGCTTTCCTTGTGTTGCAGGCTGCGACAGCGGGAGGTCCTCTCGCCAACGCCCTCGTCAACAGCAACAGCGGCGGCGGGGGAGGCCGGTCCCAGCAGACGTCGCCGAGCGGAGGGCACGCCACCCCGCAGGGAGGAGGAGGCTCCCCAGCGCCGGCGGCCCCGACTCCCGGGGCCGCGCCCCCCGCCGCCCGAGGTGCCGCGTCGCCCTCAGCCTCGTCCGTCTCCCAGCCGTCGTCTGCAGCACTTGAACGCCAGTCTGCGCTGTCCAGCGAGTTCCTCCGACACTCATCCACACCCACTGCCTTCAGGTGCGTACGTAATCTCGCGGACGTTTGCGCAAAGGATCGCTGCTTTGGGTCGGGATCGGGGCACACCTTGAACCCCTGCGGCCGATTCCATCTTTTGAAAATTCTCCATGAACATTTGCGTGAAAGTTCTCTGCTTGAAAGATCAAATGAAAACGCTTTTTTCACGCAAGCTCCAATGATTCCTGCGCCAGTGCTATAACGAGAAGCAGTGCTCAAGGCAACTGCAGTGCGAAGTCCCTTGTACCGTACAGCAACCGTTGCAAGTCACAATCCTGCTGAAATGGGGGGGGGGGGGGTTGCGGGGGGGGTTGCGGGGGGGTTGGGGGGGGTTGGGGGGCAGGGGACATTTCATCCACCTTGCCATATACAGCACTACCACATGGTGCTTGCCCTAAAGGGACTTCGCACAATCAGCTGAACATGTGCCACACAGAACTCTTGTCTCGTCACAAATCAAGCAGCATTGAACGGCCATGCACGCTGAACCACATTTGCCCCGAGGCGTTCGCTCTCATCTGGACTACTGCTCTTACCATTACAGACCTCCACATGAGCTGCCTTCGCCCTTCTTCGCCAGCAGTACCAACGGGCTCCTGCCGCCCCGGCCGGGGGCGGGGGGCGGCCCCGGGGCGTTCTACGCGACGCCCCCCGGAGCGCACCACCACCACGCGCCGGCAGCCGTCATCCCGCACTCGCAGCTCGCCGCGGCCGCCGCCACCGCCGCAGCAGCCGCGCAAATGCAGAATGGTGCGTTCCGTAAGTAGACACACCCATTAGTTGTAGTTGTGTTTTGTCACCATTCATGTTGTGTTGTTCTTGCGGATCTGAGGATGGCCTCAGTCATGCATGTACCCTGAATCCCGTTTCAGTGATCTGTGATTGAACCCAAGCTAGTTCTAGCATGTAGTGATCACTGAAGACCACTCTCCACAACTCCCAACGAAAGGCATTTCAGTTTGTTGCTTTTCATTGTTTTGTCCCTTGAATCACGCCTGTTCAATGGTTGCTGAAAGTTGTTCCTTTCTGCATGCGGAAAAGAATCTGAAGGTGGTGTCTGACTGAGCCTTGTTCGGTTGTGTTTTGATCCCGGCCCAGTGGTCCTGAAGAGAAACCTGGGTTCCGGTTTTTCTCGGGGCGTCTGAGCTCCGGTCCTGTCAGGTTCTTGTTCCAAGCCTCATTCGCCGCGCGGGCCCGGGATCTAAAAAGTGGAACCTGGCACTCGTGGGTCCACAAGAGAACCTTCTGTGGTCGACGTTTCTTGCATTATCCTCTCTATTCTTGCCTTGCAGGCCCGACGGATCTCAGCATGAAGTCCAAAGGCGGGAGCAGCGGGTCGTCGTCCAAGAGCGCGCTGAACGCGACAGAGGTTTCCACCATCAAACAGCTGATCGCGGGCTACAGGGAGAGCGCCGCCTTCCTCTACAGATCCGCCGACGAGCTGGAGCAGCTCCTGCTGCAGCAGAACTGAGGGGGGTGTGGGCATGGGGCTCAGGGGACCGGGGCCCTTTTGGGACTTGGAGCCCATGGGGGGCAGGGTCCTGACAGGTCTGGACCCCACGGGGCGAAGGCGCAGGAGGGCCACCTTGAAGTCCCGGGCCCCATTGGGTCAACAGGAAATCTAATATATCGGAAGGGGCCTGAGTCTTGTGGGTTCCTCCGTGCTGAAGTTGGGTCGTTGGTCGGATTTGCATCTTGTTTGTGGAGAAGTCAGAACCAGCGATGCAGCAAAGAAACACGAATCTTGAGCTGAGAGGGTTGCGCAACGGACCTGGTCTTGGAATCATCAGTGTATGAAGCCCACAAACATTATTTTGTTCAATTTTTCGAGTGGACGTGTAAAATGTTGTTTGATCCAAGAATTGCCCCCCCCCGGGCCCCTTTTGTGACCAAACACATGAACCCACTTTTGGATACAGGGCCGGACACCTGGCTTTACAATGTATGGAACCACGGACAAAAACCTGACGAAAGCAACCAGAGACGAGCTGCTCCGACTGAAGTGGGAAAAGACGATTGGACGACTTTGATGTGGTCTCCATGCACGGGATTGGAGAATGTGTGTGTGTGGGGGGGGGGGAGAATACTCCACTCAGTCGAAACCTTCAGCTTTATAACTTGTGGACACAAATGGTGCAAATTTGGGCAACAAGGAGAGTTGAATCGGTCGCTTCTGAAAATGCAACGCTCCAATGGAAAAAATACTGAAGAGACAAGACGTCACTGGCGGGGCGGTTCTGGAACTTGGTCTCTGCCCCAGCATGAGAAGGTTGTTGAAGGGTGGTTCAACCTGAGGGAAAGGTACTTCGGGTCGTCAAAACTTACGTGGGGCTGAACACTGAAGTCCTGGAGTCAGTTATATTTTCACACACGTGGAGCTGTTTCACATGGGGTGCGTCGCGTCGTCGCACGGATATATCGCCGTGCGTTGTCTTTGCTGCACAGGGACAAAACGTGTGAGGCACCCGATGTGAAACAGGCCTCAACGTACAACTGTTCGCATGTTGAGGGAGCGGGTCAACGTGGTGAAGGGTTCGAGTTTGTTCGTTTCCGTGGTTACAGTGTACTTTATGCGTTGATTCTCACGCAATGGGTGACTCCACTGTTTGCTTTGCCACAAATAAAAAGTCACGCAGTGAGTGCACTCTGGGAGACTATCATTGGATCAATCGCCCAGAAATTTCTTGAGGCGGATCCAGGGGAGTACCGGACCGCACGTGGGGCCCCTGGAGCTATGAAATCCAAATCCACCTCTCGCTTCTCCAAAGGGCTGACCAAGAAAAAGATACGTGTCTCCGTGTCAGCCCCTTTCTGGATGTTTGTGGAAAACTTGTGCTGTTTTGCGTGCGCAAACCAGAATCCAGTATCTGTTTTGCAACTTTATTGTGTTGGACATTCCACTGTATTTATTGCTTCATCGGGTGCGAATCAGAATAATCTAGTCACAGTTGTGTTTGTTCATGTGTATTTTTGAGACACGCATAAATTTGTATATTTTGATGTTTGCACCTCACTAAAGTCCCATTCTGTACATGGTGGTGACATGTGCGTTTGTTTTGCTGTGAAACCAAAGCGTTTGTGCCGAGCAACAGTCCAACCAAAGCGAAATGGAACTTGCCCAGTTTTGCTGCTAATCTGTGAGAAACAGTGGATCTGGAAGTGAAGATGCGGGGCCAGGAACGTATCACAGGAAATTTGTTCTGCCCATCCAGAGAAGATATTTGCGCCGTCAGGCACACACCGTAGATCTACACGCGGTTTCGCGGCCTCTTGCCATTTTACTTCACTTGTGAATTTTTGGAAGTCAAAATTCGGGCCCTGGATCCCAAAGTTCACGCGAAATATTTGCAAAATACCGTATCCAGAAATTTTATTTCGAGTTTTTGAGTTTTGGTACTTCTGCTCGACAGACGGACATTTCCTTTTGGGTTTCCTGTGTACAAAGTAACTGTTTTGACAAATATTTTGCGCACACATCCTGTGAAGTTGGTTTTCTGTTTTCATGTTGAATTTCATAAGTGCTGACTGAGGGCCGCTTCACCATGGACTCGTCGTGCGTTGCGCCCGTGGGTGTCGTCACTTGTTGACCTGCGCAGGGCCGCGACGCGTGACGCGTCCTGTGTGAACCGGCCTGTTGGTGGTGATAAAAACATCAAGCCAGAGTACGCGTGAGTATTTTGATGTGGAGAATGAGTGTACTCCACTCCCACCATTGTTGAGACGTCAGTATATCCGTGCGCGTTTTCGTTTCGTGTTGTTTTGCCATGTGAATACAGGTCCAAAGGGAGAGCAGATGTGTTATTTATATTTGATGAATATTTGGAGAAATTTTGAATAAATGGATCTCAACGTAACGTCCATGTCGAAATGTGTTTTTCCTCGCTCGGTGGATTTGTTCGTTTCAAGCGCCTTCAAACGACCAGGCACTGATGTTGACACGAGAATTCTGTTGGCCAAGATACAGGTCCATATCTCAAAAATCACGTACATTTTTCTGTTCCACCTGAAATGACAACAACAAACCAGCTCATGTCCATGCGTTGTGTATTTGTACTAAATTTTATTTTGAAGTGGACAAGAACGGTTGCAAGTTGATTGCAGCGAATCATATTGTGAGTTACACTTCGCACTTTTCAGAACAAAAGCAAATGAATTGATAATGCTGACTCGCTTGCGACAAAAGCTTTCACAACAACGCCCTACCCAAGCTCCATGCGCCAGGGAGTTTATGCCAACGGAACACCAAGGTTCGTGTCCGAATGACACGGGACGTGAGGAACAAACACAGGCGTCGTCAAGGCACATGACACGTGAAAACTGTACCGTGGCTCAATCTGCCTGTTTGCCCTGAAACCACACCCAGCGCTGTGACAGGAAAAAAGGTTTCATGCACGTGAAGGGATTCAAATGGAACACCAAGGTGTCACGCACCACTCCTGATTCGTGACGCAACGCCTGACGAGCCTGCACACAGTGTGGTTTGGAAGTCCCCCGTCGCCAATTCTGATCAGAGTTTCCTGGGTCTCCAGCCAGTGATGAAGTCAACAATCTTCTTTCGGTCCAGAGCGTTCAGCTGTGGGAAGCCTTCGCTCAGGAGGTGATCGTTCAGGTCCAACAGCTGCTTCCCGTCGATCTGCTCGTCCACGAAGTGCTTCACGATGTCGTCCCTCATCCCGATGTAATGCAGGCACTGCGCCACCTCCTGGACCGACGCAGAGCGCATGTCCGCGGGGCTCGGCGGGGACCAGTTGGGCGGGGACCAGGACAGCGGGGACCAGGCTGAAGTCTCACTTTCGCTACGGTAGACCGTGTCGCCGTCCAGCGTGTAAGGGTCGTTCCACGGGGGACAGGACACGAAGATGCCAGAGTCTGCCCTTGGGCCCGAGGGCTCGTGAGGCTGGTCCAGGGGTGCCTCACCGAGAGTACCCCTAGGGCTCTGTACTTCAAAATGGATGCCGGAGGTGAAGGTGCGAGTCTCCCCCAGCAGATCACTGGGTGTGGCACTTCTGGGTGGAAACTCCCTGGCCTCACCCCGTTCATCATTCAAATCGATGTTCACGGGCCTCAAGACATGGTCCACGTTGTGTCGCCGCAGCGTCGCCTCTGGATTGCTGAGTGAAAAGCGAATCGGGGCCTTGTACCCCACGGGAAGCTGCGCGGCGTCGCCGGCGGCGGAGTTCCTGCGCCTCAGGCCGCGGAAGCTGTCGTCCCGGGAGAAGATCAGCGGCAGGTCGCGTGGCAGGTCCCGCGGCAGGTCCCCCCAGATGGCCGGGGAACTCTGCAGCCTCCGGAACCGGGGTTTGGGCGTCGAGGACGACAGGTCCTGTACCATCTTATCACAATCAAACAAGGTCTCCAGGTAGTTCTGAAAGTCTTCCGTGGTTTCCACTGGACTGGTGGAGAAACTCTGGTCGTGAGGGGTGTCCTGGGACCGGTGACCCTGGGCTCGTTTAAACTCCTGCACGGAGTCTATGAGGAACTTGTCCAGCCTCTCCCGCAGATGCTTCTCTAGCATCTCATTCACCACGTCCGGCATCTGACTGCGCAGGATCTCTTTGCTCTCCTCCTCAAGCAGACGCTTCTGCTTCAGGTACCCGTTCTCGTCTGTCATGCGCGCACGCATTCGCGCATCTCTGTTCTCGTGCTTCACCTGGACGGGGATGAGGTAGCCCTGCTCATCTTCTGCCTCCTTCCTGTGTCTCGCTGACTCTGCCTCTCCAGGAATCGTCTCGTAGTGGCACTCCTCCTCCTCCTCTTCCTCCTGTGGGATCTTCTGCACGTTTTGCTTGGCCTCCTCCACCTTTTCCCTGTGCACTTTGACGTCCACAGTGACTTGGTTCTGCTCGGTAGGTTGTCTGGGTTTGTCAGACACGTTGCTGGCGACCAGGGCCCCTGGTTCCTCCGGAGCCTTTGGTACGGGAGGCAAGCATCTGCTCGCGAGGTTCTTTTCCGTCTTGACGTGTTCTGGGTAGAATGTTTGCACCACTTTAATACTGTTCACGTACTCTTCCATGTGGTTCTCACAATGCCTGGTGGCCCATTGCATTGTGATGGAATCCATGATGTCCGCGTTGTTCCTGGCAACGATGAACTGGATTTCTGAGTCGGTGGGGAACTCCACCATAATGTGCTTCTCCCCACCAAGGGAACAGGCGATGATGGTCTCTTCGTAGTACAGTTCCTCCAGCCTCAGCATCCCTGTGAAGGCGCAAGGCGTGGTGGGCTTCAGCCCAAAGGCAAGCTTCGTGTGCACTGGCAAGTCCACGTACTTGACTATGTCCCCGAGGCAGTACACAGAGTTGGAGAGCGCAGTGCCCGCGTCGCCCACCTCGCAGAACTCTCCCTCCTGCGTGAACTCGAGCAGCACCTCGCGCCCTGCAGTGTCCGCCGCCTGCAGGTAGTGGATCTCCTCAGTTCTCTCGCTGTACTTGGTTCCGGCGATCCAGCTGAAGCAGCAGGTCGGCTTCTTGTGGGTGACCGTCTCGGTGTACACGTCGCTCGCGTACAGGATCTGCCCCGCCGATACCTCCTCCTTCAGGTAGTACCTGCAGGGAGACAATGAGCTGCAGTTGAATGCAGAAACTGCGGAGCCTCCTTCGTGAAATTCGCTGAACGCATGCTTTTGCTTTTGGTCCTCCCAAATCTTTTGCAGATTCAGACGAGGTTCCACGGTAGAATGAACTCAGCGGAACGCACCCCCCCACACACACAACTCCGAATGTGTGCCGTGGGGCTTTGGTTTTTGTGGTGCACATTTGAGGCTGAGTCCGGCGAAATCACCACAAAGTTGACCTGATCCTTTGTCCTCCAAAAAAGTGCACCAAAAGTCAGAAGTTGTCAAGTTGTTCTGTCTTTCTGACTGGTGATCAATCATTTCGAGTGCGAGAAAAAGCGTCGACATTCCTCTCTGTCGTGCTGAGAGAAATCAGCCTGGCCTCCAAGGAACCAAACAAGTGGCTGTTGTTCGCGTTTCCGAGTTCAGGAGAAGGTTTTTTGAATGCGTTCGTGTGCAGAAAATGTTCATTTCGATTCGTGTCGGAGCTTTGGATCACCCAAATGTTTGTCAGCCAGACGTGTACTGCACAGAACTGTGAATATACGGTTGTCATTGTGAACATTTCTTTCCAGACCCACGCTGCTGGACCAGGCGTGCTTTACGCACCTCTCCCTGAACTGGGAAAGCTTTCAGAACCTGTCTCCAAACCTGGGCAATGAAGTGCGTAGACTCTACGTACCTCTCTCCGGACCGGGCCTGCTGCGAGTACATGTAGCAGGGGACGCGGGTGCGGCTGAGGAACACGTCGGGCCGCCCCTTGGCCGCCTCCTCCACCGTGCGCCACACCTGCCCCGCGCGCCCGCCCTCCTGCAGGAAGTGGAACCACCCTGCAGCAGAAGGAAGGAGAAGAACAGTAGGCGCAGCTTTGTTAGTTCCGAGGGCAACAGTCCGTCCATTTGAACTCACCGTCCGACAGCTCAATTTCACTTGGTTTGATCGTTGCAACCCCTGTGTATTGTCCATTACACACAATTAGACCACAGACGTCAGGGGCATCCAGCAGTACAGGGGTCGTGGGCCGTTCCGACCTCCGAGAAAGATACACTGTGTGTGTCTTTGTTTGGACTGGCTTCTCTCCCCATTGCAAGGATCAGACAGCATTCAGGACAATGTCACACCTCGCTCCACTCGTCCAGAACACACAAACATTGACCATATCAGATTGACGAAGGTTTTCTTCATGACTTGCAGAATGAAGAATGACTTGAATTCCTGTGGCACAAAGATCCGGCTCCGATCCGCACAAAAAGCAACAAATCTCACTCAGCGGCCCCGAGACGTTCTCCCACAGAGACCTTTTTGTTGCTCATTGTGTCGCAGATTTATCTCCAGTGAAAAATGTAAAATTACATGTTCTCCGTGAGCTCCACAGGAGTTCGGGATTTATGCGACCGGAGACTCAGCGAGTGCTCACTCTCTACCTGAGCAAGTTTTCCAAGCCAGGAAGGATTCAGGGCCCATCGGAGCCCAGACTTTGGTGTCCAAACATGAGGTACCACCAAAAATTTGCAGTCAAGTGCAAAATACCTTTCTTCATTTCAGAGGGAAATTTTCACAGTTAAGACTGCCCCCTCCCTTTGTGGCTTGCGCCTTGTCCAGTTTTTGAACCCGAGACCGGGGATCAATCCGTCGTCTGCACCAAACCCTGGATCCGTCTCGGGTACCCATCATTTTGGAAACAAATCATTGCACACGAGGTGTCGGGTCACTCATCTCTGAAGAGGACGGGGCAGTTCACAGAGAACGGCCATTGTGGTCCAATAACGCAGGGCATTGTGGAGGAAAATTGCTGTCGTGACTGTGGGTTTTTTCAACACTGCATGTCTGCATGTGAGATTCGTCATGCTACACCTGATCATCAGGTCTTTTGAAGAGGACAACTTCTCAGGAAAAGAAACTGGTGTGCTCATGCTGCCTGAGACCCTTGGTCGGACTGACCAGCAATGATGACTTCCCACGATGCGAACCAAACACATTCACGAATGGAGAAGGCAGAAAACATGGTGCGTTTTTGACCTGGATGACAAAATGTTTCACTGTTCTGCAAAATTTAGTACAAAGCGAAGCAAGCAATGTGCAAAAATATCCACCCACCGGACTTGAGAGGTGGGGAGAAGGATTGGATTCGTACGATTGTGTGTTGTGGGGGATCCCCCCAAAAGACCAGCCACAATGGGAGCCCGAGTTTGAAACTGCACGAAGCCAGAAGAATTCTGTGTCTCGCGACGCAGTACACTCGTACCACCTGTTGTTTTGAAGGTCGTCCCCTGACTACGATGCAGGGCTCCTTGGATCCACCCCTGTTGGGGGTCTCCAAAAGACTTGAGATTTTAAAATGGCCAGAAGACGAGGAACAAATGCTTCGTTTCCAAGACACAAGGCGCCGCTCCCGGACAAGGGTCCATTTGTTCTCTCCCACGCACGATCTCTGTTGACAAGCATTGATCTGTCGTGCGCCCCTGCTGCGTTTTTGGCCCTGCTGTGTGAACGAGTAGCATTTTGATGCCCCGGGTACCCGCAAGCAACTACCCGACACGGGGCACGGGTACCCGCCATCCAAATATGGTCAACAGAAGCTGTCAATCATCAGAAATTTCCGATGTGCAAAATGTAGGGATTGAAGCAGGTGGTAGATTACCTATGGGTAGATGTGGCAGGAGTCGGAGTTTGAACAGAAAAACAGTTTTAAACAGACAATAAATTGCTGCTCTAAGTACCCAAAACATGAAAATAGAAAGCATTTCAATCTCTACATTTTGCACATCGGAAATTTCCGACGATTGACAGCTTCCAACTCCAACTCATGACCCACATCTACTGACGGGTGGGTACCAAGTTCCCGGGTACCCGCCAGAATTTGCTACCCGCGGGTAACCCGCCACCCGGTTCAATCCCAATGACAGGCACAAAGCAACGCACTTCTCAGCATTTGGTCAGGTACCCAAACTGAAAGGCTTTGGTTTGGGGAGACTCGAGCCCTTGGAACACAACGTGAATTTTGCAAAAACTTTGCAATCTCGATGACAAACTGTCCTGGACTGCATTGGACGCTTGCCGCCACGTAGACAAGAGGCCTGGGGCCAGTTCTTGCATTGAAAGGACACTTGTGGCGGGACCACTTGTAACGCACACATCAAAATTTGACTGTTTCACGCACACACAGACAAATGCTGAATTCCATTCGTGCGACCTCAATGAAAACTGCAGTTCTCATTGAGGGCTCTGCGGGACCATTCTTCGTGTTTGGACAGCCAAAGTCGACACAGTGCCTTTTTGATTCTCACTTAAAATTGCCTCTCTTCATTCGACTCAACACCAAACAGACTAAAATTACAGAAGGTGCATTTGAGGACACAGTGCACATTTGAGGTGTTCGGTGGTGGATTCTTGATGTGGCCGAGGGTGAGATCTCCCGTGGAGCTGACCAAGTTTCAGAACTCCACACGAGAAAATGAAATTTTGGCGAGCGATACAAAAGAAACAGGTGTTCTTTTGGGGTTGGTGGTTGGCATGTCTGCAGCCCTGAGGCCCCTGAGTTCCCAGGCCCTGTGAATCCCTCTCCGTGTTCATCTTGGAACTTTCTGCGTGAGTTTAAACGGACAATGCAGGCAAACACCTGCTCAATTTTGACGAGATTTACAAAACTGGCTCATTCGAGGTCCCATCCCAAGCAAGAGCAAACAGTACAGAAAGGATTCGTCAAAACTGACGAGCCACATTCTTTCCTCTTGTCATTTAGCGAGGATCGTTTCGACAAATTTCATTCTGGGCATAAATCGCGAAAGGCGATTCCACGTAGATCTTAAACTTCGAGGGTCTTTCACAACCTACTTGTCAAAAGTTTTTCCAACCATAAAATGGCAGAAAATCCCAACTTGTGAAAGTTGCGCATTGTTGAAAACAGATCCAAGCGAACATTTTCGGTTTTCCGCGCGAATGCGTTTGTTCGACAACACGGAGTGCGATGAACTGAAGGACTCAGGGCCGGATCCAGGGACCACTCGCCCTCTTCACCACTGAACATCAGCTGCTGCGAGTGCAACTTGCTGATGCCCTTTGCTCTTTCAAATGTCGCTCCCTACTGACCGCATCCTGGGCCTTCCCCGAGAGCACAAATTTGTTGGGAGAGTGGCACGTCCTCAAGAACGAAAAAAGTTCACAATCATATTTTCTATGCCTTGTGTTTCTCCAGCAGTTACTCGGTGTTGAGTGAAATTAAGTGCACCGGACGACAGGTCACCGCACCGCACATCACGGAGAGCTTCGCAGGTTTCCATCAGGGGCGGACACAGCGGCGCTCAGCAGTTTTACCCCTCCACACACACACACGCACAAAAAACCTTTCTTTTGGGCCTTCGGTGCCTGGTTGGATCTGGACCTCGACACCAAGATCGACCCGTGACTACTCCACGCAATTCTGGACCGGCCGGAGCCCATCGACTTGTGCAGGGACAAACGAATGATTCAGCTCGGCGTCATGGCTTGCGACACATCTTTTTGTTTGCACGTGGTTCACGACGCGTGCAGCACGCTGCCATGGAGTTGAACCAGTGTTGTAAACCCAGAGTTTGTGCACTTGTGCTGACGCATGTTTGACGACGCATCCAGGGGTTGAGACCCGTCAAGTATGAAGTTGACTGATATGTGTGGGACCAGCACAGTGGGGGATTCTTCAGTGGTGGAGCCAAGACAGGAACTGAGGTCGGGTAGGCAAGGGTCGAGGGACTGGGGTTGAGTGGCGGTACACTGTAGTCGGGGAATCATTCGCAATGAGTGCAGTGGGAAATTCTCGCAGTCGCAGAGCCAGGAGAGGGATCCGGGGGATTGGGGTCAGGAGAACCAGGATCACGGTCGGGGACTGGAGTCAGGGGGCTGGGGCCTGGCCGGTGCGTGCTCCTCTTGAACTTCAAATTTCTTACGAGTGAAGTCACCCCTCGCACTGCCAACTGAGGTTATTTTCAAATGCAAGGTGGCTGGGTCCCTGGGCAGGCCTGGAATCTGCCCCTGGGGACGCACACCACGGGGTCGAATCCACCTCGGGGGACGCACGCTGCTGGGACTCTGACAAAGGACTTATCAGGAAAGTGATCTCGCCCCTTCAGGGTGGTGATGTAGCCTCAAAGGCGTAAAGGCCACAGCAGCAGAGTCATTGCACGGTTCGCAAACATATCACCGGCAAGGAAAAATACATTGACACGTATATGACGATTCAAGAATCAGGCCACTACTCGTAGAAGGATCAACTGGCTCTGATATTCTTTGCCTGAAATCTTCTTGGATTGAACCTTCGAGCGACGGGACTCGTGAAGTCAAGAGGTCTCGCATCTTCACAGAACACCAAATGGGACCCAATCATAAGGGCGGATGCACGAGGCTCTCCCAACAATTCACACCCCAGGCCACAAATCTTCGCCGTCTGTTGAAGCCAAGAGTCCAGGGGCCTGCCTCCCAAACTCCAAGGAAAGTTTGTGGCAATGGCGCAAAGCATTTGAAGTTGAATTTCAAAGTTTGATCATGGGGCCTCCAATATCCCAACAAGAAAGAAACTCTATTTTGCTGTCCACCCTGATCCTGTATCCACTGGACTAACCACAACGGTCTTGTTCAGAATCCGCACAATCACCATGGGTGTTCGCCACCAGATTTTGAACAGACAGCTGTGTGTGGTTCTGTCATTCCACTTGGCAAATTTATGCATTCATTCACTGGAGTTTGTGTAACAATGTTGAAGGGTAATTAGGGCTGGTTTGTGTCAGTTCCAGTGTCTCTGGGGCATCTTTCACCAGACAGACACAAGCCAAGCTCTTGTCCGGTTACTCTGCCATGAAATTGCTGCCAATTTCTACCTATGTGGTCCACGTTCTCAAGAACAAACTTGTGCACAAGATCCAAAGCCCGGTCCCCGGGAGTCCAAACTCCTGAGGTGGATCCAAGGGCCCCAAGGTCCCGGAGCAGATGCGAGTGGGACGCAGGGCCCCCGATACCTTTGAGCCCGATGATAATGACCCCACCATTGAATCCAGTCCTGGATCCACCTCAAATCTCGCGGAGATACTTGCACACATTTACTTGCTCACGGTTCAGCAGATCTAATCTCCCGGGCTCTTCACAATGGGACGCGGCTCCCAGTCACACAGAATAGCGAGGTCTGAATCGTGAGGCGGAAACGGGCTCAAAAGATGTGTGCTCATGATACCAATGGTGGAGGGTGTCGATGTTGGTGTCAAGGCTCAAGAAACAGAGAAGGAGTTGATTGAATTGAGATCAGCGGCAACTGGGCACGAACGAGGCAGACGGACGTGCCCTTCTCTCTTCTTTGATAATTTCGTCCCTCCATCCTTCACTTGTTCCTTGCTTTATCCTCTTTGCTGTACTCACCAAGATCTCTTGTCTCGCTCAATCAGTCAATGATTTTGCCGAACACTTCAGAAACATTCCTCGTCGCTGTCACGCAACCTGGTTCACTCGCTTTCACACACAGCACAAACACGCACACCTCAGTCCCACTCACACACGCTCGCAGGCCTACCCGGGTAGGTGAGGGGGATGACGAGCCTCGGCCCCACCTCGCAGTAGAGCCCGCTCGCCTCGTCCCAGCGCACCGAGGCCCCGAGCACCTTGCAGCAGCTGCGCGCCGTGTAGAGCAGGAACGGCTGCCGCACGTCCACGTTCGTGCCCGTCCCGAAGTTCCCGTAGTCGCCGCTGTCGATCTTCACCACCTGCAGCAAGAGATGCACCAACAGCTGTTGTTCGTGTGACGTGCAATGAGGGCAATTTCTTACGTCTATAGAAATTGTTGCCAAGCATGAGGCACAAAAAGAATTCATTTGTTACGAAACAAGGGGAAACCAGGCCCCAGGGGCCCTCTGGCCCTCTGGATTAGCTAGAGTGTCCAGTGCTGTTCTCCAAGAATCGCACCCCCGAGGGGAGGTCCCGAACCAAAGCCTGGATCTCTCCCTTGTCTTCTGCGACAAAGGATGCGCTGCGCGCACACGTAGATTTGCTTCAAGATGCGTCGAATACGCACAAAGCTCTGTGCACACACACAATGATATGTGCACACACGGAAACATTATCTTTCTAACCACTTTTTGACAACTCCTGTGCGTCGCAGCAGTGTTTGCAGAATCTTCGCAGGGTGTTTGAGAACCAGCGACATGTTTGTTTGGAACAACTGCGGGAGACCAAGAAATGGGTTTTGAGGACTCCCTGGGGACCAGGCGGGGGATCCAGGAGATCCTGAATGATACACTGTGGGGGATGGCCTTGTGAATCCCGCTGCTAGGCCCGAAAGCTGAAACTCCTTGACTACAGTGGACTCAGTTGCCACCAAACCCAAGATCCGCCCCAGAGGACCAACTCGCCTTGTGAGAAAGCCTCGTGTTTGTTTGTGCTTTTATCCTGCAAAGAATGAGGAAACACCGGGACAAGGCGCCAGAGGAAGAATGTTGCTCATTCACTGCGGATTGAATTGAATTCGTGATCATGCTCGCCTTGATACAACCTCTCACCAGGTTCACATTGAACATGTCGCACGTTTTTGGCGACATCGATCAAGAGTCGACGCGGCGCCCGTTGAGTCGCGCAAGAAGGCAGCGCGAGACGCACGCAGTGTGAAGAGGCCTCACTCTGTGTTGGATCTCGCCTCTATGGGCCCCATTGTCGCGCTTTAAGCCTCTGATTATGGTGCAGTTTTCTAAATTACAGACTTCAGAATTTATCAGAACACTTTTGAGCAGAACCTTTCAGCGTGAGAAACTCTTGTGGATCCAGGTGGGTCCACGGGTCCTACCCGCTCCAACTCCAAGGAAACAACTTCCCTGGATTGTGCCTGGCTTACTTTGTATTTTCTTTCGCCTGACCACAACTTGTGTGTCTTGCCCCACCTATGGTTGGACCCCGGCTACTCCCTCGCCCTTCTGTCTTGAATCCGCTGGAGATGAGCTCCGTCCCCCTCCCACCCGGACCCGGAGGCGCTGCGGAGAGACGCACCTGCGGGAGGGTGAAGTCGCGGTACACCTGCCCCACGTCCGCCAGCCCCGGCTTCCAGACGATCCGCTCCAGCACGCCTCCCGGGTCGCCGAGCTCCTCCAGCGCGATGTTATCCATCTGGTTGTGGATTGATCCAGATCTGCGTCACTGGTGGAAAAATTCCAATCAAACGGTCTTTCGAAAGGCTATCCGCGTTGTTGCAGTGGAATGTAGCGCCCAGAGTCTCATCCTGCAGTTCCTGTTGCAATGTTCCACATAAACAATAGTTTTATCACTCCAGACACCTCTGAACTCAAACAATCAAAACCAGATGCAACATGAGAAACAGTCCTGTTGGTAAAAACAGCGTTTTGTCACCGAAGATCTGGCTCCCTCAGGACAGCGTCGGAATGAGACGGATACAGAATCGACTTTTTGTCAAGTTACTCGTAGTTCGTGTGTTTTCTCGCTCTTTTCGTGCTGCGATCTTCATTTCGTTCTCAGCCGCATGGGAACTGGTTCACATGCATGCAAGCATGCACGCTCCTAACTTCAATGGGTTCTGTGTGTCCCTCCAAGAAAAGTTTTTGTTGAAACTGTCTCTGTTTGCTCTGTTTTGCGGCGTGCGGCACTTGAAAAGACAATATCCCCGAGAACTGAAATCCAGGCTAACAAACTGACAACACAAACACATGTTACAGCCGCCAAACGGTTGTTTAGACAACGGCCTCTTGACAGAACTGTCCTTTTTTCGAACCTATTTGCTCGTTGTGCCCCAGAGCAGACGCGACAAGTGCTTCGGCTCCGAGGCTCCTTCTTCACTCTGCGAAAAGTTGGCCTCAGGCCCGTTCACACGGAGTGCGTCGCGCGTCGTGTCTCAAGTTTGTGATCGCGTACAACTTGCACAAGCACGCTTCCATGTCAAGGGTCGGGTCACTTCAACAGCGATCCTGCCCATGCACACATGTAGGATTCATCGTGCTTCCCTTGTTTTGAGTTATTGCTGCTTCAGGCCTGTTTCACACTGAATGCGTCGGCCGCAAAAAAGTTGCTGCGTTGTCACTTGGCGCACGGTCGCAACGCGTCCAACGTGACGCAGCGCCCACTGATTTTGTACGCAGCGCATGACGCATCTGAGGTGCACCGGGCCTGAGGAAGGCAGTGGTCACGCATGGCCTCCGCTCCCGGGTGTACCTTTCATCAGCTCTCAGCACATCCCGACAACAGGCCCTTTTTAATGGAGTGGTTTTAATGCCCCATATGGGAGATAGCACAGGAAATATGTGAAGCAAGACCTCATTGGAGCTCAGCCTTGAGGGACTGGTGCACACGGGATGCGGCAAGTGCTGCGGCCTGCACGAGGCGGTGGGGATGGTGAGGGAAAGCAGGTTCTACAACTCTGCGATCTCTAAACATGTCGTACGAGCTCGCATCGTGGTAGAAATGGGTTCTCACCCCACAAAAAGGCTCCTGTTCAATCACACAACTCCTTTCTCGACCAAAGGTCTCGAAATGTCATTGTGTGATTTCACAGGAACCATTATTGTGCAGTGTGAGAACCCTGTCATCGCACAGCATCAATTTATGATTGACTTGACAGGGACGCAACGAAGTGATAACCCGCAGAAACTGAAGTTCAGCCTCTTGCATGTGTTGTGTCAAAAGTCACGTTACGAGGAGACTTGCAATTCTAACGTTCGATTGCATGTTGTATCACCTTTGGTTTGTGTCCTTTCTGCCCTAAAATTGGTA
>JAAUXT010082935.1_pt1 | contig 24977 bp, 33 predicted proteins | sample 7278171 | NCBI WGS metagenome assembly JAAUXT01 (sample SAMN14350112, study PRJNA611818) | marine sediment metagenome | isolation source: surface marine sediment (1.8m) | place: French Polynesia: Moorea | collected 2018-08
ATTGATTCTGGTTTCAAGGGCTCTCGATCGATCACCACTTGCTTATGTTGTGATCAATCAAGTAATCGATCATTTTGCCCAGTTGGCACCGGTGCGGAACCAATGTTTCCAAATTTTAGTCATCTGCCTCGCACTGCAAGTACATCTATCTCAACAGTAGGTGAGTGGTTTTCCACTTTTTAGCCGACCTGGGTCACTCCACACAGAGAAATGGGTGTTTTCGGTTTCAGAACCTAGGGTCAATGAGGCGTTGTGTTTGTTTCTTCACCTTTTCGTGATTCTGCAGAAGGGCCCACTGACTGCATTTCCAGCTCTTGGACACCATTTTCGGACCGAAATAATCTCACTAATGGGCATCGCTTCGTCAGGTGTTGCTTTGTTTGGATGTTTTGCTGCAAACGACCATTTGATGAATAATTATGTTGTCTGTCAGTTGAGGTCACAGAGCTCGAAGCCCTGAGGTGACAAATATTTGTTGCGCGTTTGTTGGCGAACGTGCACTGGACATTTACATTGCGATGAGAGGACATTCTAACGAGCTACAAACTCCCAAGTACAGTCGAGTGTCATGTTGCGCAGATGGCTGACCTGCTGGTTCAGAATCGGGGCATTTCTTTCTCCCTGTTTTGCTGCAAACAGAAAACGGACGATCTTCGTGTCAGGCGCTTGATTGACCAGACTGACCAAGAGATTGTCCGAGGAACGTCATCCCACAATGATTCTGGAAAGCCTGGCATAATGAGAAGGCACCTGGCAAAACAGGGTTTCAATTGTTCAAGAAGGGATTCAAATGAAAATATTGAATTTGCTTGGACTCCAACAGAACCAGTCGTTGCATTTCCGCTTTGGTGAGGTTCTTGTACAGACAACAAAACAGGAACTTGCCAAAATCGTTCGAGATGCATTTGAGGACACTTTTTCTACGAACTTTGTTTTGACGCCTGCAGAATTCTTCACAATTGCAACAGCATGTTGCAGTGGGAATCCTGTTCCTGCGACACTGAACGGTGTGGGTGCAACGCTGGCCCTGGGCTTCTCGTGAATGCGACTCGTGACCGGAGTCGCAAATCTTCCTGGGGAGGGTTGCCACACCAACGCGCTTTTATAACTGGTGACCAATGCAAACTGTTCCTGCGGGAAGCCACCAGTGGCCTTGCTTCGCGCGGCAAACAATCAAGCTCTGACCAGCTGTTCACTTAAGATTTCTGGCCTCACCGAACTGCTGCGTCACGCTATCTCAACATTGACCGTTGCAAACTCCGTTGTGCTGTCCTTGCCAACTGTCATGTTGAACAAAACCCAAAAAGATCTCGAGGCGAAAGTGTTGTTCTGTGATCATTTCGAGAGGCTAATTTATCACCTGGCCACTTTTATGTGCTTTCCACAGAGATGAGCACAAAATAGACCGAGTGCGCAACGAAAGTTTGGTACGAGCGCGTCCTTCGGAGCGACTGGCAAGAGGTCGAGAACGACTTCGAAGCGTGTGTGTGCAGCGGGGTCTGGCTTCCCCCAAAAAGAGTTCACACTGGTGGAAAATTATATGCTGAGTCAGTAACTGCAATGGATTTGCCCTCCCCCCTCAACATTGCGAGTCAACATTGTTGTTTTCAACTTTACATTGATTGTTGGTAATTCAGCAAAAAATATGGACTGACCCTTGGTGAGCCAGTACCTGTCCGGCAAGTTGGAACGGGTTTTACCGCGAGCTTTCCAGACCCAGACATCTTGTTTGTGGATCTGTTTCACGTCAAACATCCAAATTGGTGGACTGTCGGTGAAATTTAGTCAGGTCGCAAGTCGTGTTCCAAGTCTGATGTGGAGCGATGTGTGTCGACGCACGAACGTGCCAGTGGTATCCCACCCAGTGGCGAAAAGTACTCGACCCTGGCTGCATTCCACGACCGAGTGCTCATGTGTGAGCAAGGATGTTTGCGAGTACTCGTGTTTGCAAAGATTTTGCCGTGAAAGTTGGAAAGATGCGCATTGTTCGGCACAGGTATCGGAATGCGACGTCCACTTGGTGCGCTGATTCCGTGAGATACAAGCGGACACAAACTGAGAACGCAATGGAAGTGGATACTTGTACAAATGAGAAAGCGAGCTGAAGGAAGAAACACAAGACGAGTCCACAAAAGGCGACAGCAGATCAATGGGGGGTCCAAGTTCCCTGCAACGACAGAAAATGGAAGGTGCCTTCTTGGACCATGTGTGTGAAACCCGTCGTTGGCGGTGAGTTATTCGCCAAACTGAACTTCAGTTCACTTTCCGAGAGAAGGCACGCTGGAATTTCCTGTTCGCCCTGTCTCGGAGAGCACAAGATCCACCTGGGGTTGGACTGTGGCTTCTTACTGTCGCCAGTTGGGTCCCGGCCTGAAAATTTCTGTTGCTAAATAACCAAACGCATGTGTGAATTTTGTCCATGGTCGTTTGCTCACTTGTCATCAGCTTGGAGCTGATTACTGATGCAGGTTTCCCCCAAGACATTTTTTCACATGTCAGAGACCCTCGCCAACCCATACGTGTGTGTGTGTGTTGGGGGGGGGGGGTAAGTTACAAATGTTCTTGCTGTTAAATGCACATGTAGAAATGCTTAAAACTTACAGGGTGAGTTTGTCTTGTCGTCCAACAAGTCTACGCTTTATTAAACTAGGTAAAAAGGCCCCACCAAGAAAGCCACCAGGACCTTTCCTTTGGCTAAGTCATGAAAGCAGCTATTGAATGCCAGGTCACTTGAAATTTTTCCACAGGTACATGTACTCGTGAAAGTTTCTGACATTGAAAGTACACAAACTACATGTGTGTTCCATAGCCCGGCAGTTGCCAGCCCCGTGTGGGTTTGGTGCGCGACTGATGTTCCGCTAGAAATCTGGTCTGTCTGTCTTAATTCGTTTGGTTGGACACCCTTTGACGCAGGAGACGACACAAGCAACACGATTTGCACGAGTAGCTGCTCACTGAACACTTGTGAACTGAAGTGTGGACTCTGTTGAATCTTTCCTCTTTCTTGGGGACGCGAGGTGCTTTTGTGGCGTCACGAATTGTTCCCTGCGTGAGATTTGCAACCGTTTGTTAGTTTCCCCACACTATTTCATCTACGAGCTTTGTGGTTTTCCTTCTTCAACGCTGTTGTCACAACTTAGCCTCTCAGACGTGACCTCATTGTTATGGAAGTGAGTTCACACGCTGAAAAAAATAATCCTGTTCCTGTTAAATCACACAACTCTTTTGCATTCTTGACCAAAGGTCTCGAAGTGTCGTGTGATTTCACAGGAACCATTTTCCAGCGTGTGTGAGCCCTTACTGAACGCGCCAACCAGAAGCATCGCGTCGCAAACTGACGTTGTTGCTGGTCGCTTCAAGTGAGAAGGGTCATCGTTTGGCATCGTCAGCTCCATTTGAAGGGAACGCTCAAGTCTCCCAAGAACGTGGCCATGTGTCACGTTAGAAGACCAAGGCGGGGTTGTGGTGTATTCCCTCTGCATGTACCGTACAGGAATCTTGATACTCGCAACACCCCATGCCTGTGGCGCCGAAGACACGCCAAAAAAATTCACTGACGTTTGGTCCAACATACCCACATATCAAAAATGTGGAGTCGACTCAAATTTTTTCTTTGTCACACAAGACGCAACCCCTTTTTCACGAAGTGCGTCCTTTTCTTCACGGCCTTTCACGGCATTGTGACATTGTTAAAAGGTGCAGTAATTCCCCTCATTTGAAAATTAGTTTGTTCAGGTACGTGTTTCATTTTCAGCCGCTTGAAATTGTTTTCGGCCTGAACCTGCCGATCGTGAGGCGGGATATTTTCCAGGTTTCCGAGTTAACCCCCCCCCCCACACACACACACATACACAGGAGCAAAATATCAGAAATCCGGAAAATTGGAGTCTCCAGGTTTCCGGGTTCCATGCAAAATGTCAGGAAATTTCTGGATTTTGGGTTTCCCCCTCCCCCCAAAAATGTCAGAAAGTCCAGACTGCTCTGTAAGATGACGTTTTCTACAGGCGATGTACGCGGCGAGCGGCTAATATGCCGCTTGACAGTCCAGTTTTCTTATGTAGCCGTGAGGAAAGGTTGCAGAACTTTCATTGCCCATGGACGTGCGATGCTCATTGAAACAGCTCGGATTTCAAGACGTTGCGTTCTTGTTTGTTTCCACAGTTGACAACAAAAGTGGAGGTGTTTGATAAAGAAGTGTGCATTGTCAGACTTGTCGAATTTGTGCCTTCGTTTCCCAATTGAAGCTTTGGGACATTTACGATTTCGCGTGTTTGAACCCCTGCCCTTGACAATTTTCTCTTTGCATCGCAGAATCGTATGACGTGCACGAAGCGAAGAACTTCTTTGAACAGAATTACTCGCACGTTTATTACATCTTCTACGACGTGTTCATCAGCACCGAGGCCGATCTCAAACAGAGAGGTAACCGACCTTCTTTGATCGCATCAATTGTGCAAAACCTGGTTTTTCTTCGGTGAGCAGAGCAAACATCATTATCGGTGGAGAGAAGCAAGTCTTACACATGATCATGGGCCCAGATTCCCTGACATTTTGATGAGAAAATCACGCTGGTAGAATGAAAAACCAAGGTTCCAACGAGGTGAAAAAGTTGAGCTGGTCAGCTTGACAGTCACACTGACTTTTCGCCACCGCAGTTATCCGCGACCACGTTCCCGTTGTTGTTTGCTGTCGGTTTTTCGAGGATTTGAGTGATTTCCCAAATTGACGGTTTGCAGCAAACAAGGCGCACAAGGAGGAGTTGGACACTGTGTTGTACATCTTCGAGAAGATCTTGACCCTGCTGCCCGACTTGATACGGAAACGATGGCAGTATCACAGCATCGGACGCCTGATGAAGAAACTGCTGCACACCGGAAATTCCATAAAGGTAAGCGTACTGCATTATTAGTCAATGCTACTTCACACAACAACAACAGCTCAAGCAAACACATACACGTGGGTCTGTGATGCATTGCCTCGAAGAAGCAAAAGTGGAAGCACCACGTTCACCACAAACAAAACAAAAAGGTGCCATTTTCCGTTGTTGCGTGACTCGATCGGCATGAGCTGCGTGGAAAATTGCCCGGAGAAGGATCCAGGTTCCTTGCCTTTTCAAAATCGCGTTGGCAATCTGGACAGAATTGCAGCGAACTTTCTCAACTTGTGGATAGCTTTGTTCTTTGACAAAAGACTTGCTTGTTATTATGGCAGTTCAATTGTCAACTTGCAACAAACACAGCAGACGCCGTCATGTTACCCCGGTGTGTGTTCCACTTTCAGTTGCGACGGGAAGGAATGCGACTCTTTTTGCTGTGGTATCAGATACTGATGGATAACGCCACTGATGAATGTCACAAAACGTTTGCCTCACTTGTACCCAAACTAAATCTGGAACAGACGTCCGACATTGATATATTTACTGTCAATGTGTCTGAAGGTTAGAATGTTTGATTTTATCAAATGCAAGACTTTTTTGTGTTTGCTGCACTGGAACAAAATACACGACAGAAGTCCAACGTGAGAAAACGATTGAAACCGACCTCCTCTTTTGTTGACCTTTCTCACACTGCTTACAGGTCGCGTCATCCCAGTGGAAATCACAGCCATGTTGCCTCCACAATCCGGTGAAAAACAGCCTGAAAACCAGGGCAAAAACCTGCTCGAGTCACTCCTGAATCTCATGGTGTCCGAGGTGGGAAATGTTCAGTTTCAAAATTTGCGAAAAACATACCGTGTTAAACCACAGAACAGTGTTCGAAATCAAGAGGGTGGCGTGAAATTGAAGATTTTATTTCAAGAAATACCAGTTTGTGTCAGCACTGTTTTGAAAACTTCGATGCGAGCAGAGTGAGAAAGACACCGGACGATGAAACAGTTGTACAGCATCTTTTGCAGACGAAGAAGGTGGAGTGGAGCAAAGAGATGCACGAATGCAGCTTCAACTTCCTCTTCAACAAGTTCAAGAAATATTATCTCCACAAGATTTTCCCCAACTTCAACACCGAAAGCAGCATCTACGACCCCAAACTTGGTGAGCCCCACGTCAATTTGAGACTGAAAGGTTTTGGGTGGCAAAAGAACGCTTGGACTTGCACTCATGATTGTTGCGTATTGCAGATCTGCCCGAGAGGCGTGAGACAGGAAAGATGCACAGTGAGAGTTCGCTTCAGGCGGGGACGCTGGCGTTGCTGCAGGAAACTGTCGTCAAATGGCTCGCGCTGTTCACACACGCAACGCGCAAAGTGGACACCAGCCACAGGTGAGCCAGAGGGGTGGAGCTCCACGTGTCAATTGCACATCACAGTGCTGTGAGGGAAAGGACGATGAGGTGTGGAAGGACACTGCTTCGCTTGGTTTCAGTTCTCGCCACGAGAAGGGCGGGGAGGACGCGCCGGACAACTCGGCGCCGGCGGCGGCGGAGAGCGGAGAGGCGGCGGTGCCGGGCAGCAACACGAGCACGCTGAGCAACTACACGGAGAAGGACTCCGCCAGCAGCATCGCGAGCGACGATGGCGGCGGCGGCGCCGCCAGCAGCGAGTACGACATCGTGACTCGCGTACTGTACGGCAGCCGTGAAAACGTGAACATCATCCACGAAATCTTCAGACAGGTACGACATAACTGATTGGTGGACAAATTGTTTATGATTCCGAAGTTGCAGAAAAAGGTGTTTGGAGGCGTGTGATATGTCAGACTATGGCTGTCTTTGTTTCATTTCTAGGCATTTCTGTTTCCATTCCACCACGCGGGCGCAATCAGGCGAGTCATCAACGTCTACAAGGACTGGCTCCAGGTGAGTGAAGATAAACGAGCAGGAAACCTTGCACCAACCTGTTTCCTCTGAACAGCAACAGTGATGGTCGTAGTTGCAGTGTGCGCGTGGCAAACTGAAGCGTGTGCAAATGTCATTCACAACAGGATGAAGTGAAGCCGGTCTTCATGGAAGAGCCAGACATGAACGACGCGGGTGGCGTGCTGTCGCCCACCGGCGCCAACAAGGTCATCTCGAGCATCAGCGAGGAGGGATCCAGAGAGGTGCGCAGCGCTCCTCCCGGGCCATATTTCTCAGCAAAGGACAATCCCCAGTTTCGAATAACAGAGAGCACCCACCATTTCACAAAAACTGACTTCGTTCTTTTTCCCGTCTGTGCATTTGCTTCCTTGGCTTCAGAACTCAAGAAGTTCTTCTCCGGCCATCATCGCGCACTCGGCGCTCGAGCTGACATCGCGCCCGCGCAACCTGTCATACATGAACGCCGTCAAGAACGACTCGGCTTTGTCGGCGTTTGACAACGTCAACAACAAGGTGAAGGCGGGTGCACAGAAGGTGCTGCAGGTCTTCATCACCAACGCCGCCAACGTCTTTCTGCTCGAGCCGCCGACGACGGACGTCTTGTTGGAAGAACAGGTGCGTCAAGGTGTTCGTGGAGAGGGGAGGCGTGCTGTGGTGTGACAGCGACTTGCCTTTCGTCAGTGTAGGGAACAGGCAAACTCAAAATGTAAGCAAACAAAACGAACACAGTGAACGGGTGTGCTGTGTTCATTTTTCTTGGAACAAAAAAGTGACCGCGTCTTTCAGGTGGACATGTGCAAGCGAGTGCTCAACATCTACCGCTACATGGTGATGAACCACAACTTGGAGCAGAAGACTTGGTGAGTTGAACTCGGCCTCGGATTGGACTAACCCACACGAATCTGAAACGTTTCTGTTTCCCAAGAGAAACGCGTGTTTGTGTTGCGCTGCAGGGAGCAGCTGCTGAACGTGCTGCTCAAGATCACGGCGGGCGTGCTGCGGGACGGGCCGCCCACGCACCGCGAGCGCAGCCGCGGCGGACGACTCGCGCAGCCGCTCTTTCAGGTGAGGCCCGACCTTCCCACTGCATCGTTGGGTTCGATTGACTCAGCATTATCTCTGGCATTGTGCGGTTGTGCATCGTCAGACGGGCGACAACTTGTTGGCGTTCGTTGGGCTTCACAGTGTTGTCGGTGGTGTGTTTGGACTGTGAACTGGCACACACGTCTGACTGAGCAAGTTGTAAAAATCTCCAAGGGGTCCAGCTTGGTTATGTAGGTTTTGGGTCTTTACTTCAGACGCTGATCGTGACGTGGATCAAGGCGAACCTGCACGTGAGCATCGCGCCCGACCTGTGGGACCACTTCCTCAAGGTGCTGTCCTCCCTGACGCAGTGGGTCGAGCTCATCCGCGAGTGGGCCGTAAGTGCGACTCTCCTCACCGTTCCGCAATGCTTTTTGAAGTGCAAACACCATTTCTGCTTGACACAAGGATGCAGGTTGAAAGAAACAGGAAACTGCATATCGAAGTCGAGTGTCTTTGTCTTGCATGTTCTCACACCAAACAAGCCTTCTCTTTCAACAAGTGTCGTTGCTTTTTCGTTGCAGAAGACGATGGAGACGCTGACGCGGGTTTTGGCGCGGCAAGTCTACAACCTCGACCTCAACGACCTGCCGCTGGACCGCCTCAGCGAGCAGAAAGAGAAGCGCCGCCGCGCCGCCACCAAACCCGCCGCCTACACAGGTCAGTGGCGCCACCGGCTCTTCTCCAGAGCGTCCGGTGGGTGGGGAAGGGAAGGGCGGCGACTGTCGTCGGCTGATGGTGACTGTATGACTGTGACTTCGAAGCAGACGGATTGGGCGGACGTGTGTCGTTCATCTGTGCCAGGAATGGTTCTCCGACGGGGCAGCTTCTGTTGTGATGGTCGTGGAAGTTCCGTTGAAATTTTTCGTGCGACACACGAGTTCTTGTGAATTGAGGCAGAGAACACGCAATTTTGAATGGTTTCCTCCAAACGACAGGGACACTTGCTCGGTTTCTTCTCAAAGATTGTGAGTACCTATCTGTCAAGAGTACACTCACTCACTTAGTTAAATTAAGTGGTACGAAAGTTTTGGCAACGCGGCAGTGGAGAAAAATGGTGCCCAGGTGAACTCGTTGAATGTGAACGTGCAGCACGTTTCACGTTTTCTTTGTTTCTGCCGCTTCGTTTTGAACGAGGTGGTGAAGTTGCTGCAAAGGGCAGTGTTGCTGCAGCAATCAATTTTGTGATGCTCACTTTCTCTTTTCACTGTCGCTTCTGTATCAACAAAACCACTCGAAAATCATCACATCAATATTCTTTCTGGCAAGATTCTATTTTCTTCTCAATTCCGTCTCGAGACTTGCTAACATCACTGTCAAAACACTCCAGAAGGCAAATCGTTTCGTGAATGTGGAAGTCTGTCGCTCGTGCATAAATGGCAGTTCTCATTCGATGTAAGTGCAAAATACATGTAGTTGTGGCCCATAGCTCGCAGCTGACTTCCACGTTCACTCCACCTGTACAACGTGTAAGGTCGTGGGATGAAGGAAACTAAACAACAAGCTTCATGCACTGGTGGAGGCCACTGGTGGCGCCACTTGTCACGTTCCCTGCATAACAAGGGAGCGGTTCTTGTGAAACCAGGTTCGCCCCGAAGTAATCGCGTGCGACACAGAACGTTTTCTCGCGGGTGGAGCCGCCACGAGCCGCGGCAGCTCAACGGCAGCGCGGCGGCGCTGGGGCGCTCTAACCTAGAGTGCAGCGCCGGCATGGGTAGCATGCCGAGCATTGCGACGGCGGTCGGGTGCGCCGACAGTAAGTAGCGCTTCGTGGTGGACGGGACGCCGCGGGGCGGTTTCGCTCGGGCTCCGCCTTGTGTTGAGTGCTCTACCAACTAAGTACTAACGTCTTCACACTGGATGAACATTTGCAGCAAAATTGTTTCGGGTGTGCCAAGGCTACGAACCCCTTTTGAGTTGGAGAATTGTCAGAAATGTCCGCATTTGCTCTCAGTGTGAATATGTTGTAATGTTACGTACACACGTTTGCTACAGACCCAGCAGTGGGCGATTCTTGACCTTTCTTCTGAAATTCAGTTCTGAAGAGATGTCAGAGGAATAAATCACCACTTGCACCATCGTTTTCTTGCAGTTTGTATCTCGCCAATTTTCAGCTGCTGAACACCACATCTTTTCACCGTTTTGTCTCTCATTAACTGCACGTTGCTTCATTGTGTTTTGAGTTCGCTGTTGTGTTTCTTTTTGTTTTCCTCAATTGTTTTGTCTCGCAGCCTATTAAAGCTTCCCCCTCCTTGGATGAAAGCGACAAGATGGTTTCACGAGTCGTTTCCCAAGGCGTTGATGTTTTCTCCAAAGCTGTGTGAACATTGCAAATTGGCACGAAGCTTTTTAGTCTGTTGGTTTGCAAAAATCAGTGGCTTGGAATGGAGAAGTTGCTCCCAAGAAAACCAAACACAGAACGTCCTGTTACCCGTGTGATCGTACCCCACCCAAAACTACGGTAGATCCCACCCAGCAACTCGTCAGCGCAAAGACAAGGGTTGTGTGCTGGTGTTGATGTTTTCCACTCTTGTTCAGTCGCCTGGAGTCGTGTTCTTTTATTCTTTTGCATTTCGAGATCATTTTCAAAGTTCATTTGGATTAGATGCATTTCAGTTTGACAACGTTCCTGTAGAAAAGTGACTTGCAGAGCAAATCTGTCGAGTGTCTTTCTCTTGACGCAATAACCTTTGTACATGACACAATGATGGCAGTTGTTTGGTGCTGTGAACACTGTTTGTGTTTGTTTGCAGACGCGGTGGACGGGTCCCGGGACGGGGACGGGTCTCGCCGGCAGCGCTCCGCGAGCCACGACCAGTCCCCGAGCCGCGGCGGCGGCGGCGCGACGCTGCTGCACCCGGCGCCGTCCAGCGCCATCAACATCCCGCGCAGCTCTTCCGACACCAACCTCGTCATGGACACGGACAAGAAAGGTGCGGACCGACCTCGTACGACTGAGCGTTGCATGGGTTTTGGTCCGTAACTTATGGTTTACAACCAACGGTCTAAAACTGCACAAACTTTTGTGAGGCTGAAAGCTTTGTGAGTTTGAAGACCAACAGCAATTGTCTTTGCCTCGAGATCATCTCAAGTTACCAATGATCTCGGCCGAGGGGTCAAACAAGTGAAACAGCACGTTTCGACAAATTCTGTTTTCGATCGGGTATTAATTGTCTCGGGCAGCTATCTACAGTTTGACTGAACCCTCCGCAGGTTCGAGTTTCCACAGCGAAGGCTACGACGACGGGCCGCGCAGCGAGCTCAGCGACGCGACGACGAGCGGCATCAGCGCCGGCCCCGACTCGTCGAGCCTCCCCGGCGACGACGTACCCGGTGAGTCGCTCCCGCCCAACCCTCTCGAGTTCCTCGAGTTCCGTGCGAGAACGGAAGTGACTTGTGGTAGCGAAGTTATAAGCACCATTTACTCGCAAATAATTGTGAAGTATGCTCCCTCCTGAGTCACACGCGTGTTTTTCCATTCCCTCGGCACACATTGGAATAACCCCGTGTTCACTTTGATTGAAGTTGTAGGTTTCGTGCTTGCACGCAAGTCACCCCCGTGTGTCATACACTGTTCAATTTGTTTGGTTGATCGTGCGTGAAACAGACCCCATGCTTGAAATAACTGGGCGTGTTTGGCTGGCCGGCTGAGCAGGTGGGGAGGGCGACGGAGACAGCCTCGCGATGAGCTACCTCTCGACCAACACGGACCAGACGTCGCTCGTGTCCGTCTCGTCGCACGACAGGTCGCTGCCGGAGTCGCAGTCCGTCAACAGTACGTGCCTGTTCTCACTCGGGCGCTTCTGTTGGGTCGCAGTGTTGTCCATGTAGCGGGTGTCTCGTCTCGTTTCAGATTCGGTTCTTCAGCGCCTCTTGTTGTCTTGTGTCCACACAGCTTGGCATAATTTCAGATTCCGCCGGTTTCATTTGAAGTATTTTCATTTCATTTCAATCGGTGCGAGATCACGTCCTTTGTGTGCGTGCATGTGCACGTGAGCTTTTGTTCTTTCTTTGGTCCTTTTCTGGTGAAATGGAGAGCATTCCTTTGTGGTCGTCGGCTTGAATGCACATCAGGAAGGACAGCACACGTTTGGTTGTAGTGATACCAGCGCGTGAGAGTATCTGTGCAGCACAGTGTTGTTAATTGCACCAGTGAATAGTCACGTCTATTTTGTGTATAGTCGTTGTTTCTGAGGCAACCGACAAGCCTGTAGGTATTGAAAATTATGCAGTTGGTTAATTTTTTGCAAAATGATACCTCCTGGATGGCTTCCAGTTTCAACCTCGTTTTGGGAAATGGCTTTTGGGCATGATAGACGTAAGACTTTCTCAAACGTTGGAAGTGAGTCACGCTCCGTGCATTTGTATTGACGGCGTTGCTCGGCATGTGTCGGCTTGCAGGTCTGTGTTTTGAGACTCCGGACGACGAGGTTCGGCAGCTGACGGACCAGATCGGCTCGTGCGACACGTTGACCGAGTCGACCGACTACTCGGCGCCGAGTAAAGAGGACAGCGGGCTGCACGACATGGTCGAGTCTCCGCGGGACGGTGACGCGCCGCCCGCGGTCTGCGTCGTGCCCGCCACGCCCCGCGTCCACATGTCCGATCAAAACCCACTTTCTGCCGAGCTCTCTGAATACGGCGCCGTGGCCAGTCCTGGTACGTGGCCCCAGTCACGGTGTTGTTCCGTGTCCGTGTGCTGCACTGCGCTTTCCGAGCACCTGTCTGTGTTGTAGATAGCCAGATGTGTAGACGCCGCATTTGAGTGTGATTAAAGTTGCATTGGTTTCTTTCAGTTTCTTGCTTTGGCTTCAACAGGGAGACGCACTGATAAACCCCCCCCCCCCCGTTATTTGGCTCCGTGTTTTCTTTCAGACTCCCTGGTCGAGTGGTGCACTTTGTGCGCAGAGATCAGTGTTGAATTGACTGGGTTTGCTGTGTTCAGGCAGGAGCAGCCGTTTGCGGACCCCGCCGCGCGCCGGCGTGTCCATGACGAGTTCGAGCGACGAGTCCGGCAGCGTGCCTTACCACGCGTTGGACGAGTCTCCGACCGCGACGTCCTCCCCGCTACGACCCGCCCGGCCCCACCCCGCCCTCTCCGTATCCGGCGACAGCACCACGCAGCTGCTTCCCGACTCCTCGGCCTCGTCGCATTCTTTGTCGGCGCACAGCATCTTCATGCCGGACGAGAGTCCGAGCTTCAGCGCGCCCGACTCGCCGCAGAAGCCGGCGCGGGTGGAGCGGCGCCTCGAGCGGCAGGAGCGCGTCCACACGGAGCCGGAGGACGGCGCGCTCGCCCGCGCCCTCGAGCCGCTCGCCGTGCAGGAGACGGTGCAGTCGCACGTGAACGACATCCCCGAGCTGCGCGTGCAGCTGAGCGACGAGCACGAGATGTATCCGTCCTCCAACAACCCGAACGTAACGTTCCGCAAGATGAACAGCTGTGAGTTGGACGGCGACGCCTCCCTGCACCCGCTTCACGCCGCAGCAGCAGCTTTGCACACCTCCACCCCTGTGCACGCCCATACGGATCCTGGGCTCCAGCCCAGCCTCGGAGCGCGGTGTAGGCACCACTAAAACATTGTCACTTGTGCTGCTGCCGCACAAACCGCATGTTGTCAGCAGGTCGAGGGCAGGTTCAAGTGTGGTGCCCGATGACTTGTTGTCGGTGTCCGGTTTTGCTCTTCGACTAGCGCATTCACTGTTCTGTTGTTCGTTCACCTTTGGGTTGCTTTCTGCAGACTATTCTCATCAGATGTTCGTGTTCAGTCATCGTTGCATTGTCTTGCAATCACCAAACAAAGGCCAGTGAGTCTCGTACTTGCTGGCCGAGTTTGGGACTCGTAGAGTAGTCTCTTCACGCACAGGCTACACAGCTTGTTGTCTAAAGTACCGTTCTGATAATTTTTTTAGGAAAAGACGGCAATGAAAATAGTCTGAGAGCCTGCCGACACTAACTGTTCATGTGTTAACTTCTTGTTGGTGCCGTCACCCCGCAACTGCAATATCTGAAGTTGACAGATATTGAGGGATGTGCCGACTAATCCTCATTGTTCCTGCCACTAACAGTCCAGTTTCTAGTTTCAGACTCTCACGATCAGTTTCAACGTGTTCACAATTGTTGTATGTTGGTTTTACCACCTGCTAAGTGGTCTGGGACGGTGCGTTTGGTTTCAACAGTCACGTTGTTGACCAAAAACTATTTATGAAGGCCAACAGCCTAACAAGCACGCAACGTGTGCAAAGTAAATACCATCTGTGTTTGAGATGAAAAGGAAAGACTTTCTTGCTTCGGAAGAAAGTGTAAATTCAATGCTGTTGTGTGTCCGGGAACGGTTGCTAACACACATAACAGGTTTTGGCTGACGACAGGTTTGTTTTTTGTCTCTCCAGTGGTAGATAAAGTAATGGTGCACTGGGCTGGTGTTTTAGACGGCGGGGCGGTCAGCAGCAGCGTCGAGGAGCCGGACGTGCGCAGCGTCGCCTCCACCGTCACCGACAGCACGAGCGTCGCGAGCATCGAGAGCGGACACGTGTACGCCGCGCTCGAGCGAGGCGGCGCCGCCGCCAACGGCCTCTTCGAGTCGTCGGGCAAGTCCGACGCCGAGGCACTCACAACCAGCAGTGAGTTTGTGCTCCTTCTGTTTCGAGCTGACGCGGTTTGCGAGTCATTTCTGCTGTCGTCTGACGAAGTCTGATCTGTCCATCGTCGTGCGCCAAGTCGTGACCTATGTCATTTCAAATTATGAAACACAGTGCAATTTGTGGTGCAACTTCGATGTTGCGCTTTCACAAAACGGGACGTTCACTAAACCGAAGGTGCACATCGGGTGTTTGCAGCGTCTCGGACGCCGTCGCCGTCGGGGAGCCGCACGTCGGAGCTGGGCGAGTCGCGATCTCACACGCCGTCCGAGGACGACGCGCGGCTGCGCACACTGACGCGGGACGAGGACGACGAGGCGGCGGGGCGCGGCGCCGGCTCCCCGACCCCCGACCGCGAGAGCCTCAAAATCGACGACATGGAGACGCTCTCAAGTGCGTGAACGACCATCACCAAGGATTGAATACTCGAGTTCAAGAAACTGTGTTCGGGTGAACTCAGTCTTTCCGAAAACAGTCTGAAGTTGCATTTTGTGGCTGCAGGCGCGACTGGGGCGGTGGCCGAGGAGAACGTGAAAAGCGTGTTGGCGGGCGGGCTCGTGGTCGGGTGGACGGCGGACGTGGCGGTGGTGCTGTGGCGCCGCATGCTCGGCGCGCTCGGCGACATCAACGCCATCAAGGACCCCGACATCCACGCGCAGGTGCTCGAGTACCTCTGCGACCTCATGGAGCTGCTCATCAAGGTACCGTCATCACGCGTGTCTGAGGTGTGCACTGTGCAAAGAACTTGCTGGTCTGTATTTGTGTCTGTCTGTAAAGTGTCACACATCACCTGCCAAAGATGCTTTTCTTGCAGAAACTTTCAACAAACGCCCACATTTGATGATGTTGACACCACAATGATGTTTTTGCTGTTTTCAGATGAGAAGAAACATGTCTGTGACGAGAGACAATCAGAGCTCTCCACCTCCGCCCGAACTTCTTCCGCCTAGTCATTCCCTCCTGCCTTGGTTGTTCGAGGTACGTGTGCAAGTGAACTCGGTATCCGCTACGACCTGGATTTTTGACGCGATGAATACGGAGTGAAACGACGGGACAAGAAGCGACAGGGGCTTTGGCGCTTTTGCGTCACTCAAACAGCAAGTGGATTGATTTGCACAATTTTCTTGCAGGCTGTGAAATTACCTGCAGAGTTCATAAAGGGTCGCTTGTTGGCGTACAGACTGCTGTGCATGTCTTTGCTCCAACGACCCGACATGGAAGTGCCAACGCAGCAGCTGACGCGTTTCTACAAGGTGCTACATCGAGGCCTTACGCACGTCGATCAGGTAGCACAAACAGTTTTCTCCAGACTTTGCGATGTATCTGTCTTTGGAAGCATTGCAACGACCGATTGCAGCTGTCCTTCCCACTCACGCAGTCTTTGTTTCGACAGGACACGAGTAGTGTGTTGATCCGACACTGCGGTACGCTATTGTTCACGCTACCTCTCCCAGGGGCGACTCTCCTCACCCTGGACTTCATTCGTGCAGCCAACTCAATCGCTTCCAACACAGATCTGCGAGATGTGAGTCACAACAAATGTCCGACAGATACTCATTGGATGGGTTTCAATTGTGAAGTCATGAGAAGTAATGATTCCTCGGCCGTGGTGTTTCAGGCGCCGCGGGCAGATGCAATATGTCTTCTGGGGGCCCTGTTGTGCTTTCCCAACCACTTCGCTACGCTACCTGTTCTTCAGTCGTCGGAGGTTGATCTCAAAGTCACCGCGTGTCCTGATATCAAGGTATCATTCCTGCAGGCCGTTCAGCACTGTTTTCACTCACAACTGGTGCCATGAATTGTCTCGAGGGGGCGTTGGCCTGTGTCGTGATTCACTGCGATGTTGGTGCCGTGCAGGACGAGTTGATCAGCGCGCTGCTCAAGAGCGGCAAGAAGGAGCCGGCGGGACTGGCTCGCTGCGTCGCCATCAGCAGCCTCGGCATCTTCCTGTACGAGGAGCTGTCTCACGGCTCGATCCACCCGAAGCTCAAGGACGCCATCAACGTGTTGCTGGCAACGCTGCGAGTGAGTGTGCCGAGGCCGAGGGTTTCCGTTGGGAGAGGAGCGCGAGATGGGCTTTTTGCCAAAGTAGTGTGTTGATGGTGTTTTGAGATGCGCATTTCTATTTCCAGTACTTCCAGTTGTACAGTAAGGTAAACAAACGTACAGGTGTTCTCACCAGTTTCACAGTTGCTCCACCGCTGGTGTGTGTTACATGTCACCGGGACACGTTTGTCAGCGAGTTGTGCTGAGGCGAGCATATTTTTGGATGAATTTTTTTTTGAAGAAATTTTGCAAATTCGCGAGGGTCAATTTTGTTCTTGTTCTAACCTCAAGACCGACACTTTTTGTTCCATTGTCGCCATCCTTGTTGTGACTAACTTGTCGAGCAAGATAGAAGTTGACACATCATCTCACCCTGTGAAGTCACTCCTTTCATTCACCCAACTGACAAATTTGTGGAAGTGGAAATCTCACCATTCAGTGTCTGTGATTGCGGTGGGGCTGCTCAGTGCAAGATTGGGCGATCACGTGACGATGCACTGCACCACACAGCACAAAAATCATTTTGAGTTTCAACCGTACGGAGTATTTCCTGGCTCTACCTCCACCTGTGACATTGTTCGTCCGCGTTGTTGCAGTTCAACAACAAGCTGGTGGCGCAGGTCGCCGCCGACATGCTGATGCTGCTGTGCGACCACGTGGACGTGCTGCTCGCGCAGCAGCCCGAGACGCCGCGCCGTATCATCGAGGTCATCTGCAACGTGATCGCCAACCTGCTGCCGTCCACAGAGAACTCCAACTCCGAGGAGGACAAGCGGGTGCGTCCTCCGTCTGTCATGTGCAGTGAAGCTGCCGATGTCTCCACCACCGGCATTGATTTGATGCATAATTTTGGTTTTGTTGTTTGCAGCTGCTCATTTCTGTGATGTTTGTCCTGCTTGAATGGTGCATGCGACTTCCCATGGACATGCTCCTCGACACGTCCGGGGGCCACAAGAGCCTCATCTACAAAACTTTCAGGGTGAGTTTGTGCTTTTTCGTGTGCCTGTGCCCTGTTGATTGTCTTGCAGACTGTCATCGCTTGAAAACTAACTTTCTCACTGTGTTGCTGTAGGTTCTGAACCTGGTGGTGACGGGGACGCAGGGCACTCTGACGCCGCGCGGCAGCGCCTCGCTCGCCGACTACCTGGCGCAGCACGAAGACGCCGCCGACCTGGAGAGCGTGCGCGACGCGACGCCGTCCTCGCCGCGGACGCCGCTCGACGCGATGCCCGAGTACGCGCAGCGCCGCGCCTCGCCGCCCGATCACCCCGGCGTCGGCGGAGACATGCTCAAACTCGCGGCCAGAACGGTGAGCGAACCAACGAATATGGGTGCTGCTGCTGCTGTTGTTGTTGTTGTTGTTGCTGCTGCTGCTAGTCTTTTGGTTCGGCAAACACACAACAGACGCTCTGTCCCACTGGTCGTTGCAGGTCATGTGTCACCTGGTGAACCACCTGGGTCACTTTCCGATGGGTGGCGGCGCGTCGCAGCTTCACACGACGGTGCAGGAACACCACGACATCAAAGAAGTGGCGCTCAGCGAACTCTCAGCCGAAGTTTTCAAGTCGCCCAGCGTGCAAGTGAGCATGGAAGCGAAAGTTTATCTTCAAGTACCTGTCTCTGATACATGCAGGCTTGTGAACACGGTGGTCTCTTTTTGTCTTCCAGTTTTTTGTCGTGAACGACTCGACACTGGTCTCATTCGTGGAAATTCCTGGGCTGGTGAGTTTTGTTGTCATGTCTGAGCAGTCTTGACCCAATATTGCGACATCTTCAGACGCAAAACCCTGTTGGAGAATTTGTCGATGGGAGCACGTTTTCCGGGACGTTGCAGAGGGGGGTTCCGGGAGGCGGCGTCACGGCGGGGCTGACGACCGGCAAGACGGTGACGAGGGTCATCGTGCGCGACGTGGTCGGCAAGTTCAGTTGGGACAGCACGGTGCTGTACGGTCCGCCACGCTGCAGGGCCGGGTCTTACCCCGCAGGTACGTGCGTCGCGCCGCGGGCAGCTGTGCACCCTGCGTGTGCTCCGAGCAAAAAACAAGTCTTGATCCACTGCGATTTGTTTCAAATTGGTGAGATTTGTTTTCTGTTCACCCGTGAAGGAGACGCAACTTGTCACATTGCTTTCATTTCCAAGAACAATCAGATGTGGATTTGGTTGTGCTTTGCGATGCTGCAGTGCCAGCGAGAACAAGTCATGCAGGAGCACAAAACACAAAACATACCTCGTAACACGTGAAAGCAGTGTCTGCAAGTCGTTCGTGAATTTTGCCGTGGCAGTTGAGACCGTGTCGTAGTTTGGTGATGCTGACCTGCGTGATGCAGGATAGCGCTGGAGGCTTTGAAAATGTTTGAAGTTCTTTGATAGTAGTTTGGTAAATTTAAGCACTAACCAACATAACCAAGTTGCATGTGCCAGCCAAGTTTACTGCAGACATTGGCATGGTGATTGGAGCCTCGATGCGATGATGAGGAATGACCTGTTTATGAACTAATGGCATGACAAAATTTAAAAAGAAATACGAGTGATACAAAGGCTTTGTATTTTTGTTTTGAAAACAACCAACGGAAACATGTCGCTTTCCCCCGCCGGAATACTCTGTTAAGTATGGAAGGTATGTATTTCGTGTCAAAATCCCAGGAAACTGTGTGTAAATTGTCTTTGCTGTCCGTGTACATCAGGCAATTGTGAAAATCCAAAGAAAAGTTTGTGTGCTAAAAACTGAAGCTGCCGTAAGTTGTGATTCCTGAACGCGAATAGAATCTATTAGACTATTACAAGGACCACAAACTGCGTGGGTGCTTCCAAGTTTGGCGAACAGATCCTTGGGGGTTGCACCACAAATAGCGGGAGGTCAAAAAAAGTCTGCTGACAAATGTGGCCAACATTTCGGCTGGACCACGTCAGTGTTCTCTCTCAAGAAAAGGCAAAGCCTCATTTGTCAGGCTGTGAATGTCGGAAAACAAGAACACGTTTCTCACACCAGTTGCACTGGTGACAGAAAAATTGTGTTTTCGTTTCAAAGGTTCTTTTTCTTTGGCTTTGTTTGTCGAAACGCGGCGTTTCTGACAAATGATTTGGATCTGAAAAGATTTGTGTCCACGAAGTGTAGTTGTAAGTGACTGTTCAGTTGGTTTCTATCTTTGTTGTCTCAATTGTTTCCTGGACTTGTATGTAGTTGGGTACAGTTAAGCCTCTTTTCGTGTAGATTTTTTTGTGTGCAATCATGATATGTACACAGGGAGTGTTTTCTTCTGTTTGTTAGTGATATGCTTGACCTTTCATCTCTTTTGTTTCTTGGAATTGCACTGTAACATAGAGCACATTTTGGTCTTATTTGGTGCATTTTGCCTTTTATGCGTGTTGTTTTCACAGTTAGATCTACGCGTGTGTTCAAGTATTTCCTTTGTTTTCAGCACCTCAACCGGTGTTGCGGATCATTGAAGACATCGACCTGCTGGGCGTCGCTGGGGACGGGCGGGGCGCGGGCGACGACGGGCGTCAGTCTCCCGGCGGCGCGGCGACGGCGCCGAGACGACCCGACGAGCTGCCCGCCTTCTGCGCCGTCAACAAGGAGGACTGCGACAACCTGCACGATGTGAGTGCTGTTGCTCATGTCGGCTTCGTTGATCGTGCATCTTCGACAAGGGTGATCAAACAAACTGTTATTTTGATGGGCGACGTACTGGTTACCTCGTTTGATGTGGTGTAGAATGATTGAAAACTTTATCGAATTTGCGGCAGATGCTGACGTACATGGGCACGACGAGTCCGGAGTGTCTGCTGCACCCGGGCGAGGCGCTCAACCTGCCGTTCCACGCGCCCGCCTCCGTCACGGCCGCCACGCAGCAGACGGTCAGCGACGAACTGCTGCAGCAGAAGGCGCGTGAGGTCGGCTACTTCGACAAGCACCGCGACAACCCTAGGTGAGCGCAGCGCTCGTGCTCGCGCACAAGAACAAAAATTGAAAGTTGGCAATGGCTTCCGCATGACCAACAGACGCAGCAGCACAAAATGGCTTGTGAATGTCAAAGTATGGTGGCTGCCACACCAGTTTGAAGTTGACCCTTTGTTCATCGTTTGTAGCATGGTTGCGATGGCGATGGACCCGATGGAGAACCTGGACTCGGTGTCTCCGTTCCAGTGCTGCCGTCTCTTCCTCAACCAGCTCGGCTTCATGCAGTGGGGCATGCGACCTCACTTTGACCTGCTCCACAAAAGCGACAAACTCCTGCGAGAGCTCAAGCACCTCGACAAACAGATGTGGTGCGTTCTGCACGTGCACCAGATCTGTCATCACACAACCACAGATTCTTGACATGTTGCTGTGACTGAAATCACACGTCTGACACAAACTGATTGTTCTACTCTTCAGTCGAGAAACGCACAAAATTGCTGTGATATACGTCGCCAAGGGCCAGGAGGACAAGCAGAGTATTCTCATGAACACGCACGCGAGCAAGCAGTTCGAGGAGTTCGTCGCCGGGCTCGGATGGGAGGTCTGTAGCAACTCTGGCAGCAAGCACTCTTGTTCGTTCAATTCATAATGCTTTGGGGAAATGCACTGTGCAAAATTGTCGGTGACTTCCAACTCACAAACAGCTGTGCACATACAGCACATTGTTTTTGTATCTCATTGGAAAGAAGCAATCATATCGCAGTGGGCAGTGAGCCTGATGTGCTGAATTCACAACGTCACACTTCAGGTGGATTTGGAGACCCACACCGGCTTTATGGGCGGGTTGCAGCGCAACAAGAGCACGGGCGCCTCGGCGCCTTACTACGCGACGTCACAGATCGAAGTCATCTTCCACGTGTCGACGCGTATGCCGGCCGAGACGGCCGAAGACAAGCATAAGAAGGTCAGTTGTGAAGGTGCATTTGCTGCTGTTATTGGCCAGTTGGTCGAGTGGGTGGATGTCGTTTGTTGGCTGGTGGTTGACCCGTCCTTCAAAGAGCGTTGGGGCTTTATTCGCGAAAAGGAAATTGGTTCCTGTTGTCTTGATTCATGTTGCTTTCCTCTGCAGCTGCGCCACCTGGGCAACGACGAGGTTCAGATCGTGTGGTCGGAGCACACGCGCGACTACCGGCGCGGCGTCATCCCGACCGAGTTCGGCGACGTGCTGCTCGTCGTCTACCCGCTGCACAACGGGCTCTTCCGCGTTCACATCGACAGGAAGCCCGAGGTGAGGCGCGGCGCGGGACGAAACGACAGGATAATGTAGTCGGAAAAAAGTCAATCCAGCGTGCAGTCAAAATTTGAAACGTTGTGTTTGGGTCTTCTTGACAAGACATTGTGTCAGACGTTTCTGCACAAAACTCTTTGTTTCTCGCAGATCCCGTTCTTCGGGCCTCTCTTCAACGGTGCAATAGTGGACAAGAAGGTTCTACCTGGGCTTGTGCGGGCCACAGCCATCAACGCTAGTCAAGTGATGAGGTCGCTCAGACCCTACTACCAATCATTGTATCCTTGTCGTCGTCAGGATCGGTATTTTGTTTCTTTCAAAATTGTGGGGTTTGGGTTTGTTGTACGTATCCCCGTTCCGAATCGTGAGATTGTTCGAGGGTTTCACTGTGTCGGTGTCTTTTGCTGATTTCACCTTTACGAAACATCAGCTTTGAAGAGCGGGCCAAATATGTTGATTCGATCGCGAAGCAGCACAAAGACCCTGTGATGTTCGAAGAGTTCGCCGCGCTCGTGTTCGCTCCCGTCTTGCCGCAAGGTGCGTTCTCTCTTCCTGTCACGTGTGCTTTTGTTTCCGAGAATGAAAAAGGAAAAGTGAACTTCTCCAAGTCTTGATGACATCATTTTCAATTTTCTCGGGGCAGATTGACTTGGTTGGTTCTTCGGTTGGCAAAGCGTGGCGTGGGATGATTATTTCTTTGAAAGTGTGTTCAACAGTCGACATTTGAACTGCACTGAAAGTTCTCTCGGCAGGTCTGGATGTGATCGGAGGTTCTGAGCAGCTGCCGATCACCTCGAATCACTACTCGGACGAGATGGACGGAGATCTGATAGAGTCGGGCAAAATGTCCCCGCAGCCGTCGATGAAATCTTCAAAAGGTAGATCTACGCACTGTGTTTGAACTGTTTACACCAAATCACGTGTCAGATGCTGATGTGCACACTGCACCTGCACAAGACTGGGAGTGTGCTGTTGGGGTCTGCTCGACTCCAATTTGGTTGCTCCAAAGAATTTTCGGCACAGCCAACTGTTTTTTGATGAACAGACCTCACATGCCCAGCATTCTCCTCACTCACCACAATGCCACTTCGCTGACAGGCTCTCAGCTGTCGGCAACTGCAAGCTCGTTGTGCTACTTTGATACTGGAAATACTTGCCGTCGTAGTTGTTGAAGGAATTTGGAGAACAAGCAGAGATCTTGCATGCCTCTATGAGGTGAAGGCGTTCAATTTTATATGTCCTCTCGGTAAATTTTGTGGCAATCGATTGTTCGTTGGTTTTGCTAGCTGTGGACCAGAGAGCCCATCTGTCGTGGCCTCCAGCGTTCTCGCTGCGAAAGCGAGTCACTTCTCTAGAGTTTTGAGGTATCGTCATTGTTGCTGAGTTGTTTGCGATGCGTACCTCATTCTTTTTGTGCAATTTTTGATGACCGCCTGTGTGACGAATCATCCCATGACCAGCAAAAGAGCCGCGCACTGAGCGCGAAGTTTGGATTCACATGGAGTCACACTGACTTGAGGTGCGACTCTATGTTGGAGCCTTTTCCCAAACACTGCATGTCTCGCAGTTGTGGGATAAACTACTCACACACCTCGGCCGCACGGGATGCTGTGTCGAGCCCCACTCGCTTTTGACCAGTGGAGGTCGAGGCAACATCTCACTCGGCCTTCCGTGTGTGAGATTTTTGTGAGCAATATCTGGTAGGTTTTCTCAGTTTTGTGTCTCACAGAAAACTCTTCGGTTTTCAATCGACGCCTGACGGTGTTCAAACTATGAATGTCAGTTTGGCATGCAAGAAGACAAGCATGGTCCCGTTGAATGTGGCATGATCTCTGTTTGTCAAAGAATGCCGTGCGTTGCTGCAGTTTGATACATGATGTTGTACTTTTGTGCTTCAAAGCGAAGTTAAGAAAAATGAACTCGAACAAGTGACAAGGTCAGTACAGGTAAACACTGTACAGTTGGCGTTTTTATCGCAGCTGCTTTGTTCGTTGTTCGAACTAGTTTGCTTCAGTAAGTAATCTGTGTCAGTGTTGTCACATCTTCTGGTGTTGATGTGCACTTCTTTGCTTTTCGATTTACGCAGGCCAGCCTCGTAGTTGGGCTGAGCTGTTTAGTTCTTTGCACAGGGTATGGATGTCGTCTTTTGTTGCAAACTTGGTGGCTGGAAATCATGGATTCTGGGCCAAAAATTAAGTTTATCATGTCCACATTGAAAGAACACGAGTCAGACTGAACATTTGAGGTCATTCCTCTGTTGATCGGGTTTCTTCTGGACAAGTGGCTCCTTGATTTTTGTTGACGGAGAAACAAAATTCACCTGTTTGATCGTGTGAAAGGTTTGGGTATTTGTGCAAAAAGAACTATGCCTTTGATTCTGACATGTTGGTGAATGCGAGGGACTGAAAGAAGAGCTTTTCAATTGTGGTCGTTTCGCCACATTTTGCGATCTTTTCTCACAAATAGGCTTGTTGTAAACGTCGCATTCATACGAAGTTTTTCCTGCAGACGAGAGCAGCGGCGGCGGCGGCTTCACGAGACGCCTGTCGTTTGGCAAGGCCAAAAAGTCGGTGACGAAGCAGATGCTGGCGGCGGCGGTGGCGGCGCAGAGCAACGGGTCGCCGCCAGACTCGCCGCAAGCCGGCGTCAAGAACAAGAAGTGACACGAGTCCTGGTTTGCAGGGGTCGAAGCACGACCCTGAGGTGTGATCGACTCCCAGGACGCGCACTTGTCAACCTCGACATGCAAAGAATTTGGTGCTCCTGTGCCGGACGGTAAACACAGTGTCCTGCTATTGAGACGAGCGAACTCTTTCCTTTTCTGGAAATCACATCCAACTTGGACGCTTTTGTATCAGGAACTGCATTCTCTAACATTCCACCCTGTCAGCACTTTCCTGACGAGTAGTTCGTCCCGCAGTCCGGCAGAGTTGTTTTTCGACATTTTCAGTTCTCGTTTTCAGTGTCTGGAATTGCAGTTTCACTCGATCAGCCTCACAATGAACTTTCTTATTTGTAGGGATGGCAGGGTGGTTTTTATCAGCCGCGGTAGCGGTCTGATATTGGTTTGCCCCTGTATCTGCGTCCGTCCGTCTTGGGTGGACAAAACCTCTGTTTTACCCCTGTTCCAGTGATCACAGACTGGAATCACAGTGGGTGCAGACACCCTTAGGGGTACTCTACAAGTTGCATATGGTATCATTTTATTCTTCTGCTCTGATGA
>JAAUXT010075298.1_pt1 | contig 24970 bp, 26 predicted proteins | sample 7278171 | NCBI WGS metagenome assembly JAAUXT01 (sample SAMN14350112, study PRJNA611818) | marine sediment metagenome | isolation source: surface marine sediment (1.8m) | place: French Polynesia: Moorea | collected 2018-08
AAAATAGTTGTTCAGGTAAGAGTTACATTCATGTATATGTAATTATGCATGAAATGATTAAATATTTAATTTTTGTGAATTTCAGTATTTACTCAGGGTCTTTTCAAATTAAAAGTAAGGTGTGTAAATTTGAGACTTTTTGAAACTATTCAAAATAGATATACAGAACAGAATTGGGTTCATTTACTTGTAATTATGTGTAAGAATGTTTAATTTTTCATTTTTATAACTTGCCATTCTTTTGGGTCCATCAAAATTGAGTGCAATAGAAGCTCCCAAGAGATTTAGTTTCAAAACGCACAGCCCACAAATTTTGCGAGATGCCGAAAATCACCGGCGATGCCATTTTGGCGTATTTTTTGTTGGACCTCCGGGTCCAAATTGACCTGGATATTCGCCCTTGACAATAATTGAGCTGGGTTTTCCAGCTCTTTTGGGTGGGAAACCTACAGCTCCACCACTCTCACCGCTTGCACTGTGTGTGTGTGTGTGTGTGTGTGTGTGTGTGTGTGTGTGTGTGTGTGTCGTAGCAGTAGTGGACACGTGGTGTGTTGTTGTGCGAAACGACATTCTGTAGGTGTCGAAACGGTTGACAACAGATTCGTCGTCTCCGTCTCTGCGCACAATTTTCGTGCTTGGATCTGCAGAAAGCTTACTTTGTATCCACATGTCGGTGCATCTTCGGTTGAGGAAGGTCGAAACTGGTGGAACTTGATCACTGTGGCTTCAGCCCTTGCAGCAAGTCCACAGAGGAGAACAAATGTTGTGCATACAAGCACAGTCGATGCCATCCTGGCTGACAACAGTAACGAAATGAATTGCAGAAACAACCGGAACACTTCCCCTTTCTGCATGTCACATGACCGCTCAGTGTCACATGACTGCTGGCAGTGGTCATGTGATTGTGGAAGGTAAACACAAATCAATGCGAAACAGAAATGTCAAAAACTCAACTATTTACACACTTTGCAGTTGTGTCATTCACTTTTATCAATGAATGTAGAAGATTCCAGTCAGTGTGTTTGTTTGCTTACAAACGAAATGGCATTTCGCTTCTCTGGTCGCAGAAAATATTTCTCCAAAAGTTTTTCACTGCGATACCCGTTGTGCGCACAGACCAAGAAAATATCAGCCGTCGACGACTTGCGACAATATCCTGATTTCTCAGGCATTAAAACTAGAGATTGTCTTTTTGTCCAGATCCTGGGTCATTTTCTGGATTCAAAGGCTCCAGGGGAACGATTTGTGTTTCCATGAAAGTTTGACCCGTGGGTGATTCGGTGACCTCTGGGCTGTTTGCGCAGTACACGCGCACTGCTGCCTTCACAGTTTCTGGCGAAACAAAAAATTCTGGGCTGTTTATAGCAGAGTGAGAAAGTCCAATCAGTTGAACTTTGGTCCGCATGCGCGGAGCGTTGACGCGTTCGGTCGTCATGTCAAACTGCACACGGTACTGCCACGACAATGAAGCCCACAGCGCTGGTGTTTGTGATCATCTTCGCTTGTATTTGTCATCAAGATGAGGGCAAAAGTTTCGCAAATGTCATCAGGTTTACTCAAGATGTGTCTCAAAAGAACCCGAAGGACAGTTTGGCAGAAGAGGAGGAACGGTATACTTGTGGCTACGAGGTAAACTCAACGTTTATTTTCTTCGCACAAACATCACCTTGCAAATTTCGTGAATGCAAATACATCAATTGCATTAGGCACAAGCAGTTGGTGGTCAGTCTGATGTGATTGTGATGAGGGTTGCACTACTGTGCGAAAGGCATTTCTGGTGCTGGTCTCAGGAAGATTCAAAATCACACAGCTCGACAGTGAAACAACTCATCATCGACAGCAATGTTCCAGCAAAATCGTGTGATCGGGTTGATTATCTGGGCAGTTCAGAAATCGTCCTGTGCAATATGTGCGGCAGCTGTGCTTGCATTCTTTGTTGCACTTCGAAGAAGTTCGTCTTTGAGCAACTGACACTTGAGATGGTACATCTCAGTCTGTTTGCGAATCAGCTGCATTGTAGCATTGTGTTCATCGGTGGTCACTTGAATCTGAAGCTCTATCAGTCTCATGTGCGCGTCGTGGCGTTGCCGATCCAGAGACGCCTGTTGTTGTGCCTGGTTGACTTGCGGTTGAAACGAGTTGAATCTGTGTTGATGGCAAAAAACACAGCGTTTCAGGGGAAAAAGTCTTCAGCAACAGCAAAACAGAAAAATACGGAACGCCTGGTGAGGGCACACTTGCCTTCTTCTTTTGAGCAAGGGTGTACTTCCGAAGTTAAAACGCCTTTGGCTCTTCATTCGGTCCTTCGTCATCGACGCAACCTCCGGAACATACTCGTCACTTGGAGGAATGTACAAGGCTGACATCGCCTCAGAATCGTTGTTGACTGCGATGCCGTGTTTTCGTGATTCGTCTGAACAGACAAAATCACAGATTTCCACTGTGAATTATGTGCACTTCTCGGACTCCTAGAATCGAACACAGTGTTTCAGCCTCAGGTCCCCAAGTTTGTGAGGTTGTTGTAGGTCTCACCTTGACTTCCAGTTGCCAGTTGAATCTCGAGGTTCGCTGAAGTACCAGGCAATTCCCATTGTGTGGAGTTGGAGTTACTTTCTTTGCACGGGAGGAAATGTTCTGCAGTTTCAACGTCTGACGTTGAATCAACTTCTTGTTTCACAGTTACATCTGCAAGATGGAACCAAAGCAGTCAGATGCTTCTCGTATCAACTGGAACAAGAGAAGCAGTGCTTGAGGCAACTGCGTGTGCGACGTCCCTTCATTTTGTTTTGGCAGTCAACCAAAACAGCAATGAAATCCCTTTTTGACCTGAATAACATGCTTAAAACAGCAATTTCTTCATTATTTTATTTTTTTGTACAATGGTTGCAGGGAAAGTTACAGTAGCAACTGAATTATAAAATCCTGAAAGTGCTTTCAACGACTTTTCAAAAGAACCAGACATCAATGCTCGTATTTCGAAGCTGAGATATAACTATTTCAGTCCTGTCCACTGAGGGGGTGGGTGGGTGGGTGGGTGGGTGGGATGGAAATGGGACAAGACAGGATGGGCTGGGACATCTTTTTACTTGAGATGACAAATGACAAATGTTGCATGTTGTTGTTTTTTTTTCGGCATTAGCTTTACAGGAGATTGTATTTGAGATACTCTATTCAGCCTCAAGGACCTCAGCCCAAATGTCAATTTCGTCCTGTCCACCAGGGATGGGGCAGGATAGGATGGGACGGAACATCTTTGCTGAGATATATCAGCAAAAATCCCGGAATTTTTTTTGGCGAGCCACAAAGTGCTCTTCCTTCACGGGGCATCGCACAACGAGAAAAAGATCGGCTGGCGGAGTCGGCATTGGTGTTCGGGTCATCCTGCGAGGATAAGAACGACCAGTTGAGCACAGTGGTCACAAAATTTGACAGTTCCCGTCAACTTTTGCGCCACCAAACCTGTATAAAGTTGAGGGCAAATCACTTCAACGCACGGTATCATGGGCACCTCCAGCAAAATGTATACAGTTAACACTGCGTCAGCTTTTTATCACGTTGTGTGTGTGTGTGTGTGTGTGTGTGTGTGTGTGTGTGTGTGTATGTGTGTGTTGTATACATGTGTGTGTGTGTGTGTTGGTGTTGGTGTGGATGCATTCGCAGGGGTGGACTTCTTTGTCCATCCTCACAACTTAATTGGCACAAAAACTGTCATGAAAACCTCATGCAAAATATTTCTGCAACACTTGGTTGCAACATGAAGGATTTTTTCAATTGCAAAGACAAACACACATGTGGATAGAAACACACAGCAGAAAAAAATCTTTGGACTCTTGTCTTCTTGCAGTTGAAGTGGGATTTTCTTCAATGCTGGGGTTTTCATCATGCACACCCATTGGGAGTAGTTGGGTCCCATACATGGACCTGATGTGGAAAAAAATGGTGAAGTGTGTGTAAATGAACAACACAATCCTTACCCACGGGTACAAGATGGTGAGATGAATCCGAACCGTTCGCGAGCGCTATCCGCTTCAGGGTGTCAATGTCTGGACAATGTTCCATCACTTCACCGTGGCTCTCCAACTTCTTTCTTGCCTTGGTTCTCATGTTCTGCAACAACTTTTTCAGTTCCTGTGGTGATCGTTCGATCTGGACGATGTGGTTTGCGTTGTATTTGGCTGCAATATCATTCCAAGCTCTTTCCTTTGCACGGATAATGTCGGCTTCGTTACTGCGGTGTTGTATGATGTCTTTGTGCTTCGCTGCCAGGCTCAAAACTAGATTTTTCTCTTCCTCTGAGAAATTCATTTTCCTTCGGTTTGAAGCATTCATTCCCCTCTCGAAGAATTCCATGGCTGTTTTTCGGGTTTGTGCAGTGCTAGAATGGTGGTTTGCTGGAAAGCTTCACAATATATGGCACAGATACGCGATTTGTGAGTCGGCTCTTAAGCAGCACTTAACCTACTTTGGAGCGAGGCTTTAAGTGCCGCCTTAAGTGGTGCGGCGGCTGCTGCTGCATGCCTGTTGGCGAGGCTGAGCACCCGAACTCCAGTCAATAGTGATAAGAAAACCTGCAGTCATGACGGCAGAACCAGAAATTTACGCCCGTCGCGCAGAAGTTCGCCAAACTCTTGCAATTTTCACTGTCATCTGCGTCGAACATGCATGCCATGATAAACTGGATTCGGGCGGAATTTGTTCTGCACGTGCACAATTGCACGTCAAAACTACGCCAGCGAAAATCACGTGCACATCGCGCGCGTGTTTCTTTCCAAATTTGGTTGTGGGTGAACAACAGACAACAGGAAATTAATTCCGAGGATTTTTGTAATCTCCTGTTTTCTGTTGTTACCTATTGTAAGGCGCAAGTCAGGGGAACCAACAGTGCAAAAAGTGTCAAATTTTCAACTGACAACTGGAGATTAAAAATATACTTGTTTCAAATCTCCCGTTGAGAAGAAACGTTGCCCATGACGACGTGCCGTACTCGTACTCTGAGTGTTGAAAGTTTCTTTTGATCGCCAAGGTGAGGTGTCAGAGTTGTCTTCTTCAAACAAATGTGTGTCCTCTGGACCCCTCTGAAGACAGGGTTGTACATCACAAGAGGGTTTATCACCTTGTGACTCTCCTGAAGTGTTGACCAAATTTTGATCTGTTCAAGAACTGTGGGGAATTGTTTGTCTTGTGGCAAATGCCTGAGGACCCCTCTGAGGTGTTTTCAGTCTTGATAATTGCATGCCTCAAATACCCACAAGATTCACTTGCGTCATGACAAATGGAGAAGGGCACAGAACCAGAGAAAATGTGGAAAGAAGACAAGATTTTGGCAGAAGGATCCTTTCAAAAATGAATTGACATTTATTGTGGGAAACCCCCTCTGATGGCCAACTGTGAGTTGTGATGAAACTTGGAAAATACAAACAAATATATGCTTGTCCTGCTTCAGCTGTATACCTCAGGGAACACCATGGATGGCTTTTTGTCACAACACAAGTTGGTTTTACCCCCGAACTTTTGAAACAAGTGTCCTATGTCATGAGGGTGTCAAGCCAAAACCTCATTCTTCAGAGTTGCTACGTAGGTGAGGAGGGAATGTTGAACGTTCACGTCGTTCCTCACACTCACGACGACGTTGGATGGAAGAAAACTGTTGACGAATATTACTTTGGGTGTGAGTTGACATTTTTTGTCAGCCCGATTTTGCTTTCAATCCCGACAGTTTGTGGGTCGTGTTTTATTTTCGCGTTTGAAACAGCCATCCACAAATCAATCTGATTGTCAGTCAAGTTCTGCGTTAGTTTTGTTCCTTTTCAGTTCTCGTGTTTATGTTTTTGATTTGAGTTTTCCCTTTTTGCTGACGCAGCCAACAGTAAGATCGTGAATGCTGGAGTGCAGTACATTCTGGACTCCGTGATCAAAGCGCTGGAGGAGAATCCGGACAGGCGGTTCATTTACGTCGAAATCGCCTTTTTCTCTCGTTGGTGGAGGGAACAAAACGACGCCACGAAGGCTCTGGTGCGTCAGTTTGTCAACCAAGGTAACGACAGTTCCACTGAAGAATCAGTTGTCCGCTTCTCACCTATGTTTTGGGGGCAACTTTGCAACCTTTGAAGGATGACTCTTGCGTGGTCTGTAGGTCGCCTGCAATTCATCTTGGGAGGCTGGTCCATGAACGATGAAGCCACAACTCACTACACGGCTATCATCGATCAACACACGGCGGGATTTAAATTCTTGAATGACACATTTGGAGAATGTGGAAGACCGAGAGTTGCTTGGCAAATTGATCCCTTTGGTCACTCGAGGGAACAGGCTTCTCTGTTTGCTCAGGTACACATACAGGAACAATAATTCACTTTTACTCAAAGCAACCACTGTGTGGAGAAAAAACATTGGAACGAAAAGGAATGAGAATGAAACAGGATCTTTACTTTGCAGTTTGGGATGGATGGCTTGGTGTTCGGAAGGCTGGACTTCGAAGACCGGCTTGCCAGACTGACCAGAGGACGAATGGAGATGATGTGGTCAGGAAGTGACAGCCTTGGTGAGTCTTTCTTGCAACTCGCAACCACAATTCTCCCTTCAACACCACTGGCAACGGATGAGCAAATATTGCAGGTGTGCTTTTGCAGGGGATGAGGCAGTCTTGATGACACATGTGAATCCTCTTGGTTACGGTCCTCCCACCGGCTTCTGTTTCGACGCACACTGCACTGATCCACCAATAATTGTAAGTCTGGACGGGTGGTTCTAGAAAAATCTGACTTGTTGAAGTCGAACAACAAACTGCATGGCACTGAAAACGTTTCCTTTCACAGGATGATGCGTTTCTCAATGGTTACAACGTGAAAGAGAGAGTTGATCAGTTTTTGTTGGAAGTCAGCGCCCAGGTTTCAAGACACACTGTTTTCTTCTCAAAATTGTTGAATCGGTCAAAAGTTGAAACAACGTCTGAACGCGGTCATTCTGATGCCTCGTACGAGTACTTACTTTGTTTCTGTTTTTGCAATTGAAAGTTCGCATCATTTTGTCACTTTTTCAGGGCCGATTTTACACAAGTGGTCACATAATGTTGACAATGGGATCGGACTATCAATACACTAATGCACTGCAAAATTTCAAAAACTTGGACAAATTGATACATCATGCCAATCAAAGGGTAAGAGCAGACACAAAGTTAGCCACATGCAAGACACATCATTCGTGGGGAGAAATCAAAGTGTCGAATTGGCTGAACTGTAATCATTCCACTGCGATGGCTATACAATTTGTTTACTCGTGCGTACAACTGCAGAAGTCCAATGGAAGCAAAGTGAACGTGTTCTACTCGACGCCAGCCTGTTACGCTTACGCTGTGTCCCAGCAACATCGGGAGTACACTGAAAAGTCGGACGACTTCTTCCCCTACGCGTCAGCCCCTCACGCATTTTGGACGGGTTACTTCACATCCCGTCCAGCGCTCAAACGTTACGTCAGAACAACCAACAACTTCTTCCAGGTTTGTTGTTGATGGTCGCGTAGCCGGCCATCTAGGTGCCGCTGACGGCTTAAAAACCAGTAGCATTCATGTGTGCGTCTGTCCACACTTTAGAATGTAACCTCCCACCCCCCACCCACCCACCCCCACCCCCAGCCCCACCCCTACCCCTACCTGAAAAGGCTGACGGAAGTGACGCGACCATCATCCAGGTCCGTTTACCGGCCTTACTTGTTGGTGTTGTTGATTGTTGTTGATTACCAGCAGCAGTGATTGAAACAGAGACATGTCGCGTACGCAGTTGTTTCTCTTTCACTGTTTTACTTCAGGCTTGCAAACAACTGCACACCTTGTCCCAGCTTCGCAGTTCTAACAATTCAATGAACAAGATCGAACGCTTGAGTGAGTCATTTTCGTCTTGAGCCAACAAAAAATAAGAAGCATTGCCATTTTTGGAGTTTGTATTTGCATTGAGCTGACAATGATCTCACACCGACAACAGAAACGACAATTCCAAAATCATTGTCGTTTCATTGTCTGTGCAGGGCAAGCAATGGGAGTGGCACAACATCATGACGCTGTCAGGTACGATTCTCCTCGGACTTTTGAGAGCAATACTTCGTTCAGTAAACGTATGGTTTCAATCACGAGAAGCCGGTGCCTTGAATGTCTGTATTGATTCCAGCGGAACTGAGACACAAGCTGTCGCCTACGACTACGCACAGAGATTATCACGAGGCGAAGCCAGTTGTCAGGTTCCCTGTGAACTTTCGTCAATTTCGTCACAAGAATATGGTATATCTTGTTTCGTTTGACGCGGCGTGAGTGCGAGGCGTTTCGACATCTCTCTCAGGAAGTGATTCGGTCCGCGTACGAAACGGTGCTGCTGGTGAACAGCAGCTCCACAACTCCCGTCCCCGCGCAGACGTTCTGCCCTCTACTCAATGCCTCGAATTGCCCGTCGTCAGAAAACTTGCCTCTGGTGCGTAAATTTGACATGCGTCTCATTTCACCAATCTTTGCACTCGTTTAGTTTGTATTGGTGAAGTTGCATCACTGTGCATGTCTGTGGTTTGAGTGCGCGAACATTCTCCTGCCTGCATTGAGCAAACTCAAGACGTAAGGAAAGTTCCCGGACACTTTCACTGTCAGAATCCGTTCAGTTTATCCGTCAAGCAATCATTCGTCCGCATGCACAAGTGCAGCAATTTGCGTTCCTGAACGTCGAACAAAACGTTTTCATTTTTGCGCGTGTGTTCGTTGAAGCGTTGGACTTGTACGGTGGACGGAACCAAGTTTGACCCATTTCTCTCTGCAAAAGAAAGAATGCAAATTTTTGTCGTGCACAAGGAAACTGATTGAAACAAAGGTGTCGTTCGGTTTGCCAACCCAAGCAAACCTGACAGCAACTCAAAATTTCTGTGCATGGGGTTTGTTTTTCGGCCAACACTTCCAGTGGACCCGCTTGACATGTGAAACTCGAACAGCACCAAACGCTTTTCTCTGCTTTTGACCAAAACGAAACAAGCGAACTGTCAAAGAAACCTTGGCAAGGGTATCCCACAGAATGAATTTCAAAACGTTATTTGTCCAATTTGGCTCGTTGCAGTTCTCAGTTGTTGTGTACAACCCCCTGGCGCAACCACGCGACAGCTGGATCAGAATCCCCGTCTTGTTTCATGATGGTGATGCGTTCACAGTGAAGGACTCCAGTGGCACCACGGTCACGTCAGTGGTAATGTTGGAAAGTTTTTCACCATAAAAGGTTTGTTTTCCTTCAGTTGACAAGATTTGTCTTGGTTTACTCAAAGACGAATTGTTTCGCAGGTGATTCCACTATCTCAACAAACACTAGGTCTTCCGGAACACCACCAAAGCAACTCTGAAGTTCTATTCAAGGCACCTGATCTGCCTCCGTTGGGATTCTCCTCTTTCCTGGTGACAAAACAAACAAATGTGCAGACTTTGCAAAAGGAAGAAGGCAAGAGTAACGAGTCAAATCTGCTTTGCGGGTTGATTTGTTCACAACATTCTGAATCTGATAATTCGCAAACGAACCTTGAAGTCCATTGAATCCGTTTCAGAATCAACAAAAAAGCCCAAGGCCAGAAGACAAACAACATCCAGCAGTATTCAAAATGAGGTATGGCGCGTGAAAATGGTTTGCCAAAAAGCTGCACCTCTGACCTCAACAGACAAAAACTTGTTTTTCAAAAATCATTTGACTAACATCAGCAACAACAGACATGCGTGCGCACAAGAAGTTCGTGGTGTCCAGTTGTTTAATTTTCACCTTTTCCAGAACTTAAAAATTGACTTCAGCTCTTCAGGATTTGTGTCAAACTTCACCAACTTGCAACTATCAAAAATGATACCTCTGTTGCAACAACCAAAGTTTTACACACCTGACCAAGCTGATAAGCAGCCCTCTGGAGCGTACATATTCCGACCGAAGACCAACAGCCCTTCTCTGGTGTCAAGATCCGCCAACATCACATTCGTCAGGGTGCGGTTTCTTTCGGCTTTTGCATCACTGAGGTTTTTTCCTTGAACAACACTTTGGAGGACCTGATCGTTGGTGCGCGATTCGATTGCATGACGTTTTTGTGTTTCCAGAATGAGCTGGTTGAAGAAGCCAGACAGGTCTTCTCTGATTGGTACTGCCAAGTGGTCAGGCTCCACAAGGGAGAAAACCATGCTGAGTTCGAGTGGACTGTTGGCCCAATACCAATGGAGTGAGCCTTTTGGTGAAAAGTTTACAACTTTTCGCTTCTCTTGCTGGAGGCAACACTGAGCTTTGCGTTCTGTTGATTGTTTCACAATCTTTGTGTCCTGTGACACATCACGAACATGTCACACTTCAAATGTCACACTTTTCCAGCACTGGTTTTGGGAAAGAAGTGATCAGCTCATTTTCAACATCGATGCGAACAAATTCAACATTTTACACAGATGCAAATGGAAGGCAAATCTTGCAACGAATGTGAGTTTGCACACGACCAGTGTCAAACATACGAGTTGTGAAGCCTTTTGGAATTTGTTGAAACAGAAAGTGAGAAACCAAAGTTGCTCAAAGTTCAAAAATTACTTGCACTCTTTTGCAGAAGAAATTACAGACCAACTTGGGACTTCGTCAACACGGAACCTGTGTCTGGCAACTATTTCCCTGTCACAAGTTCCATATTTATCCAGGTAATTTTCAGAAATCATGATTGTGATGGTTCAACCTCCTCTGGGCCTTCAGCCTAGACGTGAATCTGGACTTCAGTTTGTTCCTGCAAAATCAAATTTTCAGGATGAAGTCAACCGTGACATGCAGTTCACAGTTCTCAACGATCGATCTCAGGGAGGAAGCTCCATACAAGATGGAGAGATAGAAATCATGGTGAGGACTTCAAGAACTGTTGTGACAAAAAACAGTACCGGTACAAATAGAACACAAACGGGTGAAACAATTCCCAACAGCCCTTGCCCCCACTACGGAACGCGACAATGACCCTTTTCCAATTCAGGTGCACCGGAGGTTGCTCATGGACGACAAGAAGGGAGTGGGCGAAGCTCTGAACGAACCAGGCTTAACAGGAGAAGGGCTGATTGTTCGAGGTAACCGATTTTTCTAATTTTCCGAAAACAACAAATATGATGTGTTGTTTTTGTGAAAAGAATAGCAGTCCTCTGCGTGGCGTTCCAAATCGGATTTTTGCCTGTGAACATGTTCTTTTTTTAATCCACAGGAACTCACTTCGTGATGTACGATACAGTTGCCAATTCGACTCGCTCCCTGAAACGATTATCACAACGAGTCTTCTCGCAACCTGTTCTCACATTCGCTGATGTTGGCAGTGAGGCCGTCTTTTTCAACCTAACAAAAACGGTAATTTGCAATTGTCAACTTTCCTTCGCCCCTTTTCCTGATTGAGCTGTGGCCAGCACATCAGTCACTTGACGCTTCCTTTCTTACAATTGTGCATGCAGTGCAGCGGTTTGTCCAACAGCTCTGGTCTCCCAGAGAACGTGCGCCTGTTGAGCCTGGAACAGTGGGACGAGAGTAACGTTCTCATCAGGCTGGAGCATACGTACGAACTCAATCAGGACACACAATACGGAAAAGCTGTCAATGTGTCCTTGAAGGTAATCGTTTCAGATTTTGATGAACTAGTTTCTCAGCAAGAGCTGTCCTTTTGTTTCAAGACAATAATTCCATTGTTTGAACAGCAGAAACTCTCACTCTCCCTTTCGTTCTTTTTGCTCTTTTTCTATTGTGCAGAAATTGCTGTCCGATTATGATGTGACAGCAGTCACAGAGCTGACACTGGGGGCAAACCAGGAGTTGTCGGAGGCTCAGAGACTGGAGTGGAACATTGAAAACAAGGGCACAACCAACGGCAGTGAGCATGTCTTCGTTTTTCTTGTGACAATTTCGCATCTCATTTTGGAAAAGCACGTCATGAAGTAACATTTTCTCTTCCACTTGCAGACATGTCAGATTTTGTGGTGCCCATATTCTCTTCAAACTTCACAGTGACACTGAAACCAATGCAAATTCGCACTTTCAAGGTGACACTGCAGCGAATCTCGAACAACGTTGAAATGGAAGTTGCGAGTTTGTAGAACAAAGACGCGAATTCTTCCAAACTGAAGATGCACGCATTTCGAATCAACGGAATGTTATGTTGTTTGTTTTCACTGAAGGCAAACAATTGACAAAACAGAGAATAAATTTCTTGATTGGAACAAACGACGACACTTTGCTGAAGTTTGGCGGTTGTCGCGCCGAAATGTCCCAAAGAGCTCGCGGCAAAACAAAAGATACCCGTTGCGACACACCCGCGTTGAGAGCTTCTCCAAGACTTCTCTGTCCTGTCCCACCAACTCGGGAAAGAAATCTGAGGACATTCTCAAAAATTTTAAAGTGAGGAAAGTGTCAAGCCGAGGACTCTTCAATGGCGATAGATCTACTTCGGTGTGCTGAACACCGACGGACAAGTACTCGCAAACTGCATGTAACTTTTTTTCCTGGGCGCGCCACTCGCCTGACGGCTGAGCGCGCTTCGATGTCTCACGAAAAGTGAGTCTTGGGAGGGGCAGAAAAGTCAATGAACTTTTGTCTTTTTTCAAAACATGGTCAGAATTGAATCCTGGTCGTTTCTTGTCATTTGAGTGTCAAGCGCCGCGCGCTTGACGCAGGCACGGCCTTCTTGTTGATGGATCGTTGTATTCTTCTTCCGGTGTATTGTAGACGGCTCACCTAAAATTTTTCGCATGTCGTGTATACTAATCATATTTGTACTCGATGCTCATTTGAACTTCAACTCATTTTTCATTACTCAATTCTGATTCATCGACTTGTCAGGTTTATGTGATGTACCAGAAACAGGTTTTGTTCTCATACGATTTTTATTTGTTTGTCTCAACACGGATTCACAATTTTTATCATTTAATGAATGCACTATACACCTGAACACAAATTCCACTGGCGTGGTCCTAACTCCAAGGGACATGAACTACAACAAGGATGCTTTGACGAACGTGGACGAAGTACAATGGTTTTGCAGGACAAGTCTTCTGACTAGAAAGCTACCATAGGGACACAAGACAACAGTGTATACATGCAACTGCATCAGAGCAAAACGACTTCGTCAAAAAAGAACAAAACAAGCCGTTTTCGCTTGTGCGAGAACAAACACAGAAACAATTTTTTTCTTCAAAACTAGAATGGAAAGAAAACAAACCAACTGTGTGCGTACCAATTGTAGCATTTTCTTGACCATCTATGCGAAAAAGATAACAAACGACAAAGGGTTGCTGTCCGTTTTCTGCACGGGACAAGACCAAACAGAAAATAAAAGGGCGTGGATTTACCAACAAAAACAATTGAAAATGGACAACAATACAATTCAATTTCTCTGGATATGCTTGTTGGTCAAAGGAATCTTCTGGAATTAAGGGCTCCAGCGCAGCTGCAAGAAATGACACATTTTACCAAAGTTTCTTTTCACCGAAAGTTGCCTCACACTTTCGCCAGAGCAACTTGTTTTTCATTGTTTACGTGAGAATTACAGTAGTGTTTCTTATGAGCAACAAAAGAGGAGAGATACATGAAAGAAATATCGCATTGTTTGCAATACTTCGCGGTACATTTCTCCAATTTTTGGCCCAGAGGGTTTCCGTCGCACTCTGTGTCCACCTTCCCGTCCACCTGCCCGTTCAGAGGGGTCAGCGGAGTCGCGGGGCGAGACACCGACGCAGATTTCGAAACTCCCACCACAGGCTTCGGAGCTTCATTCTCTTTTGGGCTTTCCTCGATGACACCGTCATCACTCAGGTTTCGAGTGTCAACTGTTTCAGACTTCGGAGTTTCTGGGTCTTCTGCCTTTGCGCTGTTGTTTTCGCCACTTGGTGAATCGGTGGCGCATTTCGCATTTTGTGAAACTTTGGTGTCGGGTTTGTCTTCACAATCTTCTTTCTTGATGTTTACGACATCAAGAATTTCTTCCTTTTCGGTTGTGTCGGTTTCCTGGGTATTTTCGTTTGGTTGCTCTTCTTTGATCAAATGGTCAGAGTTTTCTTCTTCTTTGACATCATGAGGAGAACAAGTCTCGACAGAGTTTTGAATCGCATTGACAGCCAGATCTGAGTCCGCGACCTGCTGTGCCACTTTTCCCGGCAAGTCACTGGCGGACGAAGTGTCGTTGGATCGCGAAGAGTCAAGATCACTGAAGGTTGGACTGCCGGCGAAGGACAAGGACCTGGGTGACCCGGCTTCGTGCAGCATCTTGACATGCTTCACCAAGTCGCTTTTACTCTCACCCAAAAATGGACAAAAAGCGCATTTGAATGTCATCATTTCGTCGTGGTGGTGCTTCATGTGGAGCCGCAGCTTGGCAGTGTCGGGGAAGATTTCGTAACACACAACGCAGACGTGCGGAGCTTGGCGCCGCAGTGCGCCCGGAGCGAGGATGTCCACCTTCTCGAAGCTCTTGCGGGAGCGGCGGCGTTTGTAGGGCTCGTTCTTGAGGCGGATGAGCTCGGCCTCCATGTTGAGCGGCAGCTGTTTGTCCTGCTCGGCGGCGGCGCGCAGTCGCTTCGGAATGAGCGGCGGCTCCTCGAACTCCACCATGTTCTCGTCCGTGAACGCCTCACCTGCAGCGAAATGACAGCTTGGTGGTTACTGACAACACTGACCCAATCGGGATTGTTTGAGAGCAAAAGACCAGAGCAGACAGAGAACAGAAGAATCACCCCTGCCCTCCCAACAAATAGTTTTGTTCGCACCTGCGTCGATGTGAGTCTTGCCGTGCATTCGCATCCCGCGCACCGTGTTTCCGCGGTAGCCGCACAGCGTGCACTTGAAGGCGCGCGTCGGCGCGTGCCCCTTTATGTGGTCGACGAGTCGGTTGTCGCTCTGCGTGATGTAGTCGCAGTGTGGGCACCGCAGCAGCGGGATGTGCACCGAGTTGACCCTGCAGTGATGCAGTTTCAACAAGCGATTCGTCGTGTAGCAGTTCCCGCAGTACTGACAGGCGAAGTTGCCCTCCACCTCGGGGGTGTCCCCGCCGCTGGAGCTCCCAGGACTCCGAGACCCTCCAGTCACGTCCTTCCCTTCTGCTGATCCACGTGCCGGACAGTAGAACTCTTGATGTGCCTTCAGAGTGTCGTGACTGCTGAACTTGATCTTGCAGGGATGGCAGAAGAATTGCAGCATGTTCTCTTGCACGGTGATGACATCAGACATGGCTTTGACGGCCAGGTTGGAGACGGCTTCAGTTGCGCCGTTAAGAGACGCAATGGGAGACGAGGAGTTCGAAGACCTGGATGACATCAGCTCTTGCGGTCGGTCTCCGGGCATCAGCAGTGGAGTCTGCGGGTCCGTGTCAGATTCACGACCGGAGTGTGCGCGTCTGCGGCGTCCAGAGCAATAATGTTCCTTGTGAATGACAAAGTTCTCGTGCTTGTAAAACACGATGTTGCACTCAGCGCATTTGCTGATATTGACTCCAGTTGCAGCAGCCATTTGAGCCACCTGAGTGAACGCCGCTGCTTGATGCGGTAACATCGCTGCTGCCGCGGCTGCTGCGGCCATGAAGGCCGGGCTGGGCAGGACAGCGGCGGGATGTGGAGGAACTGTGGCTGGAGGAACCACTCCTGTGGAGACACCCACAGGGAGAGCAGGCTCGGTACGACTGGAGCCGGGAGAAGACCTGTGAGACCCGGCCTGGCTGACGGGCGTCGACGGGCGTGATGACAGACTCTGCACCGGGGACTTTGATGACTTGCTCGATGACTTTGTGCTCAGATCTTCAGGTTCACATTCGGACTCTTTCTTCTTGTTGGGTGTTTTGCTTGTGGGAGATGAAATTGTTTCATTTTTGTCCTGCTTCTTCGTGGAGTCCTCGGTGCTTTTCTTGCTCAGATCCAAAGGCAGCTCTTCTTTCGCTGCCGAAGTTGCTGGAGTCGAAGTGGTGATTGGAGTTTTGTTTGCTGCCGGAGGTGAACCCTGGAACCCTGGCGCTGCACTGTTCTGAATGTCAACCACAGGCGGCATGAAAACAGTCGGTACGTTGAACGCTACGTTGGTCAGTCCATGTGGGCCAAGGAAAGGGGTTGCGATGACCATGCCCTGAGGACTCTGGGCTATGGGCATGGCAATGGAGCCGTTAGGGAGGATACCCTGCACCGGAAAAGCTGTACCTGGGGGCAACACAGTTCCAGGAGGCGGCATGCCATTTGCCAGAGCCTGAGTTGCCGCAAGAGCCTGTGCGGCCGCTGCGTCTCTTTGGGTTGATTCTGGAGATTCCTGCTTCTTGCTGTTGTGTCTCACGGGACAATAGTACTTCTTGTGACCAGTGTAGTTTCTCAAGGAAGAAAACTGGATGTTACACGTTGTGCAGTACATCTCTTGGCGAGACGTTTCGTCCTCGTCTGATCGTGTTGGTGAGATGTGCATGCGCTCCGCAACGTGGACCCTCAAATGACGATTCAGATGCACCTGACAAAGAAATCATCCGGTCCGTAAGCAAGTTGAAAATCAGCAGACGTTTGTTTCAACTAAAATGTCCGAAACTAGTACGGGATTTGGAATCCATGTGAAACCGTTTCCCTGTAGCTCAAAAGCGGCTTGTTTGACTCAAATGTTTGCACATCATGAAACGCGCTGTCACACCTTTTTGTCGAAGACGAGCTCGCAGTATGCGCACTGGAAGGCGCCGCCGGCCCGCGGTAGCTTGGTTGGCGTCGAGGCGTCGTCGTCGCTGCTCACCCGGGAGCGTTTCCGCGCCGGCGACGCGCCACTGACGCCGCCGCCCCGCGACGAGCAGCTCCCGTCGCTCGACGCCGCCGGACTCGACAGCTCCGGTTTGATCACCATTTCTCGCTTGGGTGAGCCCGCAGCATCTAAACATTTCAAGAGGCAGTGTCAACACGAAGTGTCGGCGACAAAACGAACAGCTCAATCTTAGAAATGGTCACAAAACAAGTGGTATCGGAACGAGATGAAACCTGAATGATCCGGCGCCCCGTTTGCTTCGCTGTTCACTGGTTTCTTCGCACAGTAGTAGGTGACATGAGCCTCCAATGTGCTGCGACTGCTAAATTTTACTCCGCAGTGGATGCAGTCGTAGATCAAAGCTGCACAAGAAAACCAGAAAGGGGAGATTTAACACAAGCAAGCAGCAAACAGGGTGCATCTTGTTTTGAAACATCGAGAGACTCCACACACACACTCTCTCCACGGAAATCAGACAAATTTTTCAACAACCGATCTCCAATCCAGTGTGACTTGTATTTGCCAAAAGAACCAGATTCGCGGATATCCTTGAAAGGCCGCGTGGGATGGTGTAACACGGGACAAGGGAGTATACAGGGAGGCATAGCCAAGGCGGCATGGCCAAAGGGGCACAACCATCGGAAGGCAAGAGTGACATAGCCAAGGAGGGGGCGGGTATGGCCAAGAGAGGAGGCAGGGTCAAGGGGGCACAGCTAACCTTAGGGAATACGGCCAAGGGGGGATATGGCTCAGGGGGTACATACAGCCAAGGGGTATGGCCAAGGGGTTGACATAACTAAGGGGGTGATACAGCCAAAAGCGGGCAGGCACAAGGGAAGCCTTTGTAAATGTGCTCAGTCCACATCTCAGTCCACATTGAAATGCTTGAACAAAGGCTAAACCGCCATGCCACGCTCCCGCGCGGCAACAAGGCGCAACTGGTGACGCGTCAAGGCGTACGAGCGTATTTTCGGGAAACACTCGGAAAACGCAGCACAAATCAGAAATGGGAAAGAGCGCGACTCAATTTTGATTTCATTCACAATAAATCCAAATCGCACAGCTGAATTTACAATCTGCTGCGCCGTATGGGTCACTTTCCTATGATAGATTGGTAATGGCCAGCGAATCTATATGGAACGAGGCGATAGCGCATGACATATCGCCTTCCATAATCACTGTCTTTTTGGGGTCCAGAATGCCAATCAGCCTGCAGTGCAATTCAAAATCATGCAGGCGCAGCAAGTTTGAGATCTGCACCCCTGAGAACAGCGCCACGCATCGAAAATCAAGCTTTGCTCAATTTTGCTGCATTTGTCTTCAGCAATGAAGACCTTGCTTTTGAGGCAACACTTGTATACAAGTTGTTTTTGGAGAAAAGCGTCCTTTTTCAGGCTAGAACGTCCCAAGAAGACACGAATCAATTGCACACGTACGCAATTGAACAAGCAGATTGAACACACATGTATAATATGCAACTGCTTTTGTAAATCTGCGCGGTGTCCATTTCAAAGCCTGAAACACACCAAAAAAAACATTGTCTCAATGACCGACATCCACATTTTTTTGTGTAAACACGCCTTGAAAAACGAACGGCAAAAGGTATCGGCATTCTCTCCGTGAAACAACTGGCAACAGCTTTCTCTTCTGCATACATTTCAATGACCAGACATACAGCGCCACGAATAGAGCCTGCGGGCACGAAAGCAGCTTGAGCAGGACAGCGAATTGAAAGCACGGGCCAAAGCTGAGCGCTCTTGTGTTACAAACTGCGGGCAACTTGAGTGCGCTTGGTTACTTGTGGATGCGGCTTGCGGCTGCAACTTCTGCTGATTGATGTGATTGTCTCCTGCACTTGCCTTATGGGGTGGAAGAAAGATGCCGGGGTCGGGCGACCCCGTCAGGGCTGCACGACTATCTGTGCCCTATCTGGCTGCAGTCCCCGGCCAAAGCCGGGCTCCGGGTGAGGCAGGGGGACCCGATACCATCAGCGCTGATTATGAAAGGTGTGCACATAAGCATAAAGATATCTAAATGCCGTCTGACACAGCACAGATAAGCTTCACAGCACAACAGAGTCTGGTCATTAGTTGCCAAAGAGAATGTCAGGAGAGTGACTCGGCGGTGTACATTTCACTGGATTTTCTGTCACAGGGGTGACACTAGAGCCGCAGCCTTCCAATAATGCACTGCATCGCTCCACAGATAAAGGCTCCGCACTCCGAACCGTGCGCTGTCGCACATTTGTGATTGAATGATCTTCTGAATTGACATGTATGCCATGGCAGACGCAAATCTCTCCAAATCGAGCCACGGAATGAAACAAGGTCAAGAGGTGTCGAAAATTCAACGTTCTCCTTCCTCAGACATTTCAAAACCGTGGATACTCGTATCAGGTCTTGATCACTGTTTGCCTCCGACTCATCTGGTAACAACCACGACTGCAGCACCATCCCATCTCATTCATTTGCTCCCACGCAGTGAGAACCGAACAAAACTGCAACACCCGCAGACGCAATTACGACATTTTGAAGAGTGAAGTGGGACGATGACAAATGTTTTCGCGTTGACACAGGTCGAGCCCATTTGCACGCAGCTCCAGCTTCAGCCTTTCACCCGAGATGTCTACTTATTAATTTCACTATCACCCGCCGATTATTGGGGGTGTGCCACTGCTCAAAGGCGCTTTTCATGCTGCTGGAGTTTCAATTACTTGCAGGCAATGACCGTGCAGGCAGCAGGCAGAAGAGAGCGATCACCACCACCTTCTCGACCCACCGCGACAACTCAGCCAGAAATCACTATCATTCATCAACCCGCCCTTCTCTCTCACTCCTGGGGTGGATTCAGACTTGCTTTCCTGTGACGTGACTTTTTGCAGTAAATCTGGCCCGTTTTGCAGCGAACTCTGGATGCAGACCTGCTAATGGAATTTATTTACAGGCATCAGTTTGCAATTGTCTTTTTCAGCAGATAAACGCTGAAAATCTTCACTTCCGTTGCTTCTTTCTGTAGGAAAAAGGACCACGAAGTCAGGTATAACTTCGTTGTGATTTTTTCCTGAAGGTCCCCAACCAATTCCAACTCAAGCATAAAAACAGGTTGGAGAGGTGAACAGTGGAAAACGGACACCAGCCTGTCCAGCATCAAGGAAGCTTCAAGCAAGTGTAAACTAGAGTCTTCAAAAGGACTGACTCCCACCGCGTGCGTGCGTCTGGGCAAGCACGCATGGGTGTGTGCTGGCCCGCTTCAAGGCCACTGATTTGGACACACGCAGACGTGCACACACACACATTTGCTGAAAGCTGACTGAATGGTAAACTTCCCGGTGGGAGAACAACCAGAAGATGAAGGAACAGCTCTGAATCCGGTCAGAGGCGTCCCCCGAAATGTTTGGCCACTTTAATTGAATCTGATTGAACCTTGAAGTGTGTCAATATTCCATTAGATGGCTCAAGAGATAAATACTTTCAATCAATTCCTGATGAGAAATTGTCAGGAACTGATTTCGCCACTAGAATACCGAGTAGGTTCAGTGACCAAAAAAGAAATCAAGTCACTTCTGCATTTTGAAGTTGAACCCGACGCTTCAAATGATTCCTATGAAGATTATTTCTCTTTTGCTGAACTTTGTATTTCTTTTTACAACTAAAATCTCCACATCAACCTAGTTTTGCAGAGTGAAATGTTGAGATGGGTCCTGCACGTCCTGCTTTGCAACGCGTTGAAGCGCGTGCACCTTCTGCAAATTATAGAATTGCAGACACCTGTACACATGCACAGCACGAGCACTTGACATTTTCGTGGGTGAGCGTCGTGTCCCGATGACCGCAATTGACACAACTTACAGAATCTTAATTTCACTCAAACCAATGGTAACAAATCTAAAATGTCAGTCTTCCACTCGCCCAACTGCAGGCCGCGTGAGCATTTGCTGATGCGTCTCGTTGGAATTCAGACTGCGCTCCTGCAGCACAAAGACACCAACAGGTTGATTCTCTATCTGGACTTCCACAGCCAAGGTAAACACACTGGCTTGAGCCCGTTAGATGCTCATTGTCTTTGTAGGGTCCCGGCAATCCCCAATCACCTTGCGGCAAGGCTTCCCGATCCCTTTAGGCAGCGCCCCGCACAGCACAAAAAGCATCTCCCTTGCGAATTTATCTCCATCTTTTCATCATTTGTGATGGGCTCATTTCCGACAAATTTGTAAGTGAAATGGTCACATTAAAGCTGATACATAACACTGCTTAATACAAAGTAATCAAGCTCTGAACACGCCACCTTTATCAGGGTGCTGCACTTGGTCCTAATAAACCTGTGGATCCTCAGATAAACATTTCCCTCTCCTGTTTAGCCTCAGTCTTGCTGAATTCGCCCAGATACCCAAGATATTTTGCCTTTTCGGCTGCCTCAATAAATCATGAGGCGATAAGCCGGGCAAATCCTTTCATCCCATGAACCCAGTCCCAAAGCTTTTAATAAAACACACTGTCTTTGGTTGCTTTTGATCTAACTTTTTTTGAAAAATGTCTTTGCTCGCTGGAAGCTGGGGCTTAGCGCTATCAGCAGAGTGAATGCTTAACTTTGACTGTACATTGGCTGCATGCATGATGAAGCTCCCGGTCAGCAGCTTGGGCGAAGCTTATCCGCGCAACCTCTTCACTTGGCTACTGCAGGGCAGCACAATACCCGAAACCCACCAAGACTATCTCAACTGCTGGCGTCAAAGTTTTCCCTTCAATTTGCTTCGGATCATCAGTGACATAATAAATTACGTGGTTCGCCACTGAAACTGAAACTGCAATTTCCTCTTTTGTTTTTCCCAACCAGTACACCAGACAAATTTCGGGGAAAAAAGGGTCACAAAAACAAAACGAGAACACAAAAAGTTCTTTCCGAGAACGAGTCTACCTTTTGCTGTCGATATTTTTTCCTTTTTTCACCTCATAAACTTTTGAAGGCCATGAAATTTCAAGGGCTGATTTGTCTTGACGGCAATTTCTGTATACTTTCTTTGAGCGGGGATTCGTACGTACGCTGTTGGTGTGATTGATTTTTTATTTTCAACAAAATAAGCCCGAACGCGCGCGGGTGCTGACACTCACGGAATCTGGGAGGCGGGCTCGGGGAGTTGGTCTCTCCCGGGGAGGGGGTCGCGGTCGGCAACACGACGATCGGTACCGGGGTCGCCGGAGTGACTGAGCTGCGCGGCGGCGGCGCACTGCTTGTTGTCGTGTCGCCTGACTCTGAACGCAGCATGTCAGTTGTTTCTCTGCGTTCACCTGCGAGAGAGAGCGACAGCACATTACAGGTAGTGAGATCGTTCATTTGGTCCATTACTGAAAGGAAGAAAATCCGACCGGTTTTCTGTTTCACTCTGTTGTTTGTGTACCTGCTGCCTTCTTGTCCACGTCGAAGTCGGGTGAATGTGGAGTCGGGCTGCTGGGCGGGAGCGAGCTCGGCGCGCCGCCGCAGCTGTTGGGAGCGGCGGGCGGCGGGAGGCGACGCGAGGCGCCCGGCGCTGCGTCCCCCGCGAAGGTCGCAATCAGCTCAGTGTCCTCCGGGATGTCTTGTGAAATCTCGCACCAAATCACGCATCCGTCTGTGTTCACAATGAACAAACGTGCGAAAAAATACATTTTTGATTGGACACTCAATAAAAGCTGGAAGACTCAGAAGTGGAACTTGTATTGGGGGTTTTACGAGTAACGATCCCCACCCGCAAACCAGGTGTCTTCTTGTCTCCAAAACATTTTCCTGCTGAACAAAACTACATTTTTGCTCTCTTACGAGTAATTCTGGTTTCATCTGCTCATTTAATGCGGAGTTTTTTCCAAGTTGCCCTTGGAAAAAATGTGGAAGGAAGTGAGTTTTCATTGCACTAGAAGTTCGGAAGGTGATATCTTTGCTCAAGTCTGTAGAAGACAACTGTGACAGAAGGAATACACAACACGAAACACGAAATAAGGACCACTTCGAGAAACAACCGGAGCGAGCGTTCCTATTCAGGCTTTCGGATCAGCATGTCAGATTACTTGGAGTATGTGTCGAAGATACATGTGGTGTCAGCGAGTTAAATTGTGTAAAAACACTGATAATTCACTTTCACTTCTAATGGACATGGACAGTTTGTCTGCTGAAGACTGTCCGCCTGTTGAAAAGGCCTCTTACGCTGTTGGGCAATGAATTGAATGTGTGAACTGAGTTAAAAAGGTCTGTGAATTTGTCATGGCTCGAGGGGAGAGTGGTGAGAGGACAGCAAAGGGTATCATTAACGGAACTTGTATTGAATGAGTCAGATAAATCAGAGCTAATTGAATATCTCCATTATCGGCAGCCAGGGTGTTGCCGCTTGATTACTCGTATTAATCTGGCGCAGGGCGGCGTGGCGAGATGGACAAGGAAGGCGCGCTTTGTCCCGAGCTGATATGATGTGCTTCGGCGCATAAAGGACCCCTTGTATGGAAGGTGGGAGAAGATCAAGTGTGGTGAGGCAACCCTTGGGCCCAGGCCGCCCCGTGCCCTCGATAGCCGAGGTGCCTATAAATCATACCTGAGGCTTTGTTCACTTTGTGTGCATCGCCTCATCAAGAAAGCTTTCTGCACTCAATCTCCCCCTGATCAGGCTTTTCGATTCCCATTCAATCTTTGAGACTTGGCCCGGAGCTCCACAAACAAAATATCGGGCCCAACCTGTCCACTTTGGACACTTATTCAATTAAGTTGTGTGAAATATCACACTTGCTGTAATCTTCAGCGGGACTGGCTTCTTTTTGCGGCGAAGCCAGTTTCACTCGAATGTCATCCTCCCGCAAGTTAAATTAATCTTGAGGGATCGGAGGCCTCGGAGCTGTTGAAAAGTCTCGGGGTAAGCGGATAAGAAAAATGAAAATGTTCATTTAGCCCTGAGTTGCTAGTCCTCGGAAGCTATCCGTGCACTGCCGAGATAACACTACGATGGAAAATTTATGATAGATGGATGAAAAGCCTTGCAGACAAGGGGATAGTCCGATAACATATCTGCCATTTCCCCAGTTGGGGGACCTAATCTTTGTGTAGTCAAAGAGCAACAACCAATGGAGTTGGGATCACAGGCAAAAAGCCCCATTTGAATCGAGCATCTCTGAACTCTTGGCCGTCCAGACTTTGGGTCTTCCTAAAGTCCAGCATTTCAGCCGAACAAAAGCAACTTTCCAATAGTAACTGTCTGCAAGATGCAATCAGTCCCCATCACATTTTCTCTTGCTCAATAAATCATACATAGATTCCGATCAGTAAATCCTAATAGGAAAATCTGAAAAGAATGCCCATCCAATTTTTCAAGGGCCATGCAATGTCATCAAATTGTGATCTCGGAGACTACGCCAGTGGATTTGGACAGAGCGGATAAGGTTCTTTTTGTGTGTGTATTAGAATGATACGCAGTGATTTGGCAAACTGGTTTGCACTCGCTTCTATGAAAGGTCTTCTGGAATGAAGTGGACCCTCTCTAATAAATATGCAGATATTTTTACCATCTATATTACATCTATATTAAATCAGATAAAACGGATCTATCGGACCCTCGCAGTATGAATATTTTATTGTGCTGTGAGTATTCTATACTTTTCCTCTGGTCCTCCACTGAAGCCACATCGGACATTTGCATGCCAACATTTCCACACCGAGCATGCAGGACTCTGAATGTTTGCGACTGTACTTTTAATTTCTTGCATTACATGTAGATCTGTCTTCAGTGTGTGTGCAGCCCTGTGCACAAACACGCACATATGCGCTGCAAGCTGCCTGCGCGGTAACGTGCAAAACCTTCGCAATTTTACCAAACCAAATCACGCACAACTGAAATATTTTGTGAAAACAATTCAGCTCGTGTTGTCTCAAAAAGATCGACCAGCTTATAGAACCATAGACACTCGTTTGTAAGAGGGACAATTGTGCGAAAGACCAGTACCTGGCAACAGGCGGACGGTGACGTTGGGTGGAGCTGTGGCTGCGGCCGCAGGGCGGATCAGCTTGAGCCAGTGTCCAGCTTTTGTGTCCACTCGCGCCACGACCGCCTCCTGCTCTTCCGTGCTGCTCGACGAAAACTGCAATGAAAGAAAAGGTACTGCTCATACTCCCGTTTCTGATTTTTGATGGTCGCGGTAGCGGCCATCTAGGTCCCGCTGTTGGCTTAAAAACCCTTAGCATTCATGTGTGCATCTGTCCACACTTTGGAATGTAACCTC